>OHLP01001342.1_pt1 | contig 9509 bp, 10 predicted proteins | sample 1569111 | NCBI WGS metagenome assembly OHLP01 (sample SAMEA3879504, study PRJEB24766) | human gut metagenome | biome: human-associated habitat; feature: feces | place: USA | collected 1985/1987 | reverse complement strand
AGACGAGCCAATTTAAGCCGAAGCACAGCAGCCTGCAGCTCGTCAAGGCGACTGTTAATTCCCTTGCAAAGATGAACATACTTGGCAGAAGAACCATAATTGGCAATAGAACGTATCATCGCAGCAAGCTGTTGGTCATTCGTTGTCACTGCACCGCCATCTCCCAAAGCTCCAAGATTTTTTGCCGGATAGAAACTGAATCCGGCCGCATCTCCAAGATTACCGGTACGTTTTCCATGATAAACCGCCCCATGCGATTGTGCAGCATCCTCCACAACTTTCAGACGATAAGATGCCGCTATATTCAATATAGGTTGCATATCAGCACATCTTCCATATAAATGTACGGGAAGTATCGCTTTAGTCCGGGAATTAATCAAAGTTTCTATCGCTTCGGGCGCTATATTACAGGAATCAAAAGAAGGCTCGCAAAACACGGGTTTCAGCCCGGCACGAACCACTGACAAAATAGAAGCAATATATGTATTGGCAGGAACAATCACTTCATCTCCCGGCTGCATCTCTCCCAACTCGCGATAAGCCATAAAAATAAGGGTCAAGGCATCCAAACCATTTCCTACACCAATACAATATCGGGTTCCGCAATATCCGGCAAAAACCTCTTCAAAAGCACGGGTCTCTTCTCCTTGAAGATACCAACCGGAACGGGTTACACGAACCACCGTTTCCGATAGCTCCGGTTCAAAAGATTCACTAATACGCTGTAAATCAAAATACTTAATCATTTAGTACAGATTTTAAAGAAAGTTCATACGTATCATACATCACCGCACGTCCGCCAAATCCCTCTTTCTGAAAGATCAACCCTTCATTCAAGTAACGGCCTCCATCCTCCACAGAGACCCCGAAATCAAAATACTTCCTATCGGTATAAATTTGATGAATCAAATAATCAAATAAGATATCGAGTGCCCCCATTTCCCGACCTTGTCCGGTAGAAGCAATATACTGAACATGAGCTACTTCTCCGGTAAGATACATTACACATCCTCCTACAGTCTCTTCACCGTCCAACACCCGGTAAAGTTTTATTTCTTCCGGGAAAAGACGACTCAAACAGACCATTTCTTTCAAAGAATGAACAGGCAATCTGTCGTGACGTTGTTGGAGATTTTGTTCCAAAACCGGCCAAAAAGCATCAAAATTTTCATCCTGGCAGACTTTCAGTCCATGATTACGAGCCTGTTTCAACTTACGGCGACGGAGAGTACTGAATGGGTATCCTTTTTCCGGTATTACCACAGAAGAGATTTTCCGCTCTGTCAAACGGGCATTCAACCGAAAAAGGGCATACAAATCCTCTTCCGACGGATAATTATGATAAATAAATGGAATGGTACGATAAACGATCCTACCAACTCCGGCAGTCCCCTTTAAATAGCGGCATAAGAGGTAAAACGCCTCCAACACTACCGTTGCAGTAGCATGATAAGAAAGAATAAACCCGCCGTATGTCAGCCCGCCATGCGAATAATAAGTATCATCACTCTCATTACCGGGCAATAAAGCTATCAACCGCCCTCCTTTGTAAAACATCAGAGAATGATCTGCAAAACGATCTGCATGATAATCCATATAATCACGCATAAACAAAAACGTACCGTTTTTAGAGGTAGCAACAAAACTATCCCAAACAGTCTTCTGCTCCGCTGTATAACGAACTATATTCAACTGCAAGTCTTGGGTAGCGGGTATCATTTCTTTATATATTCCAGAAAATCGTCGTATGAATTAATATAATTGTCCAGGCAATAAGGATGAGAAGCTAAAACCAGCACAACAGCATCCGATGAAAAATTACTCATTACTTTCCACATTCCCGGAGGAATCAACAAGCCTTCGGAAGGAGAAGACAAATGATAATATTTACGCCCCGTTTCATCTTCCGTCCAGATATCGAAACTACCACTCGGATAATTCCGTATTAGCATGTTGTCCCCGTTCTTGTCCTTCAGGTACATTATGTATCCAGAATACACGTGCCACTTCAAAAGGTATATCCTGACCTACTTCAAGAAGAGTCAGACTTCCTCGTTTATCTGTAAATGTCTTTAAACGTTCCATAACTTTATAGAATAACGATATTTAGCAGATATTATTATACGAATGACCGTTTATAGTTGCCTATACACCCGGAAGATTAGGATCCGGATTAGTTTCAACGTATTGAAACCACTTGCTTCATCCAGATGAAACACATTGTTCCAACCGGATGGAACCCATCGTTTCAATAAGATGAAACCCATCGTTTCTTCCTATTGAAACGATGGGTTCCTTTACCTAAACGGGCACTTAGGTCCGTACACATATATTATTAGTATTAGTTATCTTCTTGACGAACTACTTCCCCGTTCGGAAGAATTTGAAGAAGAACTTCTCCGGCTGCTACTGCCGGAAGAAGAGCTTGAAGCAGAAGAACCGCGACTGGATTGTCCGTTGGATACCGAACTGCTACGCGTAGTACTACGGTTGGAGTTTGAGCTACTACTGCTTGGAGATGTAGTTGTCCGGCTTGTTGAAGAACTGCTACTGCGCCTGCTACTTCCAGAATTTGTGTTATTATTTACCGGTGTACTGCTGCCCGAACTGTTATTTTCCCTTCGGCTACTTGACGAATTCTCCCGGCTCGATGATGACGAAGAGGTATTACTCGGGCGGGTAGTAGTCGTACTCGGACGGGTACTTGCTCCCGTGCTCGGACGGGTTGTACCGGTACTCGGGCGAGTAGACACACTGGGACGAGTGGTTGTTGTACCCGGTCTCGAACTCGGTCTTGTGAAATCGGAGCGGCGATTCGTATGATATACCCGATCATTTCTCACACTATAATCTCCTCTATAATAACTATGGTTATACCTTCCACGATAATAGCTTACATTGTGAAAATGCGTCCGGTAGTGTCCTCCCGAATAGCTACGATAATGGTAGGGTTTCGGAAAATAGAAATAGTTACGATTGGTATAAGTAATGTAGACACGGAAATTCCATCCGCCACCACTTGCATAGATCGGACGATAGAAATAATCGGCTTGCAGAAAACGTCGATACTGCGCATCGCTCAATACCCAACGCAAGTCGTCGTTACGTACATCCAGATAATTATAATAATCATCCAACGCCCATTCGTATCCACGTATCACGTCATCCATCAGATAGCGGATGGAATAGATAAAATCGAAATTGATCTCGTAGACATCATTATACTGGGCAGTATTCAAGTTCAGTTCATACGCCATCTTATCTGTCAGGAAACGCGTCTCCTTACGAACTCTGCTATTGCTCATAGCGGCCATACTCACACTGCTCATGGCAGTTATCCCGATGGCAAATAATATTAAAATAATTCGTTTCATAATCAGTAAGTCTTTTTAGTTATTATTCTCATGATATACCTTTATAAACTGATTTACCTCCTCCTTATCCGAACTAAAGGTCAGTTTATCCAATGCCCGGAAAAAATTCGCCTTATCGGCAATCCTCGGATATATTTTCTTAAGGAACGGTTTCTTTTCACTGTCAAATGTATAAAATTCCAGTAACCGTATACATTGGTCGGTAGTAAAATACGAACTTATCAATGCATTGTCAAGTAAAGCGTTACGGTCGGATTCAAAAGGCTGCTTTTTCAATGAGCTCATGAACTGATTGAAAGAGCTGTCACTCATCACCGGCTCCCTGGAATTGAAACCATCCGGCCGGTGTCCGGGTTTATCCGGCCTGCCCGGTCTGTGCTCCGGTCTGTCCGGACCATCGATGACGATCTCCTTCACCTCCCTACCCGAACAATAAACACGCTCATCAAACAATAAGTTCTCTCTTTCAAAGCGGTTTCCACGACGGGCGGCATATACCTCCACCCGATAACTGCCACCATGCAGGTTAGCGATAAAACAACTATATGTAGGCCGGCACACCTGCTTCCCATCAATAAATACCACCACCTGTTCTCTTGGGCTTTCAACAGAGAGGCCCTCCAAAGAGAAAGCACTTGCCGGAAACATTGCCAGCAGAAAACAAAAACCGAGTATCAATTTGCGTATCATATCTTTTCTATTTTATTATTTTCCGTTCTGGTATGGCAATCTTTGTCTCTCTCCAAATAAGATTTCATCTCCGTCACTTTACCATCCACAAAGCGTACCCGGACAACCGACCATCCGGAGAGTACCATTACACGGAATTCCCACTCTTCGCCTTTATCATCAAAACTCCTGTAAGCAGGCGCTCCGAGTACCTCCTTAACCTGTTCCAGTGTCATCCCCCTATGGATACCGGACAATTGTTCATTCGTAAACCCGGCACCGGCAGTGACACAGCCGACAAGCATCATCATCAACAACAGAATGCCAAAAGTATGTATCTTTTTCATAACCTATATCTTAAAAGTGAAACTTTTTTAGGAAAACATCCCATTTTTAATGTATACAAGGTGCCGGCGGCAGAGGATGTTCTTGGAAATCCCGCGTCGTAAATGTATCCATACCCGAAACCCTTCCATCCTCAAACGTTATTACCACCACTTTATACTCTCCCGAAATAAGAGACAGGCTTCGATATTCCCACTCTTCCATTCCCCTGTCAAAACGGCGGTATTCCGGTGTCCCGAAAATCTTTGAGATCTCCTGTCTGCTCATACCCTCCTGCACTTTCATCAACCGGTTTACAGAAACACAACTTGTGCTCAACACCAGAAACAATAACATCCATAAAACATGTATCTTTTTCATATCCTATATACATTTAAGTAATTCAACTTCCGTGTTTTCTTATACCACAAAAATAGGGTGAGGAAACTCCCCACCCTAATGATTATCTATATTCGTATATAGGGATTTCCCTATTGCAGTTAGGAGGACGCCAACCGGATACCGTCTTCCTGCAGCACAACCAAATGTTTTTTATACAAATCGCCCACCGCTTTCTTGAATGTCTTTTTACTTACACCGAAAGCAGCGTATATATCATCTGCAGGACTTTTATCATTCAGAGGTGTATACCCGTCGTGCTCACGGATATATTCCAGCAGAGTCTTCGAGAAGTCATCCACCTTTTCAAATCCCGGTTTCTGAAGCACCAAGTCTATCTTGCCATCCTCACGTATTTGCTTTACATATGCTTTCAGCACCATACCGGTATGCAAAGGCTGAAAGATCTCACTATCATAAAGCAATCCGCCGAACTTGTTTTCTATAATAGCCTTAAAGCCTAAATCCGTCTTCTGCCAAATCAGAATATTCACCTCTTCACCCGGCTGATACTCTGCCTTTTCTTTCGAAAGATAACGATCCACCTTGGCGGAAGCCACAATACGGTAACTTTCATCATCCAGATGGGCATGAACAATATATTTCTTACCAACCTGCATTTTCATCTTCTGCTCGCTAAAAGGCACAAACAAATCCTTCATCAACCCCCAGTTGAGAAAGGCTCCAAACTGATTGACCCATGCCACCTCCAAACAAGCAAATTCACCCACCTGTACGAGAGGGGTCAATGTGGTGGCAATCAATCTCTCTTCATTATCAAGATAAAGAAACACATTCAACATATCTCCTATCTGGCAACCTTCGGGTACATAACGGGCAGGCAACAGGATTTCCCCTTCGTCACCCCCATCCAGATACATTCCAAAATCAACCTCTTTCACAACCTCAAGACGGTTGAACTTTCCTAATTCAATGGACATAATTATTCAGCAGTAATTTGTTAGTAGTAATTTGTTAGTAGTAAGTAGTCAGTAGTTAAGTAGTAAGTAGATGGTAGTCAGAAACAGGTTATCAGTAGTTAGAAACAATGCAACATATCGGCGTTGTTATACTGAAAAGGTCTCCAACCACCAGCTACTTACAACTTCACGATTTAGCTACTTACTACTTAACTACTATCTACTTACTACTACTTACTAACTATCTACTTACTACTAAAACAAACTTCTAAATCACTGCAAAGATAGTTTATTTCAATCATATCTCCCCTCTCGATATAACTTTTCATTATCAGCCAAAACTTTTTTCAATGAACAATCTGGCTGATAAGTCGTTATCTTTGTATCGTCAATAGAGAAACAGTATATTCATTTACAAAAAACAGATAAGATTATGGAATTCTTAACCAACGAGAAATTAACGATTGTAGGAGCCGCCGGAATGATTGGCTCAAATATGGCACAAACCGCCATGATGATGAAATTAACTCCCAACATCTGCTTGTATGACCCATACGCCCCGGCACTGGAAGGTGTAGCCGAAGAGTTATACCACTGCGGATTCGAAGGGGTCAATCTCACCTATACCTCCGATATCAAGGAGGCGCTGACCGGTGCAGCTTATATCGTATCGTCCGGTGGTGCAGCCCGTAAAGCCGGTATGACGCGTGAAGATCTGCTGAAAGGCAATGCCGAGATTGCCGCCCAGTTCGGTAAAGACATCCGCCAATACTGCCCGGACGTGAAACACGTAGTGGTAGTATTCAACCCGGCCGACATTACCGGCCTGATCACCTTGCTTTATTCAGGATTGAAGCCTTCACAAGTCTCTACACTTGCAGCATTGGACAGTACCCGTCTGCAAAATGAGTTAGCGAAGTTCTTCAAAATACCTGCTTCCAAAATACAAAACTGTCGCACATACGGCGGACACGGAGAGCAAATGGCCGTATTTGCTTCAACAACTACAGTCGATGGCGATACGTTGATCAACTGGATCGGTACTACCCGCCTGCCGCAAACCGAATGGGATGCTATCAAGCAACGTGTTATTCAAGGCGGAAAACACATTATCGACCTGCGCGGACGTTCCTCTTTCCAAAGTCCGGCCTATCTTTCTATCGAAATGATCGCTGCTGCTATGGGCGGTGTACCTTTCCGGTGGCCTGCCGGAACCTATGTTTCCGATGGAAAATTCAACCACATCATGATGGCGATGGAAACCTCCATCACTAAAAACGGCATCAGCTACAAGCAGGTGGAAGGCACCCCTATCGAAGAAGAAGAACTGGAAAACAGTTACAAACACCTCTGCAAATTACGTGATGAGGTTATCGAGATGGGTATCATTCCTGCTATCGAAGACTGGCACACCTTAAACCCGAATATCAAATAATCAGCGCTCCGAAGCTGAATGTGTTCCTCACAGGAAAAAGCAAAAAGCTATTTTTGCACATATTACCGCACCCGTCACGGAAAGAACGATTCCTGTCGGGTGCGTTCATGATACTCCTGTGTTTTTGCCGACAGTAAGGGAAACCATGTCGGATTGTACGCCGATAAATAAGTTTTTCGTATCTTTGCCACATCATCTGATCTATAAATACCCGATTGTTCAACACATGAAATGGCAAATTTGCAGATAGCTACGCTCAGAATGAAATAATAGAGAGTTTATTTATTCATTCTGCGGGGATGACTGAAAAGGTCATTCTCCTAACGTTATTTGCAATTAAACCATGAATTTTACTTATAAACAAATCTGGCTCATCAACTTTCCGGTGATGATGAGCCTGTTGATGGAACAACTCATCAACCTCACCGATACCGTTTTCTTAGGACATGTAGGCGAAATAGAATTAGGCGCTTCGGCCTTGGCAGGAATGTATTACATCGCTATTTATATGCTTGGCTTCGGCTTCAGCTTAGGATTACAGGTAGTCGTTGCCCGGAGAAACGGAGAAGGAAACTTAGCCCAAACGGGAGAAATTTTCTGGCAAGGACTGCTTTTTCTTGTTTCATTGTCGATATTGACTTTCACTTTATCTAAAGTAGCCTCCCCACTCATTTTGCGGAAAGTAATATCATCCGGAGAGATCTATCAGGCAGTGATGAAATATATCGACTGGCGGGATTACAGTTTCTTGTTTGTATTTCCGATACTGGCATACAGGGCGTTCTTCGTCGGAATAACCCAAACCAAGGTACTGACGGCAAACTCCATCCTGTTAGTGACCACCAACGCGGCTTTAAACTACCTGCTCATTTTCGGAGTATGCGGTTTCCCGCGCTTGGGCATAGCAGGAGCGGCCATCGCCTCCTCTTTGGCTGAAATAGCAGCCCTGATACACATCGTAATTTACACCCATCTAAAGATAGATAAAAAGAAATACGGCTGGCGGCCGACAGTCAATCTTCCACTGCTCGGTCAATTATTCCGGATTTCCAGTTGGACAATGGTACGTTCTTTTTTCTGTATCGCCCCCTGGTTCCTGTTTTTCATTGCCATAGAGCATTTGGGAGAGAGACAACTGGCAGCAGGTAATGTAGTGAGAAGCGTATCCGTGATGCTGTTTGTAATCGTCAACTCGTTTGCAACGACCGGTATATCTCTGGTTAGTAATTTAATCGGGGCCCAACAGGTAAACAATGTGTTACCCATATGTTGGAAAACCGTCAAGCTGAGTTACGCGGTAGGTACTCCTTTCGTATTGGCGGCAGCACTCCTTTCCAAACCCATCTTAGGGATCTATACCAACAGCAGCGAAGTAATCGAAACAGCCTATGCTCCTTTTTTACTGATGCTATCCACTTTTTTTCTGGCTGCTCCTGCCTATACCTATTGCAATGCAATTATCGGGACAGGAAAAACCAAAACGGCATTCGTATTTCAAATAATCACAATCATCGTCTATCTGGTGTATTTGTACGGGCATCCGCGAACAGTTACCATTAATCATGTACTGGACGGCAGAGCAGCTTTATGCTTTATTGCTTCTGGGTTTATCTCTTTATTATCTGAAAAGAGGGAATTGGAAAGAGTAAAGAGAAAAGTCCATGGGGATCTGTCCTAAAACTCCCCTTTCAACGAAATCACCCACGTCACCAAAGGTGAATCGCCCCAAAAGTTGGATGGGTTTAAATAGTACCCGATTATAGGAAGAGTCCGGTATTGCGCCGGGCTCTCTCATTTTGGTATGGCCTTATCTTTACTCTCCGCCACTTCTACCAGATAAACCCCGACACAAATAAAAAGAATAGCAAAGGTCTGCGTCCAACTGAACCGGTCTTGCCCCAAAATCAAGGAAACTATGGTAGCCACGATCAATATCAGATAACCATAAATGGCAACCACTGTCGTCTTCAAATATTTCAACCCGACCGGTAACAGCATATAACTGAGGGTCGTAGGGAAAATAAGCACGAACATCAATACCGCAAAAGGAAGCCAATGGAAAGGCATTGAAAGTACCGGAGCATCAAATCCGGTAATCAGTGAAACAATTATACCGGAAAAGGCCGCACCACTAAAAGTATATTTCAGCATCGTGACAGGCCCTACCGCCGAAAGAATACGCTGGCTTGCCACCAAATAAACGGCATAGACCACCGAACTGAAAAGGCACAACATATTTCCCGTAAAAGCATCTGAGGCCAGATCATCACTCTGCTGAGTCAAAATACAGACAAGGGCACCCACCAAAGCAATAGATATACCGATAATTTTCGGAGCAGTAGCCTTCTCATGGAAGAAAAAGATCATGATAAGAAACACCCAGATCGG
>OHLP01001341.1_pt1 | contig 9517 bp, 10 predicted proteins | sample 1569111 | NCBI WGS metagenome assembly OHLP01 (sample SAMEA3879504, study PRJEB24766) | human gut metagenome | biome: human-associated habitat; feature: feces | place: USA | collected 1985/1987 | reverse complement strand
AGGCACCTCGGACATTTGTGTAACATTTGTAGTTTATGCTTGTGGTAAATCAATATTGGGGGTGAGGACACATGAAAAAGATACTGCTGATCGACGACAGCGACACCTATACATGGTGTCTGCGAAAATACTTACAGCACCGGGGCTACCCGGTAAAAACGGCTTCCACTCTGAAAGAAGCGCGGGCCGCCATCCAAGAGGAAATGCCGCTGGTGGTCTGCTGTGATCTCGACCTGCCGGACGGTTCCGGCATGGACTTTCTGGACGAGGTGCGGGCCGCAGACAAGGAGCTGCCTTTTATTCTGGCGTCCTGCCATGACAAAGACGACTACGAACAGGAGGCCATGCGCCGGGGCGCGACGCTGTGCATGGACAAAATGAAAGGGCTATTGCTGCAAGATAAGCTGGTGGAATACGCTTACCGGCAGTTATCCGACGAAAAGGCCCCGACCTTTCACAAGTTGCTCTTTGTCCATGCGGAAGATACCAGCGCCGAAGTGCTGCGGGCGGCTATGCTGCAAAAGGGCTTTGACCTGATTCTGGTTTCCTCGATTGGGGAGGCCAAGCGCCGAATTTTTGAGGATAAGGAAATAGACCTGATCTTGTGTGATCTGGAACTGCCGGACGGCACAGCAAAAGGCCCCGACTTTTCACAAGCTGCTCTTTGTCTATGCAGAAGATACCAGCGCCGAAGTGCTGCGGGCTGCTATGCTACAAAAGGGCTTTGACCTGATTCTGGTTTCCTCGATTTGGGAAGCCAAGCGCCGGATTTTTGAGGATAAGGAAATAGAACTGATCTTGTGCGATCTGGAACTGCCGGACGGCACAGCAATGGAGCTGTTTCATACGCTACGGCGGGTGGCGGGGATGTTCCAAATGAAGAATCCCCCTGTCCGGCTTCTGCCGTTCTTTATCCTCACCGAGAACAACGACCCTGCCACGGAATATGAATACCGGCATGAGGGCGTGAACGACTATATTACCGCCCCGGTCAATATCCCGGAGCTGATCCGGCGGGTACTGTTCTTTGTGGAATGAAGCTTTTTTATTCGGCGGCTTTGTTAAGCAAGGCCGCCATTTTTAATTCATTTATCTTCAATGTTTGTTCTGAATATCGTATAATGTAGGGGAACGGCTGTGGTTTCATAGAAAGTTGAGGAATTTTTGAGATTTACCATATATCATATAAAGAACGGAGGTGCATGATTTTGAATCCTAAATTACTGATCGTTGATGATGAACGCGGTATTGTTGATATGATACAGAGTTATTTTCAAACACAATATGATATTCTGACTGCTTATAGCGGACAAGAAGCGCTCAAAAAAGTAGCTTGCAAACCAGACTTAATTTTATTGGACATCAATATGCCGGGAATGGATGGTCTGACTGTATGCCAGCAGATACGGGAACACATAGCCTGTCCCATTCTTTTTTTAACCGCTCGTATTGAATCCAGCGATAAAATCATTGGATTTCAGGCCGGGGCGGATGATTATATCGTCAAGCCCTTTGATTTGGATGAATTGGGGGCGCGTATTGCCGCACATCTGCGCCGGGAGCAGCGACGCCAAAATAATTCGGCAGTACGCTTCTTTGGTGAATTGATACTGGATTATTCCGCCCGAACAGTTACAATCAATAATCTGAACATCCCGCTATCTAAGAGGGAGTTTGAGATTGTAGAACTTTTATCCCTCAATGCAGGACAGGTTTTTGACCGCGAGCGAATTTATGAGCTTGTGTGGGGCTTGGATGGGGACGGAAACAGCGATACAATTATGGAGCATATTCGGAAAATACGCGCTAAATTTGCAGCACATACATTGCACAATTACATTGAAACGGTTTGGGGGTGTGGTTATCGGTGGAACGCCTAAAAAATATGGGACTAAAGAAATCTTTCCTGCTATTATCCCTCTCCTGTTTGGCAGTGGCATTTCTCCTGCTTGGGACAGTTATCTTCCTTTGCCGAGGCATTGAAAACCATTATCCTTTAGGCGGTGTAGAAATTTTGTCGGATGGCTCTGTTGTACCTTTGCCATCTCCTACGGTGTCACAACAGCGTATTTTGGCTACCCTAAACATTGTGCAGACGGTTTCCTGTATTCTTTTTCCAGTAGGCGGATTGATTGTTTCAGTCTTTCTTTTTTATTATCTCAAATTGAAACAGCCTATTTCCTGCCTGCAAAATGGCATTATGCGGATTCAGAATAATGATCTGGATTTTTCGCTGCCGATTTTGTCTAACGATGAAATGGGACAACTATGTGCTGCCTTTGAAGAAATGCGGAGTGAACTTCTGAAATCGAATCGGCTATTGTGGCAACAGGCCGAGGAACGCAAACGGCTCAATGCCGCATTTTCCCATGATCTGCGTAACCCGATTACGGTATTAAAAGGAAGTGTAAAACTTTTGCGGCAAGGTATTCAGGACGAACAGACCATAGACCGGCTGGAAAGTTACACTTTACGGATTGAGCAGTATGTAGAAGCTATGAGCAGTGTTCAAAAGTTGGAACAACTCTCTGTTAAGCCAAAAGAAATCAGACTATCCGTTTTGCAGAGTGAATTGCAGGAAACAGCACGACTGTTGGCGCTATCCAAAAAAGTTTCTGTTTTAGTCCCATCAGGCGGAACTGTTTGTATAGATCACGGGCTATTTCTTACCGTAGCGGAAAATCTGATTGGAAATGCGGCGCGATTTGCAGAAAAAGCAATCTCTATTCAAATAACGCTGCAAAATGATTCTATGACCTTGAATGTAGAAGATGATGGTGCTGGTTATCCGCTGTCTCTCGTACAGAATGGGCCAACCCCCTTTGAAACGACAAGTAGTAATTCCTCACATTTTGGAATGGGGCTTTACAGCAGCAGAATTTTATGTGAAAAACATGGTGGCCGATTGATTTTGGAAAATCGAGCCGGGGGCGGTGCATCCGCAATGGCTATTTTTCATTTTGTGTAATCCTTGAGCGATTTTTGAGATTTATCATTTACACTCTCCTTATACCACAAATAAGGAGAGTGTTTTTTATGAATATTGAGGCAAAGAATTTATCAAAGATTTATGGTGACGGTGAAAACCGAGTGGTGGCTTTGGATCGTGCAAATCTCGAAATTGTATCCAGCGATTTTATTTCCATTATGGGGCCATCGGGAAGCGGAAAAAGTACCCTGCTGCATTTGCTTTCCGGCTTGGATAAGCCATCTTCCGGCTCGCTGACCTACGATGGTAAAGATATTTACAGTTACAGCGATAAGGAATTGTCGGCATTCCGCCGTAAACGGATTGGATTTATTTTTCAGCAATTTAATCTGCTTCCAGTTCTGACGGCGAAAGAAAATATTATCATGCCTCTTTTGCTGGATAAACAAAAACCGGATGAAGCATACCTGAAACAGATTACAGAACTACTTGGCATTCAGGGCCGCTTGGAACATCTGCCCCATGAGTTATCCGGCGGCCAGCAGCAGCGTGTAGCCATCGCCCGCGCTTTGATTGCAAAGCCGGATGTAATTTTTGCGGATGAGCCTACGGGAAATCTGGACAGCAAAAGCGGCGGCGAAGTCATGGAACTGCTTCAAAATGTATGGAAAAAGATGGGGAAAGCTCTCGTTGTCATTACCCATGACAGCCGTATTGCACGAATGGCAGACCGGCAGTTTCAGATTGTAGATGGTGTGCTTACGGAGGTGACAGCGAAATGAAATCTTATCGTACATTAGCATTGAAAGAACTGCTGTCCCAAAAAGTCACTTCTATTCTTATTTTGATTGCCGTTGTGCTGTCTACTATGATGACAACCATTGTAGGACAATCCATTGGCGTACTTAGTGCAATGCGGGAACAGCAGGCCATCGCTATCGGAGGAAACCGATATGCCACTTTTTTGCAGATGAATGCAGATCAGCTTCACGCACTGGAACAGGATGAGCGTCTTTCCTATGTAGGGAAATCTATTTATATGGGAAGTTTAGAACTCTCCCCATCTCTTACCCTTGGTTTGATGGAATATTTGGATGACAATGCCGCTATCTATCCGTCCAGTACCAGTGTAGAAGAAGGTCGTCTGCCAGAAGCCCCGATGGAAATAGCTCTTTCGGAAGATATTCTGAAATATCTTGGCTTTGAGGGCGGTATTGGAGATAAGATTACACTTTCACTGCAAAAAAATCTTCGCCACAACATTGTGGACAGCTATTCCTATACAGCGGAATTTGTTCTTACAGGGAGATTGAAAAATAACTACTTAGGATATACAAGCGGCACTGTTACGGGAGTTGTAGGAGAAGGAACTGCCGAACAACTTCTACCGGAATCTTATATTTATTACAATGTGGATATTCAGACTACCGATAAAAAGAGTTTTCAAGCAGTTGTCGATGACATCAATAAGGAATTGAACATCCATGAGCTTGATACCAGCTACAATATTGTATATTTGAACGCTTTGGGAATTTCCTATACTGCAAATTCCGAGGATGCTAATGATAAGGGATTCTCTTTTATGACAGTCGCAGGGATATTAGTGGGTAGTTTAATTTTGCTGGCTGCGGGCCTTGTGATTTACAACATTCTGAAAATATCTGTATCAAAACGGATAAAGGGATATGGAACACTTCGGGCTATTGGAGGCGAAAAAGGACAGCTTTATCAGATCATTGTAATTGAAGTAATCCTATTATGCCTGATGGGGATTCCTATTGGTATGCTTCTTGGCTTCCTGAGTGCCAGAGGAATTTTAGAGGCAGCTACCGGCTTGGTTTCCCCTGAATTGTTCTTGGTTCAGGATGCTTCTGAATTGAAAACTCTAATAGCAGAGAACAGTTCTTTGAATGGAACCTTACTGGTTTTAAGCGGAGCAATCACTTTGGCGTTTGCGCTGTTTGCAGCATTGCCAGCAGCCAGATCAGCCGCAAGGGTATCCCCCATTATGGCGATGTCTGGAACAAATCTGAAAATTCGCCGCAGAAAGCGTAAAACAAAGAAAATCCATAATTTTGAAGCATACTATGCCCGCCTGAACTTAAAGAGAAATAAAGGCCGTACTGCAATTACAATTTTGTCCCTTGTTATGAGTATCACGGTTTTTATTGCCCTGCAAGGGTTTTCCTCTCTCCTGAACGCTGCAAGCGCCCTGCAAGATAACCATTTAGGAGATTATCAGATCACAAATGAAAGTGTTGGATTTACCACAGATGATCTGAACACTTTGCGGAAAAATGAAGCTGTGCAAAGTGTAGCCGCCATACAATTTTCGCTTTACGAACAAAATGAAAATGGGCTGCTCGATGAAATCAGTCTTGAATTTCAACTGAAACCTGGTGAAACTTTTCAGGTTGTCGGATTGAACGATGAATATTGGGATTATTTTATGGGGGATCAATTACCAGAAGAACAGCTTGGACAACTGAAATCAGGGAACGCCTGTATAGTAAGAAATCCTATTCCCATGAGCTACGGCGAAGATGTTCTTGAATTTACAAATATAGAGGCCGGAGAAAACATCTGTGTTGCGGGAATGGAGCTGAATGTTTTGAAAACCTTGGATGGCTATGACGGTTATCTTGGTATTGGAAATGGCGGTTTCACAAATGGTGTTCAGGTGATCGTTGATGATGCTATCTATGAACGCCTGACGGGAAAAGATACCTATTCAGAGTTTTTGCCTACGCTGAACGAGGGCGCAGACAGGGAAATTTTTGATACATTTATCGAGTCATTTTGTGATAGGACGCCGGGGACAACATTCTTGTCGTATGAAGAAAGCGACCAGCAACTGAAAGAGAGCTTTGCACAGATTCAAATGCTGGCATGGGGGCTGATCCTTTTCGTTGGCCTGATCGGTATTCTTAATATCATCAATACCGTTTACACAAATATTCACACCAGAGTAACAGAAATCGGTATGCAGCGGGCCATTGGAATGAGCGCCGGTAGCCTTTATAAAACTTTTCTTTGGGAAGGTGCATATTACGGAGTCATTGCCTCTGTGATCGGAAGCGTACTGGGATATGTTTGTACGATCTTCATTGAGGCGGCCACGAGCGACACCATCCAGCTTGTTGCAATCCCTGTCATGCCCATTCTTGAAGCAACCCTCTTGGCAGTAGGAGCTTGCTTGCTGGCAACAGCAATTCCTCTGCGGAAAATTTCAAAAATGAGTATTGTAGATTCCATTGAAACGGTTGAATAGATTTTTTGATTGGATGTTGGTTCTTGAATAGCTTTTCTCTGACTGAAACGAGATAAAACTTGAATTGCTACAAAAATGAAGCAATTCAGCCTGTTTTCTTGCTGAAAAAGAAAGCGATTAGGAGATTTCTGCAACATTTGGCCTTTATCATAGAGTAATAAATTAGAAATGCTGATACCTTACACTATGCAAAGGAGTGGATTACTATGGCAAACAAAGAAAAGCGCTTTGAAACAATCTATACACAGGGAACTTCCTTGAGTATTGTTGTAGACACCGAAACAGGTGTAAACTACCTTGTCCATGATACGGGGATTACCCCTTTGCTGGATAAAAACGGAACAGTCGTTATTACTGAAATAAACAAGTAAACTTTATATTGGCTGCAGGGTATCAGCATTCTAATTATGAATAAGGGAGGGACATATGGGAAAAATCTTTGTATTGTCGGTAACAGACCATGAAGAATACATACTTAGCAGAATTATGGAGATTATTGCAGCCGAGCCAGGATTTGACCATATTGTGTCATTCCACCCTTGTAATACTCTTGTTTTTCCGGGATTGGAGCTTCGCCTGAAGGAGAGAACGGTACACCGAAACGGCGAGTTAATTTCTATGACCCATCGGGAATTTGCGACATTGGTATACTTGGCAAACCACCCGTCCTGGGTATTTTCTGCCGGGCAGATTTATGAAGAAGTGTGGGGTGAGGATGGTGAAAACTGCGGAACAGCCGTTGCCAGCGTCATTGGTCAGATCCGCAGAAAACTGACACCGGATATGCCGAAAGCGGGTTATATCCGTACTGTTTTGGGGAGCGGATACAAATTTGAAGTTCCGCAGGGTATGGCAGAATAGAACAATCAAATATATATTAGCTGCGCACATTATGAAGCAGCCAAAAGCGGGAAACCTTTATGATGGGTCTCCTGCTTTTTGTTTTTAGAAAATAGTGTGTGATTGTTGAGAATAGGCGTCATATAGGCGTAAAGGATATGTATAAAGCAAAAAAGGAGGCATTCACCTATGTTAATTGGTGTCGATCATGGCAATAAACAAATCAAGACGGTTCATTGCAACCCCTTTGTGTCCGGTCTGAAGCAGAGTGTCACCCGTCCCTTTGGACAGAATGTGCTGAGGTATCAGAATACCTACTATACGCTGTCTACTGAGCGGATTCCTTATCGGAAAGATAAAACGGAGGATGATCGCTTCTTTATCCTGACCCTATTTGCTCTGGCTGGAGAGATTGAAGCGAGGGGGGCATATTCCTCGGAGGTTCAGCGTATCCAACTGGCAGTTGGACTGCCGCCGGCACACTTTGGCGCCCAGGTGGAACGGTTCACACAATACTTCAGACAGCGGGGAGTGATAGAGTTTGAAATGCAGGGGAAACCGTATTCTATCTATATTGAAGATGCGGCCTGCTTCCCCCAGGCTTACGCAGCAGCAGCCACCATGCTTCACACGCTCGTGGAGGAACCCAAAGCGGTGATTCTGGATATTGGCGGGTTTACGGCTGACTATCTGCTGATGAAAAATGGAGAGATTGACCTTACCTCCTGCGATTCGTTAGAAAATGGTGTGATCCTGTTGTACAATAAGGTGCGTTCCAAGGTGAATTCGGAGCTGGATCTGCTGTTGGATGAAGGAGATGTGGACGCTATCCTGATGGGAAAAAAGACTCAATATCCGGATGCAGCCATACGGCTGACAGAACAGATGGCGCAGGAATTTATCAATGACCTGTTCAGCACGTTGCGGGAGCGAATGTTGGACTTGCAATATTGCAAGGTAGTATTTGTAGGCGGTGGCGCCATTCTTTTGAAGCGGCAGATCGAAACTTCGGGCAAGGTGGGAACACCATTCTTCGTACCGAAAATCAATGCAAATGCGGATGGCTATGAGTATCTGTACCGGATTGAAACAGCAGGCAGGTGATGGTATGGGCGAGAAAAAAGAACGAGGACGGTTTACGCTGCGCTTTAATGAGGGAGATCCTATACACGAGACTGCCATTGGACTACTGGAGCTGCAGAGTCCCCGCACAAAAGCGCAATATGTGGCAAATGCAGTGGTCTACTATAATGAGCACTTTGGGCAGGAGCCGCAGCCACTAAATGCTTCTATTATCAGCAAAGAAGCGGTAGTGGCTATCGTCAAAGAGATTTTGCGGCAGGAAGGTATGGGACAGGAAAAAGCAGAAGAGCAGGCGATCACAGCCAGATTGGTTGAGGGGCCCGTAGCGCCTGTGATGCCTTCAACTGCACAGGAAGTGGACGATGATTCGGAAATGGACGATAGGACACGCAGACTGATTGCTGGTGCCTTGTCTGCATTCCGCAGCCGGGGATAATCAAAAGAGGCATGGGAGCCAGCGATGCTCCTATGCCTCTTCCTGTATGGCCGCGATAAAACTGTCTAAAATATCTTCAAAATGCCTGTATTGTTTGGGTGTTAGTGTGGAAATCTTCTCCATAAGAAGGGAGGAATCTGTTTCTGTGATGACGCCTCGCAACAAATACTCGGTGCTGATGTTGAGTGCATCACAGACTTTGAGGATCGTCTCAGGCCGCATAGCCTTTTGACCCAGTTCTGCGGTGGAGATGGTCTGTGGTGTGACATGAGCCAGCTCTGCCAGAGTTTCCTGGGTCATATTCAGTTGTTTCCTCCGGTCGAAGATCCGTTTACCCATATCTTTCAGTAGATTTTCCATGCGTCACCTCCATGCTATAGTTACATTTTATCCGCTATGACATGGATTATTAAGCGGTCATGGTTGATTTATCTCGTCCATGGCAAGTATAATATGCAGAGGAGTACGCCAGGAAAGGAGAATTATATGAACAGTTTTTCGTGTGTGATTACAGGTCACAGACCGACCAGATTTAAGTTCAAATATAATGAAAAGGATAAACGCTGCCAACGGATTAAAAAGTGTCTGCAGGAGCAACTCATACGACTCTATCATCAGGGAGTACGATGCTTTTGGGTTGGAGGAGCAATGGGCGTTGATATGTGGGCAGCGGAGCTCCTGCTACGTATGAAAGAGCAGCAAGCGTATCAAGATGTGGAATTGTGTCTGGCTCTCCCTTTTGAGGGTTACAATGCAGACTGGGATGACTGGCACCGAAAGAGGATGGATTTTATTTGCAGATATGCTGAGAAGGTCTTAGTGCTGGGCGAAATGCCCTCAAGCGAAAGCTATAAGAAACGCAATTACTATATGGTGGAGCAGGCCGGGCATATGATAGCTGTCTATGATAATGCACACAATATGCGGTCCGGAACCCAGCAGACGGTCAACTATGCCA
>OHLP01001338.1_pt1 | contig 9529 bp, 8 predicted proteins | sample 1569111 | NCBI WGS metagenome assembly OHLP01 (sample SAMEA3879504, study PRJEB24766) | human gut metagenome | biome: human-associated habitat; feature: feces | place: USA | collected 1985/1987 | reverse complement strand
AAGTTCCCAAAGTACTATTTAATCTTATAAACTATTCAACCTTTACTATTTTCCTATAGGTTGTATCCGCCTTCTTACATCCTTGGATATTTCCAAAAACATATAATTCAATCTGCCGGAATGAATGCCCTTTTCATTCTCTTTATATTTCCGACTTGCATACTCTTTAGACTTATCAAAGGTTATACGGGACATCTGATTCTGCGTTTTTCCCACCATAGTAGAATCCAGCCGTTCATCAGGAAAGAAATCGTCCAAATCCACATCCCCAATCATGGTGGTCTCAAGAAATTTCATATCTTTATGATTTGCATCAGTATAATAACCAACAAACATATGTCCGGGTGTACGTACCAGTATCGGCTCGATATTTATGGCACGCAGCAAAGAAGCAAACAAAACACTCCCATCCACACAATTAATTTGCGACGACTCCAAGGCATCATCGAATGTACGAACACGTTGAGAGAAAACCACATTGCTGGACAGGCTTGTATTAGAAACCGAACTATACCGAAAATTACGTTTCTGCAAAACATTCCACAAGGCATAAACCTGATTATCGACAGCCTCAGGACTACCCTGATAACCAAGGAAACGATTCACTATACGAGTATTCAATGCTTCCCGCAGCAAATGGTCTATCATAGGATTTTCTTCATTGACATAAGCAGCAAAGAATATTCCGGTATCATGAAATCTCGTACCTCCCGTAACATACCCCAATAAACACTCATTGATACTGCGCACCGAAAAAGTACGTACCCGCTGCCCCAACTCTTTCCTGTTCATCTCTACCGTAACGGCAACGCTAATCGGCTCCGCCTGATTATTATTCTTCAAGGCTTCATAGTTCCAGATAATATCGGGATAGATTGTATACTCGGTACGTGGCCTTGCCAATACAAACTCCGAAACGGAACGGGAAAAGAAAGGGGTTTCCGCAACTTCTATCCTCACCCGGCTATAAGCCTTTGCCGACCGGACTTTCACAGCGATACAAGATTTTGGGTTTCCCACAAACATCGAATCAGCCGGCACAATCACCTGGGCATCTGTCGTTGCAACAGACAAAATGCTGGAAGGAAAAATATTCCCACCCAATTCATCCGTTATCTCAAAACCGGAACGGAAAGGAGCAACGTTCAACCAAATCGAACCAATGATTACAACAGCCAATACAGCCACTATTAACGGCATACGCCACTTAGATTGTCCCCACCTCTTTATATCCATTAATTCTTTCATATAGAAACCCTTTTTAAAACAATACAAAGATAATACTTAATTAGTTGCCAGAGAGATTTTGTAATCGCAATGTAATACTTGTTTCATTCCATCGTAACAAAAACGCCGCAATTTTGTCGAAGAAAAGAAATAAAGTTTAACTTTGTAATAAAGAGACTCTGTACGTCTCTCATTACATTAATTCAGAAATACAATGAACGAATATCGGATTTTAGTAGTAGACGACGAAGAAGATTTATGCGAAATCTTAAAGTTCAACCTTGAGAATGAAGGCTACGAAGTAGATACCGCAAACTCTGCCGAAGATGCCTTGAAAATGGACATCAGTACTTACGACCTGCTATTACTGGACGTGATGATGGGGGAAATTTCCGGATTCAAAATGGCAAGTATGCTAAAGAAAGAAAAGAAAACGGCCAAGATTCCTATCATCTTTATCACAGCCAAAGACACCGAAAATGATACGGTAACCGGATTTAATATAGGAGCAGACGACTATATCTCCAAGCCTTTCTCCTTACGCGAAGTAGCAGCACGCGTTAAAGCCGTATTACGCCGTACCCGGCAAACTGAAACGGAGCGCGCACCTGAACAAATCGCCTATAAATCATTAGTGCTTGATATCATCAAAAAGAAAGTAAGCATAGACGGAGAGGAAGCCCCCCTCACCAAAAAAGAGTTTGAAATACTGCTCTTGCTACTGCAAAACAAAGGACGCGTATTTTCCCGCGAAGACATATTGAGCCGCATCTGGAGTGACGAAGTATATGTGTTGGACCGCACTATAGACGTAAACATCACCCGCCTGCGCAAAAAGATAGGAATATATGGCAAATGTATTGTAACTCGCTTAGGATATGGTTATTGCTTCGAAGCCGAATAATGACAGACATTTCCTGTCATTCAGCCGGAAGTTATTTCTTTCGGTAATCTCATTATTTCTTGTCTTTGCAGCCTGTTTTATTGCTTATCAATATCAACGGGAGAAAGAGTATAAAGTAGAACTGCTCGACACGCAACTCCAAGACTATAACGAACGCCTGCAACAGGAGCTGCGAAGTATTCCGGACAGTCTATGGACATCTACCTTAAACCGGTATATAGCCAAAGGTTCATACAGAGACCTTCGTGTCACTATCGTAAATTTACAAGGCCGCGTCCTTTATGACAGTTACAATGAAACTTCCCAAGAAGCATTCAGCAATCACATTAATCGTCAGGAAGTCCAAAAAGCATTAAAGAACGGCAAAGGATATGATTTAAGGCGCACCTCCGAAACAACAGGCATACCCTACTTCTATTCGGCAACTCTCTATCCCCAGTATATCATTCGCTCGGCATTACCCTATGATGTAAACCTGGTAAATAGTCTGGCTGCCGATCCGCATTACCTCTGGTTTACAGCTATTGTTACTTTATTGCTGATATTCGTTTTCTATAAGTTTACATCCAAACTGGGTACGGCAATCAACCATCTGCGGGAATTTGCCAAACGCGCCGATAAAAACGAACCGGTGGAAACCGATATACAATCTGCTTTCCCGCATAATGAACTTGGCGAAATATCCCAGCACATTATACAGATATATAAACGTTTGCGGGAAACCAAAGAAGCGTTATATATCGAACGTGAGAAACTGATTACACACCTACAGACTTCTCGCGAAGGATTGGGTGTATTTACTAAAGACAAAAAAGAAATCTTAGTCAATAATCTCTTTACACAATACGGCAATTTAATCTCCGATTCCAACTTGCAAACTACCGAGGAGATATTTTCCATTTACGAATTTCAAAAAATCACCGATTTTATCAGTAAGGCACAAAGAAGACCTTCGGATAAAGAAGAGAAGCGTCTCTCCATTAACATCAATAAAAACGGACGCATATTCATTGTAGAATGTATCATCTTCCAGGATCTGAGTTTTGAAATATCCATTAATGACATCACACAGGAAGAAGAACAAGTACGTTTAAAACGCCAACTGACACAGAACATTGCACATGAACTGAAAACCCCTGTAAGCAGTATTCAAGGGTATCTGGAAACAATTGTCAGCAATGAAAGCATCCCCCGCGAAAAGATGCAGACTTTCCTTGAACGGTGTTATGCCCAAAGCAACCGACTGAGCCGTCTATTACGGGATATCTCCGTACTGACACGTATGGATGAAGCAGCCAATATGATTGATATGGAGAAAGTAGACATCAGCATGCTTGTCACCAATATAGTCAACGAAGTATCATTGGAACTGGAAGAAAAGCATATTACGGTAGTCAACGGTTTACATCCCAAAATACAATTAAAGGGTAACTATTCATTACTCTACTCCATATTCCGTAACCTCATGGATAACGCCATGGCTTATGCAGGAACCAATATCTACATCAACATCAACTGTTTCCGTGAGGATGAGAACTTCTATTATTTCAGTTTTGCAGATACCGGAGTAGGCGTTTCACCAGAACATCTGAATCGTTTGTTCGAACGCTTTTATCGTGTAGACAAAGGACGTTCTCGAAAATTGGGCGGTACAGGCTTAGGGCTTGCCATCGTAAAAAATGCCGTCATCATTCATGGCGGAACAATCTCCGCCAAGAATAATCAAGGTGGCGGACTGGAATTCGTTTTTACGTTGGCAAAGGAGAAATAATTTCTTTTATTCATTTTGGTTTGTTACTTTTTTCATTATCTTTGCGATGCATTGGTTTGCCGCCTTTTTTCAAAGGAAGCGATTAAAAGGGAATCAGGTGCAAGTCCTGAACAGTCCCGCTGCTGTAAGTTTCACATAATGTTGCAGACAATGAATTCTCTCTCCATGCCACTGGAAACGTTTTCCGGGAAGGCAGCCTGCAACAGAAACAAGTCAGAAGACCTGCCATGCATTATCTTATCATTGCTTTCGAGGAAAAAGCGTTGAGTCTAATGAACGGGATAAATTCTATCCAATCATTTCATTCATCAAAACTCTTTCAAAGAAAGTAAAAGAGAATAAACTCTGCCAAGTTTATTTAAATGATGTCCGGCCGAAGTGATTCGCCCGGACATTTGTTTTACAGAAAGTCATCAAAAACATTGTTCATCATCTATAAAATCATTATATTCGGCACATAAAACACAAAAACGGATTTATCCGTTGACCTATTGTCTAACTTATAAAAAATAATCTATGGAATTACCATTTGCCGAATCATGGAAAATCAAAATGGTGGAACCTATTCGTAAAAGTACCCGCCAGGAGCGTGAACAGTGGTTGAAAGAAGCCCATTACAATGTTTTTCAACTAAAATCAGAACAAGTTTATATCGATCTTATCACCGATTCGGGAACAGGAGCCATGAGCGACCGGCAATGGGCCGGTATCATGCTCGGAGACGAAAGCTATGCCGGGGCTTCTTCTTTCTTCAAATTGAAAGAAGTCATTACCCGCCTGACCGGTTTTGAATATGTTATTCCTACACATCAGGGACGTGCTGCTGAAAATGTACTATTCTCTTATCTGGTTCATGAAGGAGATATTATCCCGGGAAATTCTCATTTCGACACAACCAAAGGTCATATCGAAAGCCGAAAAGCAATAGCATTGGACTGTACGATAGACGAAGCACGGCAAACGCAATTAGAGATTCCCTTTAAAGGCAACGTAGATCCTGTAAAACTGGAAAAGGCCTTACAAGAACATAATGACCGCATACCATTCATCATTGTTACGATCACCAACAACACAGCCGGCGGGCAACCTGTTTCCATGCAAAATTTACGGGAAGTCCGGAATATTGCCGATAAATACAATAAACCTGTCATATTCGACTCTGCCCGTTTTGCCGAAAATGCCTATTTCATAAAGACACGTGAAGAAGGTTACCAAGATAAGAGCATAAAGGAAATAACCAAAGAGATGTTTGCCCTTGCAGACGGTATGACAATGAGCGCCAAAAAAGACGGCATCGTAAATATGGGAGGATTTATTGCAACCCGCCGACAAGACTGGTATGAAGGAGCAAAAGGATTCTGCGTACAATTCGAGGGTTACCTTACTTATGGCGGTATGAATGGCCGAGATATGAATGCACTTGCCATCGGCTTGGATGAAAACACCGAATTTAATAATCTTGAAACCCGTATTCGCCAGATAGAATATCTGGCTAAAAAATTAGATGAATACGGAATACCGTACCAACGTCCCGCCGGAGGACATGCAATTTTTGTAGATGCTCCCAAAGTTTTAACACATGTTCCTAAAGAAGAGTTTCCTGCACAGACTTTAACCGTCGAGTTATATCTGGAAGCCGGCATACGCGGATGTGAAATCGGTTATTTACTTGCCGACCGTGATCCCGTTACCCGTGAAAACCGCTTCAACGGACTGGATTTACTCCGGCTGGCTATTCCACGCCGCGTGTATACCGATAACCACATGAATGTAATAGCCGCTGCGCTCAAAAATGTATATGACAGACGCGAAACAATTACAAGAGGAGTACGTATTACTTGGGAAGCTCCATTAATGCGTCACTTTACAGTACAATTGGAAAGGCTGTAACTACAAACTCAATGTCAGGACAAAGTCTGAAAACAAATAGTAGTAAATTTGAAAAATCTGTTTCTCCGCCGTACGGTATTCGGCGGCGGAGAACACACCTTGTTCGTCAGGCGTAAAAGGCATTACATGCAAATGTTCCCGAAAATCGACATCGGAAGCGTTCATACATTTAAACATGGTTTCTTTTGCAGACCAGTGAAGCAACAACGACCAGGTTTCCGTACCTTTGAATAAGGATTTTTTTTCATCTTCACGCATGAACTTATGCGCCACTTTCCGTACCCGCTCGCTATAACACTCAATATCAATCCCGATTCTTTTCCCCGGTTCACCTAACAGGACCGCTACATAACCTTTGGTATGTGAAATACTGATGGAAAAAGAGCCGTCTGCCAAATAGGGTCCGCCATTGGAATAATAGTGTATTTCTTTCTCTTCGCCAAGCATTGTATATAATAATACACGCACAGCCAGCCACTCCAACTTACGAGAAACGGCTGTAAATTTTCCAATACCCTCTTCATATTTTTCTTTATGAGGAAGTAAAGCAAGCAGTTCTTCCAAACTTTCACTTGTCTTCCAAATCCCCCACTTATATGAACTCTCTGTATATTGTTTAAAAACAGACATTACTTCTCTGTTTCTGAACCCTCCCGTACCGGTTCATTTATTGTAAATTTCACCTTTAAGATACGGCGGTTATCCATTTCAAGAACCTCAAATTCATAATAACCATAAGTTACTTTCTCGTGAAGCGCCGGAAATTCCCCTTTCAACTCAAGTAAAAGCCCCGCTAAAGTATCGGCATCACCTGCCACTTCATCAAAAGTTTCTTCATCTATCTTGGTTATCTTATAGAAATCCGTCAGTTGTGTTTTAGCCTCAAACACCCATGTGTGGTCATTGAGTACGGCATAAGTACGTTCTTCATCATCGTATTCGTCACGAATCTCCCCAACAATCTCTTCAATAATATCTTCCATCGTAACAATACCCGATGTCCCTCCGAATTCATCCACCACAATAGCGATATGAATCTTGTTTGCCTGAAAATCACGCAGCAAATCATCAATCATCTTGGTTTCCGGAACAAAATAAGCCGGACGAATCAATGATTGCCAACGGAAATTATCTCCTTTATTCAAATGAGGAAGCAAATCCTTGATATAAAGCACCCCTTTTATATTGTCACGTGTTTCCGCATAAACAGGAATACGCGAATAAGCGTTCTCCACGATGCACTTTAACACATCCTTAAAAGAAGTGCGAATTTCCAAGTCAACCACATCCAGACGCGATGTCATGACTTCCTTAGCCGTCTCACCTCCAAAACGAATGATACCCTCCAAGATATTGTTTTCTTCCGAAAGCTCGGCTTTATCCGTCAACTCCAACGCATGAGAAAGCTCATCTACTGAAATATTATGATTCTTACGCACAAAATGCTTGTTAAGAAACGAAGTGGAGCGTACCAATATCGACGACAACGGATAGAATATGGAACGACATGCCAGAATGCCGGGAGCTGCAAAACGGCAAAATGCCAATGTTTTTTGCGCTGAATAAATCTTCGGCATAATCTCACCGAAAAGCAGCAACAGAAAAGTCAATACAACCGTTAGGATTAAAAACTCCGCAATAACCGAATGAAATTGGAATACATTCATAAAAAAGAAATTACAGAGCATGATAATGGTCACATTCACGAAATTGTTCGTAATCAGTATCGTGGCCAGCAGTCGTTCTGTATCATCCAACAAATTTCTGATTTTCTCATCAGAAGGATGTTTCCCCTCTTCAATAGAATTCAAATCGGACGGCGAGAGTGAAAAAAATGCAATTTCGGAAGCCGAAGCAAAACCGGAAGCAAGCAAAAGCACACCAGCCAATACAATAGCTATAATAGCCGAAACAGAAGGAGTATGTACGGTTATACTGTTAAAAATATCTGCCAATTGGCATAAATAAGCGTCTGGGTCCAAAGATTTTGGTTTTAGTTAAACAATTAGAACGGTAAATCGTCCGTTGGATTATTTTGTGCAGGAGCAGCCTGCGAGTGTGTTGACTGTACAGGAGCAGCCGTTTGTCCGGATATACCTGCCTGCGGTGTAGTTCCGGGCGCTGCGCTTCTTGCAGACAGCATTTCCATGTTATCTACAAAAATCTCCGTTACATAGCGTTTTGCACCGGTCTGATCATCATACGAACGGGTCCGTATTTTACCCTCCACATAAAGTTTGTCTCCTTTATGCACATATTTCTCAGCCGTTTCTGCCAGTCCGCGCCAAAGGACAAGATTATGCCACTCCGTACGTTCAGGAACTTGCGTTCCGTTTGCCAATGTATAGGCACGGTCTGAAGTAGCCAAGGGGAAAGTAGCAACAGCCACACCGGTATCGAGATACCTCACCTCGGGGTCTCTGCCTACATTTCCTAATAATATCACTTTATTTACTGACATACGCTTTCAATTTTAAAATTTGTTGCCAAAATTAGCGAGAATAACAACATCATGCAAGAATACAGCCAACTTTTATAAATACTTCTCCAAAAAAGCATGTACCAAGCGAGATACCGGATACTGCTCCAAATCTTCCATTCTGATACACTGGTATTCCGAAAAAGAACGGGAGTTCTCCGGCAAAACGACTTCATAAAAGTTAGCGTATATCACCCGATGGGACAGCACATGTTTCACATTTCGAAACACCAAACGTACTTCCGGTACCTCTCCTTCCGCTATAAGTGAGCGAAAGGATGCCGATGATAAAAATTCCTCTTCCGATAGATTTCTATCCGTTTCAACCAATGGCAATTCAAACAGATTTTTCCAAATATCATCAGCCGTTCGTTTATGTATAAAGGTACACGCGCCCATGCGTACATATATATAATTAAAATAACGGTTGGACGTCTTTGTTCTGTGTTGCTTCACGGGAAGTTGCATAACCTGCCCTTTCGATAAGGCGGAACAACTATCCGCCAAAGGACAAAACATACAGTTAGGAGACTGTGGCGTACACTGAATAGCCCCAAAATCCATTATAGCTTGATTATAAGTAGCCGGGCGGGATTTATCGAGCATTTCATTAGCTAAAGCAGCAAAGAGCTTCTTTCCTTCCGTAGAGTCAATAGGCACATCAATGCCGCAATAACGGGAAAGCACTCGATACACATTTCCGTCCACTACTGCATAGGGCATATTATAGGCTATGGAACAAATGGCGGCAGCCGTATAATCCCCTACCCCCTTCAAAGCCCGCACTTCCTGATAGCTTTCCGGAAACTTACCGTTCATACTCTTAGCAGCAGCATGCAGATTACGGGCACGAGAATAATACCCCAATCCCTGCCAATACTTCAAGACCTCGTCTTCCGAAGCCGAAGCCAAAGTTCTCACATCAGGAAAACGGCGGATAAAACGAAGAAAATACTCATATCCTTGTACCACTCTCGTCTGCTGCAAAATAATCTCAGAAATCCATATCCGGTAGGGATCAGTAGTGCCTCTCCAAGGCAAATCACGTTTATTATCCGCGTACCAATCCAATAAAGCTTCAGTCAATCTATTCATATATAGTTTCATACCTCAAAAGGACACACATCCTTTTTCAAAAGAACAAAAATACAGTTTTTCAGTCTAACAAAACCTAATGCTTTGACTTTTTTCAAAAAATGTCCAAAATATATTTTTTAGAGCCGCCAAAAAGCTATATATTTGCAGTCCAAAAAATTAG
>OHLP01001336.1_pt1 | contig 9531 bp, 7 predicted proteins | sample 1569111 | NCBI WGS metagenome assembly OHLP01 (sample SAMEA3879504, study PRJEB24766) | human gut metagenome | biome: human-associated habitat; feature: feces | place: USA | collected 1985/1987 | reverse complement strand
AGGTTAAAACGCATCTGATGACCGAAGATACTGATCGTTCCGGTTCCGGTACGATCACTTTTTTCCGTGCCTTCGGTAAGTACACGATTGAGTAAATCCAGGTATTGTTTCATAATGAATAATTTGCAGTGAAAATGATTCTCCGTACAAAATTACAAAAATGGAGTGAATAAATTAGCAAACCAGCCGACGAACTTCTTCCAGGGAGAACGCTTTTTCCAAAACTCCGGTGTCAGCTGGGTGCAATGCTCGATATCGTTTCGGAACATATTATTTAATTCCCCCGTTATTCTTTTATCAAAAATAAAGGCATTTGTTTCGTAGTCATATCGTAGGCTGCGGCTGTTCAGGTTGGCAGTACCGACTGTGCAGAACAAGTCGTCGACCATCATAATTTTCGAGTGATGGAATCCCCCGTTGTACATGTAGACAGTAGCTCCCCTTTTCATCAGTTTATGTAACTTATAAAGTGCGGCATCCGGGGTAAAAGGAATATCGGAAGCAGAGGAAACCATGATGGTTACATCTACTCCCCGGTCGATTGTCCGGTTCAACGCCTTTTTGATGGAAGAAGTCGGTACAAAATAAGGATTGACGATATGAACATTCTTTTGTGCCGAATAAATGCTCATGGCATAGGCATGGCTCAACATACGGCTATTCTTTTTCGGGGTACGGTCTACAATTGCTACAACGATATTTGTACTGTCTGTCTGTTCCTCATGTTGAGGAAAATAAGCTTCTCCTCCTATATTCTGTTTAGTCTCTTTGTTCCAGATCGTCAGGAAAATCTCCTGCAAATCGTTGACTGCATCCCCTTCGATACGCATGTGCATATCACGCCAGGTTCCGATTTTGGGTAGTCCGTTGATATAATAATCGGCGATATTCATTCCGCCTGTATATGCCACTTTTCCGTCGATAACAGCAATTTTGCGATGGTCGCGGTGGGCGGCATGATTGATATAAGGGAAGGTGAACGGGTCAAACTTGACGATTTCGATTCCTTGTTCACGTATTTTCTTGAGGTGTTTCTTTTTAAGGGGCTTGTTGTTCGACCAGTTTCCGAAAGCGTCAAACATAGCTCGTACTTCAACACCTTCTTTCACTTTTTCGGCTAATAAAGTGAACAAAGCATTGGCAATGGAGTCATTTCGGAAGTTGAAATATTCCAGATGAACATGGTGTTTAGCTTCCCGGATGGCTTCAAATAAATCGATAAACTTCTCCCGTCCGCTTTTTAGCAGTTTGACTTTATTATTATCAGATATAGGGATTCCCGACTCTTCCAAGAAATGCAGTACTAGGGAATCGCTTGTTAGTCTGATTGAGTCTCTGGGCTGCGTCATCAGACTGTCGATGACATCTGCCTGAACATGTAATAAAGGCAGGAATAGAAATAAAATAAATATACGTAGTTTCAAAACTCTTCTCTCTATTTTAGTTTACAGAGCAACAAATATACAACATCTATGTTTGGGCTTACTTGGAGTAAAGGGTAGATTTATTATTGTTTAACACTAAAAGAGAGGGATAAAGAGTTCTTTGACTCATAAAGATAAAAATCCGGGAAACTTATGCTTTGGACTTTTAATCTGTATTTATTTTGTTTATGCCATAGAAGCAACCTTTCGTGTAGCCATAAATAATAGTACAACAGCTGCGATAATAATTGACTTTGGATCAAGGCTGGTAGTGCCATGATTAATCATGCCGATAAATACTTCTCTTATTGTTCCCCAAGCTGCTTCCAATCCGCCTAACCATACGAAAAGTACGGCAGCCACAGTCATTACGAAGGCACTCCAGATACGAGCCAGATGGTTGCTACGACCGGGTAAATGGTGCATGACACGGCGACTGAATCCGTTGTCTGCTATTTCCTGCTTGTTTTCTGCGAAGAAATCGCGCAAGAGCTTATCATTGTCTATTTCTGTCATAACCGTTTTGTTTTAAATACGTTGCTAATTTTTCTTTTCCACGTGACAGGTGGCTTTTCACCGTTCCTGACGGTACTCCTACAATACCTGCTATTTTGTCAATACTAATGTCCTCCATATAGAACAACATAATGCAGGTTCTTTCCACTTCCTTCAGCATTTTGAGTGACTGATAAACATCCATTTTCTGTCCTACATTCTCTTGTTCGGTACTGTTGATGGCGTCTATTTCTTTTGTATCCAAGTCGGCTGTCTCTTTCCGGCTGCGAATATAATCATAAAAAACATTATAAGCAATACGGTACAGCCACGTAGAGAAACTTGACAAGTTTCGGAAAGAGGCAATGTTTGTATATGCTTTGATAAATGTATCTTGTGCAAGGTCGTCACTCAATTCGCTGTCGCCGCAAGTCAGGTTCAGGAAGAATCGCCGGATGGGCGACTGGTACTTCTCCACCAACTGGTCGAAGGCCCTGGTGTTCTTGAACACCACGACCTGCGCGACTAACGATATATCATTGAGTTGGCTCATTTATTCTCGTCGTTCTTTGCTTCGTTTACTTCATTATGTTTCTCTCCGGATTCGGAAGGGATAATTTCGAAGCTATCGTTTTTGACGTTATCCTGATTCTTTTTTTCATCTTTATGGGTAGTATACGTCCGGGGAGCATCTGTACCTTGAGCCTGTTGTTTACTACCGATGATCCATTGTCCGATACCCATAAATGTAACGAGTAAACCGATCGCTCCAATTCCGAATTCACCGGTGATTGCCCAAAGGAAGATGAAAAGACCGATACCTGTAAAGGTGTTTTTGATGCCTTGTGAACGTGAGTCAACCGTTTTGTTTTCACGAATAAATTCTGCTGGCAATGGCTGACCTGCAGCGAGTGCCTGTTCGGCAAGACGATAGCGTGCTTTCCGATTTTTATAACGGAAGAAGAAGATTACAAACAGAATGAATACCGGAAATCCGAAAACGGCAATGATTGATATGATTGCTACGAGAATTCCTCCGTTGATACCAAAGCCGTGGAATGGGAAATCGTCGTCATCCGATTCGAATGTAAAACTGGCCTTACCATGACCAGTACTGATATTACTTGAGTTTGCATCTACTTCTGTGGAATCAGTGTCCGCTGTATCTACACCGATGACTGTGACAGCAGTATTGTTTGTTTTTGCTTTATTGTCTTTGGTCACAGTTACCTTTACTTTTCCGACGGAATCGCGGACAACAGTAGTTTGGTTTTGGGCAATAGCCAGTGTGCAAGTGGTCAGTACAACCATCAATGCTAATAGAAAATTTTTCATATCAATAGTTTTTTTATTTATTTCTTTGTTTGTTAGACGTAGTTAATATCATAGAAAGTTGCAAAGAGACGAAATATTTTTGATATTTGCGGAAATTAATAACGAAAAATGGAATTACCCGCTTCTTTCATAGATTATACCCGTGCCCTGTTGGGCGATGAAGAATACGACAAATTAGCTGTTGCTATCCAACAAGAACCACCTGTCAGCATCCGGTTGAATGATGGGAAATTAAAAATTGAAAATGGAAAATGCAGAATTGTACCGCAAGCAGGCTGTATTACTGATTTTCAACTTTCAGCTTTCAATTTTGAATTTAATCAAGTCCCTTGGTCTTCCGAAGGATTTTACTTGGATGAGCGTCTCACTTTCACGTTTGATCCATTGTTTCATGCAGGTTGTTATTATGTTCAGGAGGCTTCTTCTATGTTTGTGGAGCAGGTGCTCCGGCAGTATGTCACCGGACCGGTAAAGATGCTGGATCTTTGTGCAGCTCCCGGTGGAAAGTCTACTCATGCCCGTAGTGTGCTTCCTGAAGGGAGTTTACTGGTGGCTAATGAAGTCATCCGGAATCGTTCGCAGATTCTTGCGGAGAATTTAACGAAATGGGGACATCCGGATGTAGTGGTAACCAATAATGATCCGGCAGATTTTGCGGCTTTGCCGTCTTTCTTTGACGTGATTCTTACAGATGTCCCTTGCTCCGGTGAAGGTATGTTCCGTAAAGACCCTGTTGCTGTAGAAGAGTGGAGTCCCGAGAATGTAGAAATCTGTTGGCAGCGCCAGCGGCGGATTATTGGTGATATTTGGGACACGTTGAAGCCTGGGGGAATTCTTATATATAGTACGTGTACATTTAATACAAAAGAGGACGAAGAGAATGCACGTTGGATTCAACAAGAGTATGGAGCCGAACCGTTAACTGTGCAGATACAGGAAAACTGGAATATAACAGGAGATCTTTTACCGGATAATTGTGATGGTTCTAAATCTTCTATTCCTGTCTATCATTTTTTCCCTCATAAGACGAAAGGCGAAGGCTTTTTCCTGGCAGCTTTTCGGAAGCCGGAGACAGGAGACGAGATTCCGGTATCTTCTTTCGCCAAGGAGAAGACTTCTAAAAAGAAAGATAAGAAAGGAGGAGCAGCATCTTCTCCTGTTTCGAAAGAACAGCTGAATATTGCAAAAAGCTGGCTGAATGATGAAAATTCGGACAAGTATATATTGTCGGCAGAAGGAACAAGTATTCGGGCTTTTTCAAAGCATTATGCTGATGAATTAATGGCAATGAAACAATGCCTGAAAATCGTATCGGCAGGAGTGGAGATAGGAGAAGTGAAAGGAAAGGATTTGATACCTGACCATGCATTGGCGATGTGTAGTTCACTTTTATGCCGGGAAGCTTTCGCTACGGAAGAAATAAGTTATAAACAGGCTATCACTTATTTACGAAAAGAGGCCATTACCTTGCCGGTAACAGCCCCTCGTGGATATGTTTTGCTTACGTACCGGCATATTCCTCTCGGATTTGTGAAGAACATCGGTAATCGTGCCAATAATCTTTATCCGCAAGAATGGCGTATTCGTAGCGGATACTTGCCGGAAAATATACGCATATTATCGGAAAGTACAGTTGATTAAAGAAGACCCTGCTGATTAAGGCAGTATTCCGGCAGGTATTTCCTGTTCGGAAAGGGTAAAACTAATTTGTTTGCCTGTGCCTGGTTCACCTCCAGCGATTTCTTCCAGCGTGTAGGAAGGAGGTGGTGCAGGTGATGTCCGCGTTTCTCCGATGGGTGGAGTATTCCAATTCAGATTCAAGCTTTTATCCAAGCGGTGAAATACGTATGCATTTCCCCACAAGATGAATTTATGATTGGAAATAGGCGTTGCTGCATCTTCCGAAAAAGTGAGAGTCAGTATAGCTTTCTCATTATTTCCTTCTTCTTTTTCCAGTTTGTAACTTCCTCGAGTTATTAAGGTTAGTCCGGATGAAAAAGCTGTTTGTTCTCCCTGTTTGAAAAAATAAGCATCCCGTGCGTGATTGTTAATTAGAAAAATGTCGGAAATGCCGGGCAGAAGATTTGCGTCTCCGTTGGGTAAGTTAGACAAGTAGCTGCGGAGCAACTTTATATCCTCGTAATTGTCGACAACCTTGATTGGCAGGGTGCAGGTTTCTTGTGTGGCGTTGTCCGTTACTGTCAGATAAGTTTGCCCGGTGAGAATACCGGTAACATAAATCATACGTCCGGCAGGTACTCCGCTCCAGCCGGTTTCGGTTCCTGCGCTTGCGATGCGTGTGTCTTTAACTTCAAGTGAGTAATCACCATTTCCGCTTTCCAGTCCAAGGTAACGTCTGCCACCCATGGGCACTTCATATTCACTGTTGTAAAAACGAAGTGGATTTTCTTCATCCTCTTTACATCCACTGAATAGTGTAAGGATGCAACATAACATGAATAGATAGAATTGTTTAGGTCTCATAATCTGTATTTTATGTTCGTTGCAAATGTAACATATTATTTTGAAATATTTAGTTGGAACTTGAAGAAAATGAGAGGGAGAGGGGAGATATATTCAGGCACGGGTTACACGGATTTCACGGCTTTTAGAAATATGATTGTCATAAAGTAACAGCGTAATCCGTGAAATCTGTGTAATCCGTGCCTGAAATTATTATATAAACATACTTACATCACTTAAAATAGAAATTAGTATGTTCGGCGTAATCCATGTCTAAAGGATTTTATGTACTATTTATAGTTTACTCTTGTAAATCCGTGCCATTGCTTTCTGGTACTGATTTTCCAGTTGCAGATAATTTTGATGGCTTTGATAGATGACAGAAACTTCAACGAAATATTCAATCATACTAATCTGTCCACCTGTCAGAGCCTGTTTCAGCAGTGACAGATCTTGTTGCGACTGGAAAGTCTTGCTGTATTCTTCCATCGAAGCGTGCAGTGTTTTCGCTTCCCGGTAAAGCTGTGCCAATTCGGACTCTACTTGCAGGGTAGCATTATCCTTTTGCAAGTCAATGTTAAGAGCCTGTGCTTTAGCGATTTTTACCTTATTCCGGTTTTCGAAAAGTGGGAAAGAGAAACCTACCACTACACCGTTGAAAGGTACGCCTGTTTCTGTGTTCCGGCGGTAGCCGAGTTCCAGTTTGGGTAGCCATTGTGATTTATTGACAGCAATCTGTTTACGGGCAACAAGACTTTCGTTGCCGAGTGCCATAAGAGTACGGTCCGTTGCCATGACTTCCGACTTCAATATTTGATAATCAGTAGGGAAAGGTATAGCCGGATATTGGTTTTCCTCGAAAACTACCGGAATATTACCATTCAGCGTATTCAGCTCCTGCTGTTTGTTGCGGAGTGCTGTTTCGTTCAGAGACGCTTCTGTTCTGACATTCAACAGTTCCAGATTGATTTTATTTGTTTCCAGGGCATTGGCATCTCCCGTAGCCAGCCGTTTGGCATACATGGCAGCCAGCTCCTCTGCATTCTTCAGCCGTGCATCGAGCAACTCCTGCTGGTGTTGCAGCATGATGATGTCCAGGCACACTTCTTTGGCTTGCAGCAATATCTGCTGGCGCATGGTTGCCGCCTGTGCATCCAGTGCTCCGGTTTTGAGACGGTTCATCTTTCCTCTTGTTATGTATAAGGTGGGAAAGTCGAAGCTTTGGGAAACCACCATTTCCCCTACGGTTTCATCGCTGTTTTTAGAGTCCCAGAGATGGGCGTATGAGAGGGTGGGATCCGGCAGGTTGTTCTCGGTCCTGCTCTCCAGCTTCTGTGATGAGATAAGTTGTGCATTGGCTTGCAACTCCTTGTTGTTGGCTTCTATCTGGCGAAGCACGGAGTCAATGCCGGTTTCCTGCGCCCTCATCCCCATGCAGGCGAGGATGGTGGCAGTGAATATAAATAGTTGCTTCATATCTTCTGTTATTAAATTATTTATTGATCGTTATAACGGGATGGCTGTCCGGAGCCATTACGGGTGCATCTCTTCTTTCTTTCCGTGCATCATCAGGTAAACAATCGGAATGATGAAACCGTTCAGGAAAGTGGAAGTCAGCAATCCGCCCAGAATAACTTTTGCCATGGGACTTTGTATTTCATTACCGGGCAGGTCGCCGCTGAGTGCCAACGGAATCAATGCAAGCGCACTGGACAGTGCCGTCATCAGGATAGGATTCAAACGGTCCAGCGAACCGCGTATCACGCTGTCGTACACACCGTATCCCTCTTCCTGCTGCAAGTGGTTGTAATGACTGATGAGCAGCATACCGTTTCGGGTGGCGATACCGAAGAGCGAAATAAAGCCGATGATAGCCGGAATACTGACTTCGCCCGTTGTGACGAGCAGGGCGAATACACCGCCAATCAGTGCCAAAGGCAGGTTAATAAGGATAATCGCACTTTCCTTTACGCTACGGAACTCATGGTATAGCAGCAGGAATATCACTACGATAGACATGAATGAAGTCAAAGCCAGCGTGCGGCTTGCAGCCTGTTCGCTTTCAAACTGGCCGCCGTATTCGATGTGATAGCCTTCCGGCAGTTTTACCGAGGCGTCCACACGCTCTTGTATGTCGTTTACCACGCTGCGCAGGTCGCGGTCGGCAACGTTGGCGGAGATTACGATTTTCCGTTTCACGTTCTCGCGGCTGATAGTGTTAGGTCCCATTGCCGAGCGTACTTCCGCTACATAGTTCAGCGGTATCTTTTGTCCGTTACCGGTATCGAGCATCAGGTTACGTATCTTTTCCATCTCATCCCGCAAATCATCCTTTACGCGTACGGTGAGGTCGAAACTTTTTCCTTTTTCATATACCTGGGATACGGTTTCGCCGGCAAGGCATACGTTGACAAACTCCGAAAACTCCGGCAAGGAGATGCCGTATTTGGCAAGCACTTCCCGTTTGGGAGCGATGATAAGCTGCGGACGTTCAATCTGTTGCTCCACGTTCAGGTCGGCAATGCCGGGAATGTCCTGAATGGTATTCTTTATCTCATTGCCCAAAGCGAACATGCGGTTCAAATCGTCGCCGAACAGTTTAATGGCTATATTGGCTTTCGTACCCGACAGCATGGCATCGATACGGTGGCTGATAGGCTGGCCGATTTCCACATTGGCGCCTACAATTGTACCCAGTTTTTCACGTACATCGGTCACCAGCTCGCTGCGCGAACGGTCTTTCAGCTCGAACGGAGCTTCGATTTCCGATACGTTCACGCCTAAGGCATGTTCATCCAGTTCGGCACGTCCCGTCTTGCGGGCTACGGTTTGTATTTCGGGGATGGAAAGCAGTAGTTCTTCGGCACGATGTCCCATCTTGTCGCTCTCTTCCAGTGAAATGCCCGGCAGGGATGATATGTTGATTGTGAACGAACCTTCGTTGAACGGCGGCAGGAACGAGCGTCCCAATGTGAAGAAGCAGGCAAGCGCCACTGCAAACAGACCGATAGTTCCGCCCAATACGCTCTTCTTATGATCCAGCACAAAAGCAAGCGCTGCACCGTACCACTCTTTCATCTTACGTGCTACGGGCGAATCGCCGGTGGAACGCTTTTCATCTTTTATCTTTTCTTTGCCCAGCAGGTAGGAGCACAATACAGGTGTCACCGTCAGTGCCACAACCGTAGAAGCTGCCAATGCCACGATGAAGGCAATGCCCAAAGGTACAAGCATACGGCCTTCCATGCCGCTCAGGAAAAACAGAGGAACGAAGCTTACCACGATGATGAGCGTGGAGTTCAGGATAGGCATACGCACTTCTTTGGAAGCGTTGAATACGACTTCCAGTATCGGCAGGCGTTCCGCTTTCGGTTTCATCCGGTTCTCCCGCAAGCGTTTGTACACGTTCTCCACATCGACAATGGCGTCGTCCACCAGCGAACCGATGGCGATAGCCATACCGCCGAGGCTCATTGTGTTAATGGTGAATCCCATATAGTGCAATGCCAGCAGCGAAGCTATCAGCGATAAGGGAAGCGTCACCAGCGAGATTACGGTAGTCCGTACGTTGGCAAGGAACAGGAACAGTACGATAACAACGAATATACCGCCTTCAAACAGTGATTTCTGTACGTTGCCGATGGAACTTTCTATAAAGCGGCTTTGCCTGAAAATATCGGTGCTGACTTTTACATCGGGCGGCAGGTTCTTCTGTAAGTCCTTGAGGGATGTTTCCAGTTTGTCGGTCAGTTCAAGCGTGCTTGTGGCGGGTTGCTTGGTCACAGTCAGCAGTACGGCGGGCTTGCCGCGTTCG
>OHLP01001325.1_pt1 | contig 9587 bp, 7 predicted proteins | sample 1569111 | NCBI WGS metagenome assembly OHLP01 (sample SAMEA3879504, study PRJEB24766) | human gut metagenome | biome: human-associated habitat; feature: feces | place: USA | collected 1985/1987 | reverse complement strand
TTAGATGGTTTCAAAACACAAATAACGGACTTTTTTTTTATATATCCTTGTCCTGCGGTGAATATTTTATACTTATCTATGCAAACGTTGATAACATAAGTAGTACTTTTTTACTTTTTTTGAGAGTAGGGAGATGTTGAGCATGTCCGATGCTTCGGCTATGTTTTTAATGGAGCCGTCGTTGTACAGGATGTCGATGCTGTCGTCTGCCGGGTCGTACATATTCTTCTCAATGCTTGGGGTAGAGATAAAATAACCGGCTTCGGAAAGAGGGATGTCCAGCTGTTTGCCGATTTGCCGGGTGATTTCTTCTTTACGCTCCTCGCTGAAAGGTTCGGTGGAGATTTCCACTTTGAATATGTTACGGTTAACCATGCCCATACTTAGTGTGGAAAGCACCCTGTCCGGATGTGTGCTCCATACTTTCAGGGCAGTCCAAAGATCGTTGTCGTCCAGTTGGATAAAGTTTTCCAGGCAGTCCGGGTTATTGTAGAATATTTCCCGGTTGATATCATTGTATAAAAAGAATTTCAGTGCGGGCGGGGCAAACAAGTCCACGCCTTTGCCGGCTAACTCCTTGGCACGCAGCAAGGTGCTGATGAGCATCTTTTCGTAGGCAACCGATGTCTTATGCAGATATACCTGCCAGTACATCAGGCGGCGTGCAGTGAGGAAGTTTTCGATAGAGTAGATTCCTTTGGATTCTACGACCAGATGGTCGTCTTTTACATCGAGCATCTTGATGATGCGCGCCGAACCTATGTTACCTTCCGTTACTCCGGTATAGAAGCTGTCGCGGCGCAGGTAGTCGAGGCGGTCCATGTCCAGTTGTCCGCTTACCAGCTGGTGGAGGAAACGCTTGGGGTATTCATCCTTGAATATTTGGATGGCAAGTGTCAGTTGCCCGTTCATTTCTTTGTTGATGCGTTCCATGAGCATCAGGGAAATGTCTTCGTGCGAGACACCTTTTACAATAGTATCTTCAAGCACGTGCGAGAACGGACCGTGCCCGATGTCGTGCATGAGGATAGCCGCCTGTACGGCTTCCGCTTCACTGTCGAAAATGAAGTTTCCCTTGGCGGTAAGTTGCTGGATAGCTTCACTCATAAGGTAGAATGCCCCCAGTGAGTGCTGGAACCGGGTATGCTGTGCGCCGGGATACACCACGGACGATAACCCCAATTGTTTGATACGGGTGAGGCGTTGCAAAAGGGGATGTCGTACAAGGTCGTACAGCAGTCCTTTGGGTATGTTGATGAATCCGAACACCGGATCGTTGATAATTTTACGTTCGTAAGGCATAGCTAAGTATTTGAGGACAAAGGTAATTTGTTTTTAGGAGATGACAAAATATGATGCTATACAAGGAAGTTCATCACCAGTCGTGTTGAGATGATAACCTCTAAGTTGTAAATCGCAGTAGGTTTATATTTTGAGATAGTATTATGCAAAATTTGCATATTACTGTCTCTGTCAAGTTCTCCTTCTTTGAAAACATTTGCAATGTGGCGGGCTATGACAGATTGGTCCTTTTGAAACCTTCGAGCATATCGTGCGGGATTATCATGTATTGATACGAATCGGGCAGAATCAGGCGAACAATTACTCATTTTGCCGATTCTGCCCGGTTATGTTTAAAATAAGTTTTTATTTGCTTCTCAGAGTATTGCTTTCAGCTGTTCCGCCATCTGAGCCTGTACTTCCTGTGCGGCTTTGCGTGCAGCGGCTGCGAAATTTTCGGTCTTGTCTACATAGATGATACCGCGGCTGGAGTTAACAATCAGCCCGCAAGTCTTGTTCATGCCGTACTTGCAGACCTCTTCCAATGAACCGCCTTGCGCACCTACACCGGGCACTAAAAGGAAGTGGTTGGGAACAATCTTACGAATATCTTCGAAAGCACGTTCTTGGGTGGCGCCTACTACGTACATCATTTGCTCGTCGTTTGCCCATTCCTGTGACTTGCGCAATACTTTTTCAAAGAGACGTTCACCGTTTTTGTCTTCCGTCAGTTGGAAGTCGTGCGAACCTTTGTTGCTGGTCAGTGCGAGCAGGATAACCCATTTGCCTTCGTAGGTGAGGAATGGAGTAACGCTGTCTTCGCCCATATAAGGAGCTACGGTTACCGAGTCTATGTCCAGTTCTTCAAAGAAAGTACGTGCATACATGGCAGAGGTATTGCCGATGTCGCCGCGTTTGGCATCGGCGATGATAAACTGGTCGGGATAGTTCTGCTTGATGTAGTTCACGGTCTTTTCAAAGGCAATCCAGCCTTTTACTCCCATGCTCTCATAGAAAGCGAGATTCGGTTTGTAGGCGATACACAGGTCGGCTGTTGCATCGATAATCGCTTTGTTGAAGGCAAAGATGGGGTCTTCTTCTTTCAGCAGGTGTTCCGGAATCTTTTTGATATCCGTGTCCAGACCTACGCATAGAAATGATTTCTTGCGTTTGATATTCTCAAAGAGTTGTTGTTTGTTCATATCGCAATTTGTTGGTTTAATGGTTTTACTTTTTAAATAAATATCCCTTGATGCTCATTCTTACATCTTCGTTACTGTTCTTTTCATAATGGATATCGAATGCAGTCAGCATGAACAGGTTCTTGGGAGAATTGCATCGGAAAGAGGTAGGCGGTATATGACCGTGCTTGCTGTTCTTTTCCAACATTTCCAATGTGCTGAGTTCGATATATGCGCTATCGTTCAGATTGTCCGTCCGGGTATCGAGTGAAACGGGCAATATTCCATTTTCAAGATATTGGCGGGGGATGGTAAGAAAGCGGCTTGACATACCGTCGCTGGGTATGGTGATAAACCGCGTGTAGCCTTTGGGAACACTGATGTTCGTTTGACTGTCGATTGCTCCGCTATAGGTAACCTTGCCGCTATCAGTGCCGGCGGGCGCTGCATTTGTTTCAATATCCGCTGCCACGGAATAGAGGTTGTAGGTTACGTTTCTGTCTATCAGATGAGTGACGCTCTCCGTGCCGAACCAGCTGTTCAGGTATCTGAATTTACTGTTTATCCGTATCGCCTGCTTTTCCGGCAGCGAGTACATCCATTCCTCATATTGTTGTAGCGAGAGGGGGGCTTTTGCCCGGCAACTGCGTTGCATCTCGGCTTTGATTTCGTTAAGAATGACATTCTTTGTAATGCCAGCATAGTTGACGGGCAATGCCGACGTCAGCAAAAAGATGATGGCAAACGAAATGGGTATCCAGTTGATACGCCGTGCCTTGATGGCGAACAACCCGATACAGACAAAATAGAACCAGCCGTTGAGTGTGGCGAGATAGAGCCGGTTAACGGTAATGCCGTAATCGTTGAACCGTCGCACGATGCCTATGGTCATCAGTAACAGCAGAGGCAGTATCAGTACGGGCATCCAGCGGGCAATCCAATTGTCAAACCGTTTGTTATTTTCAAGGCGTGCGGGATACAGACCGAATTGAATGGCGATGCACACCGTCATTAATGCTACGATGAGCCATGACACCCAGCCTGTGGGCAGTTCCCAACTGACAAGAATGCGGGCGGCATACATGTAAAGCACTGTCAGATATCCGGCTGTAAGCGGAAGGAACAGGTAGTGTATGATGCCGTTCAGGAATTCGGATGAGTGGGGTTCGCGGTTGTGTTTGTCCTCTCCCTGCGGCAACAATCCGAGAAACAGTATCAAGGCGAGCGTTATGCTGCACAGATAATAGATATAGGCATAGCACTTTCCGCTGAAATGGATGTCGAACAGCTGGTGCAGTGAGAACAACAGCAGACTGATGCCTGCCCATAGGATGAGGCCTATGATTTGTGTAACAGCGAACGAAGAAACAGCGTTCAGTGCAAAATTCCAACTGGCAATGTCATTCTTCTCGCGCAGGAACGAGAGGAAGAATGTGGAAAGCCCTATGGTGAGAATGGCCGCCGTGTGGGCGATGCCGATTTCAATCCATGAACTCTCTGTACCGAGATAACGATAGAGCAGGAAAGCATCGGCTATGAGCAGGGCGTGTGCGGCAAGTTGTATGCCTGTCTTCCACATCCGGCTTTTTACTTCTTCGCTCCACAGATGAAGCGTGAGCGAAAGCAGGATGCCTACCGACAGGTAGTAACCGGTTATAAACAGCAACCGTTCTTCGCCTGTCCAGCTTATTGATGTCAGATGAATGAGATAGGCTGTGAATGCAAAGATAAAGGCTACCGTAACCGGGAAGCGCTTCAGGCAGTTCTGAAACGCTTCGGTAACCGTGTGAAACGCTTTCTCTACTGATAGCCCTTTCATAACTACAATTCGCTTTCTTTCAGTCGCTCTGCATTTTCCGCAACAATCAGATGGTCGATGCAATCCTGAATATCACCGTCCATAAAGGCGGCAAGGTTATAAATGGTATAGTTGATGCGGTGGTCGGTAATACGTCCCTGCGGATAGTTGTAGGTACGTATCTTTGCCGAGCGGTCACCGGTAGAGACCATTGTCTTGCGCTTGGAAGCGATGTCGTCGATGTATTTCTGGTGCTCTTTGTCGTATATAAAGGTACGCAGGCGCGACAGGGCGCGTTCTTTGTTCTTCGGCTGGTCGCGCGTTTCGGTACATTCGATGAGAATTTCCTCTACGACACCCGTATTCGGGTTCTTCCAGTTATAGCGCAGGCGTACGCCGGATTCCACCTTATTTACGTTCTGACCGCCCGCACCGCCGCTTCGGAAGGTATCCCATTTGATTTCTCCCTCGTTGATGACTACATCGAACTCTTCGGCTTCGGGCAGTACCGCCACGGATGCGGCGGATGTGTGTACACGTCCCTGCGTTTCGGTGGCAGGCACGCGTTGTACGCGATGTACGCCCGATTCGTATTTGAGCGTACCATAGACATTGTTGCCCGTGACTTTCATCACGACCTCCTTGTATCCGCCGGCCGTGCCTTCCGAGAAGGAGGTGATTTCGTACTTCCAGCCTTTGGATTCGATGTATTTGGTGTACATGCGCATCAGGTCGCCGGCGAAGATGGCGGCTTCGTCGCCGCCCGTGCCGCCGCGGATCTCGACGATCGCGTTTTTCGCGTCCTGCGGGTCCTTGGGAATCAACAGGAGTTTGATCTCCTCTTCGAGGGTTTCGATCCTCGGTTCCAGTTCCGCAATCTCCCCGCGTGCCATTTCGCGCATCTCCTCGTCCTTGTCGTTGGCCAGGATGTCTTTGGCTTCGGACAGGTTGGCGATGGCCGTGCGGTAGCGTTCCGAGGCTTCGATGATCGGTTCCAGCTCCCGGTATTCCTTGTTGAATTGGATGAACTGCTTGACGTCGGCGATCACTTCGGGATCGGTGAGTTTCTGGCCGATCTCTTCGTATTTGAGCTTCAGACCGTCCAGTCTGGTGAGTATGGAATTGTCTGCCATATAATTTAATTTGGGTACAAAGATAGTGAAAGCCGAGCGAAATCGGGAGAATTTATTCCCAAAGATTTCCGAGATGCCCCTATCTTATGCAAAGATAGTGCAAGCGGGGAGCAATGCCAAATTTATTTGGATTTGTCCCGGCCCGTGCTCTCCCGGCAAGACCGTGCCGCGCGGTGAATGTCGGAATTCCGCTTCGGATTATCGGTTATCCCCATATATGGCGACGCATTTTCCGGGGAGGGCGCCCCGGGAAAATCCCCAATACGCGGGGTTGTCCGCCGTCGGAAAATCCGCGTCCTTTGCAACAGGAAGTTCACTCATAAAACCAAATAAAAAGATGACAGGAATTTTTTTCGGCAGCACGACCGGGACTACGGAGTCCGTAGCTGCCAGGATCGCCGAGCGGCTCGGCGTAGCACAGGCCGATGTGCATAATGTGGCGGCTGCGTCCGTCGAAGATGTGAAGAAATACGATCTGCTGCTGTTGGGGTCATCGACCTGGGGCAGCGGAGAGTTGCAGGACGACTGGCCGGGATTTCTCGACAAGTTGGGGAAGGAAGACCTCTCCGGCCGCCGCGTGGCGCTGTTCGGCTGCGGCGATGCGGGTATTTACAGCGATACTTTCTGCGATGCGATGGCCGAAATTCGGGACGGACTGGCTTCGACGGGCTGCACGTTCGTCGGGGGATTCGACGCCGAGGAGTATCCGGGGTGCGGTTCGCGGCTGTGTCAGGACGGAGAGGCGATCGGCTGGGCCGTGGACGACAGCGCGTCGGACGCCGAGAACCAGATGCGGATGGAGTTGTGGATCGCCGCCATCGGCTAAAACGGAATGCCATGAGTGCCGGGGATTTCAGCCGATACGACAATATGAAGATGCTGCTGCATCATATCTACGAATTCCGTAAGGGCGTTCGGGATCTGGTGCTCTGCACGCTGTGCCCGACCTGTGCCGGGCTGCTGATCGAACGGCTTCGCAGTCAGGGTATCGACTATCTGTTGCAGCCGGTAACGGAGCAGAAGGTCAATCTCTATTTCGGCAAGCGTAGCTGCCTGGACGCCGTGCAGACGTTCGTCGATAAACCGCTGAACAAACTGACTCCCGAGGAGGATTTCATGCTGGGCATCATGTTGGGTTATGATATTTCGATGCAGTGCGAACGCTACTGCAAGCGTAAATTTCATCTGTCCGGTCTGATCGCCTGATCGCGGAGCGGTTAAAAGATTCGGGGGAGAAGTTTTCGCTTCTCCCCCGAATCGCATATTCCGCAGAGCGGTCGTTTAGATTACGATGTTGATGATTTTGCCCGGTACGACGATGATCTTTTTCGGGGCCTTGCCTTCGAGCCACTTCTGCGCTTCGTCCGTGCGTACGATGTCCGCCTGGATGTCGGCCGGGGAGAGCGTCAGGGCGTATTCCTTTTTGAAACGCAGCTTTCCATTGACCGAAACCGGATATTCGAACGAACTTTCCACGAGGTATTTCTCCTCGCAGACGGGGTATTGCGCGTCGCAGACCGAGGTCGTGTGTCCCAGCGTGTGCCACAGCTCCTCGGCGATGTGCGGTGCGAAGGGGGCGAGCAGCACGGTCAGCGGTTCGAGGATCTCGCGCTTCGAGCAGCCGCCCAACTCGTTCAGGCAGATCATGAAAGCGGCGACCGAGGTGTTGAACGAAAAATTTTCGATGTCCTCGCGCACCTTTTTTATCGTTTTATGAAGCGTCTTCAGCTCTTTATCCGTGGCTTTTTCGTCCGTAAGGATCAGTTGTCCTTCGCGGTTGTAGAAGAGGGCCCAGAAACGGCGCAGGAATTTATGCACGCCGTCGATGCCGTTCGTGTCCCACGGTTTCGACTGTTCGAGCGGGCCGAGGAACATCTCGTACATGCGCAGTGTGTCGGCGCCGTAGTTATCGACGATGTAGTCGGGGTTCACGACGTTGAACATCGACTTCGACATCTTTTCGATCGCCCAGCCGCAGACGTACCTGCCCTCTTCGAGGATGAACTCCGCATCCTTGAATTCGGGACGCCATGCGCGGAACGCGTCGAGGTCGAGTATGTCGTTGCGCACGATGTTCACATCGACGTGGATCTCCTGGGTTTTGTACTGGTCTTTCAGCCCGAGCGATACGAATTTGTTGGTGCCGACCACGCGATAGACGAAATTCGAACGGCCCTGGATCATACCCTGATTGACGAGTTTCTTGAACGGCTCCGGTTCGCAGACATATCCCAGGTCGTAGAGGAACATGTTCCAGAAGCGCGAATACATCAGGTGTCCTGTCGCGTGTTCGATGCCGCCGACGTAGAGATCGACGTTACGCCAGTATTCGTTGGCGGCGCGGCCCACGAGCGCTTGGTCGTTGTGCGGATCCATGTAGCGCAGGTAGTAGGCCGACGATCCGGCGAATCCGGGCATCGTGGATACTTCGAGGGGATAGCCTTCGGGCGTCGTCCACTCCTTGGCCCGTGCCAAGGGCGGTTCGCCCAGCGGCAGCCGCTCTTCCGGCAGCGGATAGGCCGTGCCCTCCTTGTAGTAGATTGGGAACGGCTCGCCCCAGTAGCGCTGACGCGAGAAGATGGCATCGCGCAGGCGGTAGTTCACTAACCGGCGGCCCAATCCGCGTCGCTCGATTTCGCCCAGGATGCGACCGATCGCCTCCTTTACATCGAGTCCGTCGAGCAGATCCGAGTTGATCAGTTTGCCCGATTTGGCGTCGTAGGACTCTTTCTCGATGTCGCCGCCCTCGACGACCGGGATGATCTCCAGCCCGAAATGGCGGGCGAAGGCGTAGTCGCGCGAATCGTGGGCAGGAACAGCCATGATCGCCCCCGTGCCGTAGCCAGCCAGCACGTAGTCCGAAATGTAGATCGGAATCGCCTTGCCCGTGAAAGGGTTGATCGCATAGGAGCCTGTCGCTACACCGCTTACGCGCTTGGTTTCGGCGATGCGCTCCCGCTCGGAGCGTTTCTTCGCCTGGGCGATGTACTCCTCGACGGCGGCCCGTTGTTCGGACGTGGTAAGGTCGTGAACCCATTCGTGCTCCGGAGCGATGACCATGAAGGTAACGCCGAAGATCGTGTCGGGACGCGTGGTGAATATCTCGAGTTTTCGGTCGGAGCCCTGGATGTCGAAGAAGACCTGGGCGCCTTCCGAACGGCCGATCCAGTTGCGCTGGATCTCCTTCAGCGAGTCGCTCCACTCGAGCCGCTCCAGTCCGTCGAGCATCCGCTGGGCGTAGGCCGTTACGCGGAGCAGCCACTGTTTCATCCGCTTCTGTTCGACGGGAAAGCCGCCGCGTTCGGAGAGTCCGTCCTTCACCTCGTCGTTGGCCAGTACCGTGCCCAGCTGCGGACACCAATTGACCATCGTGTCGGCGCGGAACGCCAGGCGGTAGTTCTGGAGGATCTGTTCGCGTTCCTCTTCGGTTTTGGATTTCCATTCGTCGGCCGTGAAACGCATCTCCTGCGTGCAGGCGGCGTCGAGTCCTTCGGTGCCCTGCGCCTCGAAACGGGCGACGAGTTTTTCGATCGGTTCGGCCTTGTCCGTACTGCGGTCGTAGTAGTGTTTGAACATCTCCAGAAAGGCCCACTGGGTCCATTTGTAATAGGAGGGATCGCAGGTGCGGACCTCACGGTGCCAGTCGAACGAGAAGCCGATCTTGTCGAGCTGTTCCCGGTAGCGGGCGATGTTCCGTTCGGTCGTTACGGCGGGGTGCTGCCCCGTCTGAATGGCGTACTGTTCGGCAGGCAGGCCGAAAGCGTCGTAGCCCATCGGATGAAGTACGTTGAAGCCGCAAAGCCGTTTGTAGCGCGAGTAGATGTCCGAAGCGATATAGCCCAGCGGGTGTCCGACGTGCAGACCCGCACCCGAAGGGTAGGGGAACATGTCGAGCACGTAGAATTTGGGACGTGTGGGATCGGCTTCCACGCGATAGGTTTCCTCTTCCTGCCAGCGGCGCTGCCACTTGGCTTCTATCTCTTTGAAATTGTACTCCATAGGTTTGAATTGTTTTCGTTTCAGGGGCAAAGATAGTGAAAGCCCGGCGAAATCGGGAGAATTTATTCTCCAAGATTTCCGAACAGCCTCCTGTCTTCTGCAAAGATAGTGAAAGCCGGAAGAAAATGGGTGCTTGCTCGCAGTTTTCCGAGGCGTATCCGATCTTCTGCAAAGATACTATTTTTCGCCTATTTC
>OHLP01001318.1_pt1 | contig 9634 bp, 8 predicted proteins | sample 1569111 | NCBI WGS metagenome assembly OHLP01 (sample SAMEA3879504, study PRJEB24766) | human gut metagenome | biome: human-associated habitat; feature: feces | place: USA | collected 1985/1987 | reverse complement strand
CTTCGTTTCTAAATCTGTATTTCTTAAGGTTTGATGGTTTACAATAGCACTGACATGATTACTCATTGTACTGAGTGGATAGCCATAACTCGTACTAGATTGAATATGGAAACGCGTATTCGAATCGGTATTATCAGAAGTCCAAATTTGAGGACAATACGATAGAATTCCTAAGTCAAAGCGATTGCCACCAGAAGCACATCCTTCGATTAATACATTCGGATATTTCCTAGTAATGGCATCTAAGATTGTATATAAACCTTTGATATAATCGAGTTCTAGTTTTCCATCATAAATATCACTCATATGACGATTCATATCCCATTTCAAATATGAAATGTTGTTTTCTTCTAATAATTCACTCAGATTTTCAATGATATAGTCTTGAACTTCTTTTCGAGTTAAATCTAAGATATATTGATTTCTACTTAAAGATGGCAAACAAAATGAATCTTGAATAATCCAATCAGGATGTTGTTTAAATAGTTTACTATCAGGATTCGTCATTTCTGGTTCTACCCATAAACCAAAATCTAATCCAATTGTATGCATCTTCTGGCTGAGTCCCTTTAAACCAGAAGGAATTTTCTTTTGGTTAACATCATAATCTCCAAGTCCTGATGTATCGTTATTTCTAGTGGAGAACCAACCATCATCTAAGACAAATAATTCAATACCTAATTCCTTTGCTTGTTTAGCTAGTTTTATTAAATCACTTTCTTTGAAATCAAAATAAGTTGATTCCCAATTGTTAATCACAATCGGTCTATGACGATGTTGCCAATAAGGGTGTATCAATTTATCATTCACAAAAGAATGCATGTTTTGACTTACCCCATTTCTTCCTTGATTCGAATACGTCATAATCGCAAATGGTGTTTCAAATATTTCTTCTTTTATTTCATAACTTAGAGATTGTCCTTTCAAAATGATCTCCAATGCTTCGTTGATCGATTTATCCTGGAAACGAACGGTTATCTTCCGTCCCAGATCTACATCATTCACATTGAACCATAGGGAATAGGTGGTTTTTGCTTTTAGTTGTTCCAAAGCTTCTTTTACTGTTACGTCTTTCAGATCGAGAGAGAAGTTCTTCTCCTGAGCGGAAATGACCTGTGCACAGATTAAAAAACAGGTGATTAAAGCCATTTTCATAAGGGCTTTCCATTCTTTTACATACATCGGCGCTATTATTAAATTATGATTGATTATTTTCTTGATATAATTATTTCATCTCCATCGATCGTGTAATACAGATTGTTGTTGGCGGCCATGATGTCCAGTATCTCTGTAATTGTTTCGTCGTTTCGGAAATCGCCATAGAAGCGTTCGGTGCTTAGTTGGCGGTCTTTTATTTCGATTTTCACATTGAATGCCCGTTCCAGATCACGTACAATCTGACTTAGCGGTTCTTCGTTGAAGAAGAGGGTGTTTCGTATCGTTACGCTTGGAACCCGTACGGATGTGTCCACATGGCATAACTTTTGGCATCTACGTTTTTCACGGTAACCCGGTTTTCCTTTTTGTTGATGACTGCCTGCTGGTTGGGGATAAGCAGCACGTTTCTTACATTGTTTTCGATATTTCCGACATTCAGGCTACCTTCTACCAAAGTAACCCGTGCACTTTCATCTTCCTTATAAGATTTAAAGTTGAATTTGGTACCGAGTACTTTAATCTTTACCTTTCCGGAAAGTACACTGAACGGGAGTTTCTTATTTTTGGTGACCTCAAAATAGGCTTCGCCGTCCAGAGAAACATTCCGGTTGGAATGACCGAAACTTTCCAGATAAGATAACCGGCTTCCGGAATTCAACCATACAGAGGTTCCATCGGGTAAAGTAACTTTAGATTTGGAGCCATAAGGGATTTCAATTGTTTGTGCCAGGCGAGAGCCTGATGAGCCGGAGCGGGCTATATAGTAGGAACCTGCACCCAGCCCGAATGCTATGGCAAAAACGGCTGCATACCGTATCCAGGAGCGGGGCACGGAATATCGCCTGCTTTCTTTCTGCTTTAGACCGGTCTTTCTGGCGAAGCCGGCATAGGCATCTCCGATTTGTGAGGAGAAGAATTTCTTGTTTTGAGAGATTCGCAATCCTTTTATCAACAGATAATACTCTTTGTACACCTGCTTGTTTTCTGCGCTGTTTTCATACCATGCTTTCAAAACAGCCTCTTCCTCTTTGGATATCTGCTTGGAGAACTGCCTGTTGATAAGATTAAAAATATCGATGTCGTTGTCCATACTTGTCGCCTTTTATAAGTAGGACGTCCGGGAAATACAGTAGGGTAGTGAGAAAAGAACTTTTTTCGATAAAAGTTTTCTTTTTTATCGAAAAAAGTATCACGAAGCTTGTTTAATGCGGATTTTACTGATTAAAAAGATAGAAATATAAGGCTGTAATGGTGAGGAGGTAATCTTTCAGTTCCTCTCTGAATAGGCTGAGTGCTTTTTTGATGTGGTATTTCACCGTATTGACGGAGATGTTCAGCTCATTAGCTATTTCGGCATAGCTCTTGTTTCCATACCGGCTCAGCAGGAATACTTTTTTGCATTCTTCGGGCATCGATTGGATAATTTCTTCTATTTTCTTTTCCAGTTCCGATGAGACGATCTGCTCGAACATCTCTTGATCCGGGATGTAACAGCTCGACGAGCCGATTTCACTTTCAAGGCTGAATACTTCCGCTTCTCTGGACCGGCTTCGTAAGTAATCGATGCATTTATTGTGAACGGAGGTGAGCAGATAGGATTTTACAGAAGTTGAAATGATCAGTTGTTCTCTTTTTTCCCAAATAGACATCATTACATCTTCCACTATGTTCTGGCTGATATAGTAATCTTCTACATATTCATACGCAATGGCGCCCATCAAAGCATAATAATGATCAAAAATGAATTTATATGCATGATGGTCCCCTTCTCTGAGCTTCTTTATCAGTTGCGCATTGTACATGAAAAACGGTCTATTTGGGGTTGTTCATATTTCTAACAGGCTTAATCCTATTCCTTTCACGGTTTTGATATTTACAGACGGATCTTCCGCGAACAGCTTTCTTAGTTTGGTGACAAATACATCCAGGCTGCGTGAAGCGAAGTAATCGTCCTCCGTTCCCCAGAGTTTTTCAAGGATGGTTTCGCGTTTCACTACTTCGCCTTTCTTTTCGCAAAGCATTTGCAATAGTTTTGTCTCGCGGGCTGTCAGTGTTTTATTGGTACCCGATGCGTGTTTCAGGGTAGCATGCTCTGCATCCAGCGTATAGTTCTTTCCTATTTGATAGATACCTTCCGCCTTCGGGGAGAAACGGCTTTTTCAGGTAGTTGTTGACCCCCAATTCGTAACCTTTCACCACATCCTTGGGTGAAACACGTCCCGAACTGAAAAGGATAGGGGTATCCGGATCGGTTTCACGAATGCGTTTTACCATCTCGTAACCATCCATAACCGGCATTTCGATGTCCGAAACGATTACGTCCGGTTGCCATTCCTGCCACACTTTCAGTCCTTCTTCTCCATTGGCGGCATCTTTTATTTCGTATCCGCCGATCATGTCTTCAAGTCCTCCCCGGATGATGTATCTCAGGTTGGCATCGTCTTCAACCAATAATAACTTTATCATGCTGTTTCTCCGTTATGTTGTGGAATGTTTATCGTAAATTTGCTGTATTCTCCTTCTATGCTTTCCAGCTTTACGCTGCCGTGGTGTGCTTCGACGACATGCAGGACATAGTTCAGCCCGAGTCCGAAACCGGAAGCACCTTCTTTACGGTTGCGTATCACGGCCGAAGCGCGTTCGAATTTCTCGAAAATCTTTCCTTGCTCTTTCAAGGGGATGCCCATACCGTTGTCTGTTACACTGATATGGGTATATCCGTCGGTGGAGGCAGAAGAGGATATTTTTATTTGCACACTCTCACCCGAATATTTGATGGCATTGTCTATCAGGTTGCTGAGGGCTTCTTTCAGGAATTCTTCGTCAGCGTATGCTTTTTCTTCTTGCAGGTCAAGAATAAATTCCACTTGCTTTTCTGCCTTGGCGGTGAACTTCTCGATCAGGTCTTCGATGATCGGGCGCAGTTCCACTTCTGTTTTCTCAAGTAGCAGTTTCCCTTCTTCCAGTTTCGATAAGGTCAGTACTTTGTTGACCAATGCCAGCAGATGTTCCTCTTCGTCTTCCATGATGTCGAAGTACTTCTCTTTCCGTTCCGGCTTATCGTCGAGTTTTCCACTGCGCAGGATACGTGTGCCCATGAGGATGGAGCTAAGCGGCGTTTTCATGTCATGAATCATGGCATACGAGAAGTCTTCACGTATTTTGGCTATTTTGTTTTGTTTCGCAATCACTTTGATTTGTTGCACTAGGCAATAGATGACGATGAACAGAAGGAGTACGGTTCCTATAAGGAACATACGCATCTGCAGGATGATCATTTTATAAGGATTTTCAATGGTAGCCTGTATACCTTTGGAGAAATCTTCCCGGATAGGGTAGATTTGTGTCTGCATCTTGCTGTGGAGCCGGACGAGATTGTTGTCCTCTGCGAAATCTTCTACGTATTTGTAATGGGCAGAGTCTATTGCAATGGAGTCGATGCGGAAGCGAAGCTTTCCCAGATTGATTTTATCCAGTTCTTCCCGATAACATGAATCCAGCAATTGATAATCGAGCGGGATATTGTATTGGTGATGAATGCAATGCAAAGCGGTCACCAAAATCAATCTGTCGGCCAAATCATTCTTTGCACGTACTTTGGTAGAATCGAGCTGGAGTACGGTGCCATTGGGGATATTGTTTTTAAACCGATCGCTGGTCCGTGAGGACTCCTGTAACTGCGCTTCCAGGAAAGCATTGTTTATTTTGTCGTATAATTCATTCTCCAACAGATGGTAGGAGTTGGAAAACCACATTCCCTGTAATGCCATTACCGCAAGGATGGCAATGACAGTAATATAACGAAATAGCGGTTTATTCATACTTTTGTCTTTTAATTTGCTGGCAAATATAACAAATTTCTTCGTTAACGTAACGTTAACCTAACGATAACGTTGTAATAACATTCTTTTTGCAAGCCGCGCCTTACCTTTGTATCATCCGGAATCAGTGATAGGACTGTATGAAGAGTGAAATGTTCCGGTCGGTAGGATCAGAAAGAATGCGATGAGAGAAGACGATACGGAATATGAAAAATCTCCGGTGACTGTGAGCCGTGGCATGAGTGGGACGCAAATCACACTTTGCATGGTTTCATGCGCTTATTCGTTCATAATGTATGAATGGGTTCGCGCACTCTTTTTTCTGCTTTTCTCTAAAAAAGGGAAACGGTCGGTTTCTTTCAGGATGAGAGGACGTTGCCTGTCTGCCCGTTGTCTATGTTGTGAATATCTGCGTGTATGGCAATATGTGGTCGTTTCTTTGATGCCTGCTGTTCTTCTGGGCGTGATTCCTTTGTTTTATGCTTTGCTCTCCGGCAGATATCTGTTACTCCCGGTTGCTGTCCTGTTTCTATTGATGGGGGCGAATGATTATAAGACTGTCTGGCTGCTTCGATATTTTGAGGCAGGGCATTGGGTAAAAAACGACCCTGCACCCCCGGGATGCTGATAACAGATGATAGCATGACGGGGATGCAGGGGGATGAATTATCTTCTCATAAACTTGATGGTAGTTGTTTTCGTTTTGGCGATATACAGGCCGGCATGCAAGTGTTGTACGCTAATATGACTTTCACTTGAAGTGAGCAGGGGCATACCTACACTGTTGTATATAGTCACGGTTTCCTGTTCCGGGTTATTGATGAATCCGTTGAAGTATCCGATTCGGGCGGTGGCTGCGCTGTTTTTTATGCCTACCGGTAATTTGGATGCATAATCGTAATATACGTTCGGGTTCAGCAGATAAGCTGCTGCGTTCTTTAATAGATTGACGGCATTTGTATTGAACAATGTATAGCTGTCTCCTTCGTTGCTTAATCCGATAAGTAGATATTTGGCAGAATTGTCGAGGTTCAGTTCGTGTATATGAACTTTGGCATTGTCTCCGTCAATGGTAGCTAAAGTATGGTTGGCTGTTTCCATTGGAACCGTCCAGCTTGTACCGGTAAAAGGTACTGAGACATATTGGAATGCGTTGATTACCGTGCTGGGTTGGGCAAGCAATTCCAATTTATCACCGTCGAAAGCTACGTTGGTAAAGATCGGATGGTTTTGCAAAGTTACATCCACATTGCTGTGCATGCGGCCTATTTCCGTATTGTTCGGTGTGGACCAGTTCCATCTGTCTTTGCTATAAGTAAAGGCTTTCAGGTTCAGAATAGGCTTTATGCCTGCCAGATCCGAAGTAGCTACGCCGATCGGGTTATTACCGGCAACACTGGCATGTATCACAATCAGATCGTAATTCCGGTAATAGGCTTCCATGTCTGCCGGTTTAGTTGCCGAGGCATCGAGGAACTGTACGTCATAATCGGCAAAAGCGGATAGAAGCAGACCGTCGTAAGAGGCTGCGGCACCGGTAGCGGTCAGCATGCCTACTGCAATTTTATCTGAAACGATCGCATTTACCGTATATACTGCTTTGCTCCCGTCTTGTGCGGTAACTTCGATGGACAAGGGGCCGTTGGCAAAATTATGCGGATTGCCGCTTTCAAAGTCGGCACTTGCCAGGCTTGAGTTGAGCAGGAAAGTGACAGGCCATTCGCCTGGAATTGTTCCTTTGACGAACTGACAGGTGATTGTTTTGGCTTCATTGTCCACAATGGCTTTTTTTCCGTTGATTGTTGCACTTTTAATCGTATTATCCGGGCTCTTGCTGTTACCGTCATCGTTGGAAAGAAGTTCGGTTGTAGCCGCCAGATAAGCGATGCGCGGACTTCCGCCGCCGGTAAGCGTCATCGGATTCAGGCTGCCGCCGATCTGATAAAGATCTTCTCCGGCAGTAGAAATGGTTACTTTGCGGTAGATACGGAACGATTTGGTTCCGATGGAGGCGGGTATGACGACTCCCTCGCCACCGCTGCGAACCGGAGGCAGTTCGGCTTCTTCATATCCGATAATCGATTGGGTGTCAAAGCTCAGCCCGTCAGAGAACAGGATGATGATACCGCATCCGGAGTCGAGGTCTGCACTGGTTCCGTTCACTTTGACAGAAGCGATATTTTTTTCCGAGCTTTTTTCTGTCAGTGTTCCCTGAATATAGTAGTCATCGCTGGATATATACATGAACGTGTAATTGCCGGAGGTTTCATAGACTCCGTTTTTACTGGTTGTATTCATCATCTTGCTGTTCGAAGCGGAGAAGATCATCTCGTCTATGCTGCCGGCATTGATGGTATATTTGCTGTCGGTAGTAATCAGTGTACCGGTCTGGGCATTTGAAGAAGAATTACCGTCAAAATCTCTTCCTAAGTCCACGCAGGTAGTGGTGAACGAATAGGTACCGGTTTTGAAACTCCATACGCTGCCCGGTGTTGTACCTAAAGTGTTGGTTGCATCCACCCGCCAATAGTAAGTTTTGTTCATTTCCATCTCTCCTTCAAAAGTGAAAGAGGTGGTGGTGAGGTTATTGGCCACTTCTGTCAAGTTAGCTGCATCGGCGCCAAAGAAGAGACTGTAAGAGACATCTCCCGCCCATGGACCGGTTTCGTTTTCCCATGAAAAATCGACTGAGGTATAAAACCGGGATACCTCGTTTACGGCAGGAGAGGGAGTATGGCTCTGGTGGGGTATTTGAGGTTCTCCTTCCGTAGCGGTTTTTAGAATTTCCGAGGGAGTCGAAGCATCCAATCCGGCTTTTTGGGTGATGAGACGGAAATGATAAGTTTGGTCTACTAACAGGTTTGTGGCATTGTAGGAAGTGGCATCGGCTTGCAGGGTGGCACAAGTAGTGAACGTTGTTCCGCCGTCGATTGATTGTTCCAATACGATCTGGTCACTTTCCGTAGCATTGTTTTTCCAAGACAGGTTGATCGATGTTTTCGTACGGCCGGTCATTTTCAGATCCGAAGCGCAGCGTACGTAGGCTGCTGTGGGCTTGTCGATGCTGTTGAAGTAATTCTCAATGTTCGGATATCCGTTTGCTCCCAGTTGGAGTGCATCCGATGCGTCGTTTTTGTTCAGCCCGTTTGCATCCTCCCACCAATCGGGTATTCCGTCATTGTCTGTATCCGGTGCTTTGGGACCTTTACTGATCACTCCGATGTAATTGTATATCTCGTTTTCTCTTTCGTGAACGATTAGCTTTCCTTTTTTTCCATAAGATAATAATTCATCGATCATAAACTGATCTACGGCTGTACGTGCAGGTAAGGAAGCACCTACTGATGCCACTACCTTATCCAAAGCCTCTTGGGGAGACAGGATACCTCCTGAAATTTCGGGATGTACTTTCGGGATACCGGTGAATGCGCTACGTTCATTGATGAAGCCGGCATTGCCGTAATCAGAGTTGGTAGTGACTCTTCCATCCAGAACCCCGTCTTTGTTCGTGTCTACGAAGTCATTGTTGTGATATAATTGGAATGTGGGCGTTGCCCGGGTAAAAGGACTGGAACTGTTGGGGCCGGCGATGAAATAATTACCTTCCAGCCACGCCCATGAAGAGGCTTCCGTATCGCCTAAGATATAACCGTTGCCACCTCCCCAGTTATAGATTACATTGTTGATAAACTGGTTCAATCCTTTTACTTTCGGATTACGGGTTTTGTTGTCGATGTACAGACAACCGATGATAGAGACCCCGTTGTTAGTCTGGATCAGACCGCCGGCCGAGTGGGACATGATTCCCTGTCCCATAATCGAATTTTGGATCGTGATATCACCCGGCTCGGTTCCCTTGCCATCCCAGTTGATGGAAAAGTTCTCATCCAATCCCCAGGCTACAGACAGATGGTCGAAGATCATATTCTGTCCGTTGGCTATACCGGCGGCATCTTTCCCGGAAGAGCCTTTGTCTTTGCCCATGTAGATGCGCAGATAGCGAACGATCAGGTTGCTGGCTCCCGAAAAGGAGACACCGTTTCCATGGATGATAATGCCATCGCCCGGTGCTGTTTGCCCTGCTATGTAGGAATTACCACTGAAGACAAGGCGTGATTTCAATTTGATTTCACCGCATACGTCAAAAACGATGTAACGTCCGGGCTGGCTTATGGCATCGCGCAATGAACCGGGGCCGGAATCATCCAGATTGGTCACATGATATATTTGCGGATTGGTAACCGCACGTGCGCCTGTGGCATATCGTCCGAATCCTTCAGCTCCGGGAAAAGCCAGTTGTTGGGCTTGCAGGGATACTGATACAACATTTATCAGTAGAAACAACGATAATAGAAGTAATTTGTTTTTCATTGTACTGTTAATCTAAATTGTTATAAAAAATGATTTAAGCAAAAGGTGCGGGCTATAAACTAACCGGTTATTGATTAGTAAATATGCCAACATGCAAATAAACGGCAAAAAAAAGAAATGGCAAATGTGAGAAATGATACTATTAGTATTGATTTTGACCATTTTGTGCACATTGAGTTATTTTTACCTCGATATAAAACAGAATATCACCTTGTTTTTATCCCCCTTCACCGCCTTCACCTTTTCCGGTCAATCGGCTTATTCATCGGTGTTTGGAGGTAGGC
>OHLP01001306.1_pt1 | contig 9687 bp, 8 predicted proteins | sample 1569111 | NCBI WGS metagenome assembly OHLP01 (sample SAMEA3879504, study PRJEB24766) | human gut metagenome | biome: human-associated habitat; feature: feces | place: USA | collected 1985/1987 | reverse complement strand
TCTGATAGCTCTTTTGTTTTATCGTGAATTATTGCCGATTACCAATTAACAAAGTCATAGGATAGATTGCCAAGCTTTGATAACTCTAAATCTAAAGAATTTGCATTTAGTAGTTCTGTTATTTTTGCTTGGCATTCTAGATACTGTTGCTCAGTAAGTTTGCTCCAAACACAATCATTAATATGCGCCTTTTTAATAATGATACTGTCAAGAGGGCAGTCACACGATGAAAAATTAGGAATAGGTTTGTCTATAAATATCAAATCGCTAAAAACATATAGATATTTGAAAGTCATATTTATAAGTTTTTGAGCGAGCCCAAACCCGGTTACATAATGGTTGTCATTGCCTATAGTATTATCACAAAACAACAGCGAAATATCTTCAATAATTTTTCTTGAAAACACAAAATTTGATTCAATAATAGCTCTGTTTGTAGCTAAGCAAATTTCATCTTTGTTATTCAGAAAAGAAGCGCTGTAATAACGACCTGCCGTCATCATATCCGAGTATGCCAATTCAATGCACCTTTTTAACACTTCCGATGGGCAGTCCTTGTTTGTTGCTCGTCCCAATACAGAAGACTCTAAAAATGATTTTTTCCAGTCTGTCATAAATTCACCCCATTTAGTCGTTCTTTAACCTATCCTTATTAACGGCTGCATTGAGCTTGTCAGCGATGAATTTTCGAGTGATTTTTGCTTTTTGAGGTGCAGGCGGGCTGGCGCCCGTCAAGGCGAAAAGGGCAAAAAGCGCCGAAAAGGCACGCTGTCAGGCGTGTTTGCCCTTGTTAACCGATGGTAGTGACGAGGTGAAAAGTTGAGGAAGATCGCTCTGTGGGAGGCTAAGCATCCCAAAACGGTTATAATTGCGGCGCTGCTGCTTCTTATTCCGGCGTTTTTGGGCTTTATCGGAACGAAGGTGAACTACGATATCCTTTCGTATCTGCCCGATGAGCTTGAGTCGGTGCAGGGCGAGCAAGTGCTCGATAAGACCTTCAACACGGCCGGAATATCCATAGTTATAACCGAAAACATGCAGCCAAAGCAGACCTTGGCGCTGAAAAACGAAATACTCGCTGTCGATGGTGTGTCGTCGGTCATCTGGGTCGATACGATCGCCGATATCGGCATCCCGGCCGATATCCTGCCGGATGTGCTCAAAAATATATTCTACAGTGCCGACGGCAGCCAGACGATGATGCTCGTGCGATATGACAACACAGGCTCTGATGACAGCCAGCTCAGGGCGATAGCGCAGATAAAAACGCTTCTGGGCAAAAATCAGTTTCTGAGCGGACTTACGGTCGTCGTTGACGATACGCGCGAGATCGCCGAGACTCAGGCACCGCTGTATATTGCCGTTGCTGTCATTCTTGCGCTCATTGTCATGAGCGTGCTCATGGAGTCGTGGTTCCAGCCGCTTATCATACTGTTTTCGCTCGGACTTGCGGTCATATACAATATGGGAACGAATATTTTCCTCGGGCAGATATCGTTCATAACCCAGTGTGTCGCCGCGGTTTTGCAGCTTGGCGTTACGATGGATTATTCAATCTTCCTCATTGACCGCTATGCCGAAGAAAAGCAGCGCTTTTCTTCGCGCGAGGACGCCATGGCGGAGGCTGTTACGGTGTCGCTAACGGCGCTTATGGGAAGCTCTTTGACAACGGTGTTCGGCTTCCTTGCCCTGTGCTTTATGAAGCTCGGGCTTGGCTTTGATATCGGCTTTGTCATGGCAAAGGGTGTTGTGCTGGGTATACTCACGGTGATATTCGTTCTGCCGGCGGTCGTGCTGCTGTTTGAAAAGCAGATAATAAAATACCGCCACCGCAGCTTTGTGCCGGATTTCACGCGCCTTAACAAGTTTACGATAAAGCATAAGAAAGCCTTCGCACTGCTGTTTTTGCTGCTGCTTGCTCCGGCGTATTTTATTCAGAAAAACATAGACATGTACTACAGCATGGATAAGGCGCTGCCGTCGTATCTCACCTCAATGGAGGGACTTACAAAGCTTAAAGACGATTTCGGCATGGCGTGCACGCAGTTTGTTATAATCGATGACAGCCTGCCGGCCGATAAGCTCATTGAGATGGAGCATAAGCTTGAAGCGCTTGACGGCGTGACCTCGCTTCTGGCATATAACTCAATAGTCGGCGCTGCGATACCGGACACGATAATTCCCGACGATATCATGTCGCTGTGCAAGCAGGACGGAAAGCAGCTTATGATGATAAATTCCGAGTACGGCGCGGCTACCGATGAGCTGACGGCGCAGTTAGTCAAGATGGATGCGATCGTCAAGTCCTATGACCAAAACGCCTATATAACCGGCGAGGGCGCGATAACTCAGGGACTTATAGACACGACGGATGTTGACTTTGCCGTGACGGCGGTGCTGTCGATAGCGGCAATATTTGTGCTCATAGCAATATGCTTCAAGTCGCCGTCGCTGCCGGTGATATTGGTGCTGTCGATAGAGCTTGCGATATGGATAAACCTTTCGATAACAGTCATTATGGGAACGGAGGCCTCGTTTGTCGATCCAACGGTAGTAAACTGTGTGCAGCTTGGTGCGACGGTCGATTATGCGATACTGCTCACCACGCGCTTTCGTGAGGAACTGCGGCACCTGCCGCGCGACGAGGCGATGCTCAAGGCGGTCAGCGCCGCTCAGCAGTCGATATTCCAAAGTGCCGGCGTGTTCTTTGCCGCGACCTTCGGCGTGTACCTCGTCTGCGATATCTACATTGTTCGCGGGATGTGCGCCCTGCTTGCGCGCGGCGCGATAATAAGCGAGATCGTAATAATAGTCCTGCTGTCGCCCGTGCTGTGCGTGTGCGAGAGCCTGATTGCAAAAACAACCCCGAGCTGGAGGCTGAAAACATGAAAACAAAACGACTTATCGCCATGCTGCTGGCAATGAGCATGCTGCTCACGCTGCTTGCCGGCTGCGGAAAAAAGAACGATGAAAAGCCCGAGAACACCCCCGAGCCGACACAGAGACCGCAGTATGAGCTTACCGACGCCGCCGTTAACAAAGAGGAAACGGTGTATATAAACGTGTCGCCCGACGGCGAGGTGAAAAAGATCAGCGTCACCGATAGGCTGCATACCGATATGCCCCAGGTGCGCATAGAGGATAAGAGCAACCTTTCGGGCATTCAGGACGTAAAGACCTTCTCCGAGCCTGTTAAGGATAACGATAAGCTCTACTGGGACATGGACTCTACCGATCTTTACTATTCCGGCAGCACGGATAACGCGCCGCCGATGAAAATATCCGTCAGCTACACGCTTGACGGAAAAGAGATAAAGGGCGCAGCCCTTGCCGGAAAAAGCGGCGATGTTACGATAAAGATAAGCGCGCAGAACACGCTGAAGAAGTCCGTCAGCGCCGGCGGCGGAAGCTATGATATATCATGCCCGATGCTGTTCGTGTGCGGCATGATCCTGCCGGACGAGAATTTCAGCGAGGTTTCGACCCCAAACGGTGTGCTTTTGAGCGACGGATCTCGCCAGCTCGTGTTTTTCGCCGGCGTTCCCGGAATGAACGACAGCCTGGGCATAGATAAGCTCGGCATCAATATCGGAACCACGCTCGGCGGCAGCGAATACACGATAAGCGCCAAGGCAAAGGACTTCAAGCTCGGCAACATGATGTTCGTTGCGGTGCCGTTTTCCTCGATATCCTCGCTCGGCCCGGATGATATCAAGCTCGGAACGGAAAGCGTAAAGGGCATGCTCAGCGATATCGAGGGTCTGATGGGCGCGTTCAACTCGCTGAATTTAAACGACATGGTGCAGATGCTCTACGGCGACGCGCAGCAGATAGAGCAGCTTGTCAACTCCGTTGGGCAGGCGGCCAAGCTTTATAAGGAAAATAAAGCACTTATTGACGTGCTAAATAAATACGTCACCGAGGGCAACCTCGCAAAGCTCGAGCAGCTTCTTTACGATATGCAGCGCATCGACACAAGCAGGCTTCAGTCGCTTGCTCAGTTCACGCACCTGTCCGAGCTTTTGGAGCTGCTGGGCAAATTTGATACCAATATCGGTGCGCTCGCGCAGTTTACGCGCGATTATCTCGATATGGCGCCGACCTTTGAGAGCTTAAACCGTGATCTGTCCTCGCCCGAGGTGCAAAAGTCGCTGGACAATCTGCCGAATATAATAAGCCAGCTTCAAAACCTCGTGAACGTCATGCACGCAAGCGAGCAGATGCTCGAGCGCATGACGAGCATGCTCGGCGGCGAGAGCATCAATAAGATCATAGCCTTCACTCAGAAGCTTGAAAACAGCGTGAGCATGGAAACGCTCACCAAGGCGCAGCAGCAGGCATTGACCGAGCGCATGCAGGCATGGCTCGATTTCGGCAGCAGCTATGATATCTTCACCCAGCGCACCGAAAAAATGACCTCAACCGTTGTGTTCGTGTATAAATCCGAATCCATCGGCTGAGCATGAAAAAACAAAAAAGACCGCCGTGGCGGTCTTTTTTTGTTATTCGATCCAGAAAGCGGAGTCGTCGTTTTTTACCCACTCGTCAACATCGACAATGTTGAACGTATCGTCGCCGGTGCGGATGATGACGCGCTCAATGCCGGCATTTATGACCTGGCGGCGGCACATCGAACAGCTTGTTGCGTTTGTCAAAAGCTCATGCGTCTGCGCGTCGCGCCCGACAAGGTAAAGCGTTGAGCCGATCATATCGCGCCGAGAGGCGGATATTATGGCGTTTGCCTCGGCGTGAACGCTGCGGCACAGCTCGTATCGCTCGCCGGAGGGGATCTTCATCTCGACTCTCGCGCAGCGGCCGGCGTCGGTGCAGTTTATTCTGCCGCGCGGCGCGCCGTTATAGCCGGTCGATATGATCTCGTCGTTGCGCACGATTATCGCGCCGTACATTCGCCTCAGGCAGGTAGAGCGCTGCAAAACAGCGTCGGCTATGTCGAGATAATAGTTTTCCTTGCTTGTGCGCTTATCCATGAGATCATCCTCCAAAAGAGATATGCTCTATTTTACTGGTTCAGCGCCTTTTCGTCAATAGCGGCACTGCTGCTTTTGACATGGTTTCCGATTATTTCGGACACCTCGGATATCGTCACAAAAGCGCTCACGTCCGCTTCGCTTATAATGCGTTTGAGCTGGTTTACCTCAACGCGGGTGATAACGCAGTACAAAACCGTTTTTGTGCTGCCGGAAACAAGACCCTCGGCCGAGATAAACGTGCAGGTGCGCCCGAGCTGCTGATAGATCGTGTCGGCAATGTCGGCTGCGTGGTCGGTGATTATCATTGCGGCCTTGGCCTGTTCCATACCCTCCTGAACGATGTCGATGAGCTTGAAGGTTATGAAATACGTCAGCAGCGACAGCATGGCCCTGTCCCAGCCGAAGAGAATGCCGGCGGTTATGTAGATGAAAATGTTTATCATGAATATGATCTGACCGGTCGATGCGCTAACGTTTTTGGAAAGCAGCATCGCGGCGATCTCGGTGCCGTCTAGGCAGCCGCCGTGGCGCAGAACGGTGCCGACGCCGACACCGAGCAGAACTCCGCCGAACACGACGGCAAGAAGCTCAGAGCTTGTCACGGTCGGGATGAGCTTGCAGACCTCAAGAAAGCCGGAGAACGCAGCCATTGCAATAACCGCGCGCAGCAGAAAACGCTTGCCCAGTGCCTTGTAGCCGACGAAGAAAAACGGAATGTTTATGACTATAACGAGTATACTCAGCCTTATTCCGGTAAGATAATTTATCATCATGCTCACGCCCGTGACGCCGCCGTCGAGTATCGTATTCGGGATCAGAAAGCATTCGATCGAGAACGCGGCGCACGCAGCGCCGACGATTATCATGATAACGGGGAAGAGCTGCTCTTTGAAAAAGTGCTTCATTCTTTCACCATCCTTTTTGATTAAAAAAACTGCGGTATATAGATATTATACCGCAGTCAGGATGAATTTTGGTAAACTCAGGGTAAATTATCAGTCGCCCTCGACCATTCTGTAGCCCACGCCGATCTCGGTGAATATATACTGAGGCTCTGCCGGACTTTTTTCGATCTTGCGGCGGATGTTTGCCATGTGAACGCGCAGGGACTGATTGTTGCCGCGCGTGCCGGGCCCCCACAGCTCTTTGATTATGTAGTCATAGGTCAGCACCTTGCCTGCGCATTTGCCCAGCAGCGCAACGATCTTGTATTCGTTCTGCGTAAGGCCGACGTTTTTGCCTTCAACGAGCACCTGGTGCTTGTCGTAATCGATCTCAAGGTCGCCGGACTTGAACTTGCCGGTGGTGGCTATAGTCTCGTTGGCAAGGCCTGTGCGCGTGTGGCGTATGGCGGTGCGTATGCGCGCCAAAAGCTCGCCTGCGCCGAAGGGCTTTGTTATATAGTCGTCCGCGCCGAGGTCGAGAGCCTCGACCTTGTCGCGCTCGTGCGCGCGCGCCGAGACAACGACGATGGGCAGAAGAGTCCATTCGCGCACGGATTTTATTATCTGAAGCCCATCAATATCGGGAAGACCGAGGTCGAGAACGATCAGATCCGGACAGTGCGAGGTTATCATGGAGTACGCTTCCGCGCCGGAGCGGGCGATGATAACGTCGTAGTCGTTGGACGTAAGTATTGTGCGCAGAAAGTTTGTTATGCTGCGCTCGTCTTCAACAATGAGAATTTTGTCTCGAATGTTCATTCTTCTTCCTCCTCAGCAGGTAATGAAAAATCAAATACAGCGCCGCCCTCGGGACGGTTTGACGCGCTTATTTTGCCGCCGTGAGCGGATACGATGGCCTGACACGCGGAAAGGCCTATGCCGCGGAAACGGTTGCTGTCGTAGGGTTTGCCCTTTTCCGGATCGATCTGTCCGCGGAAAAGAACGGGTAGTATTTTGAGGTCAATGCCCGAGCCGTTGTCCGAAACGGTGAAGTGCACCCACTTTCCGTCGAGCGATACATCGAGTCGAAGCTCCGTCATACCCGATGCATGCTTTGCGGCGTTATCCAAAAGGTTCATGATGACCTGCGCAATCAGCATTGCGTCAACATTGACGAGCACCGGCTCATCGGGAATGGTAACCTTGAGGTTTATCTCCGGGTTACGCTTTTTGAAATTAGCAAGGCACTCGCCGAGAATTTCCTCGACAAGCTCGGGACTTTTTTCGATGTGAGTCTGCTCCGTTCCGCTTATTCGAGTTATGGACAGCAGGTTTTCAACCATTCGCACAAGCCATTCGGCATCCTGCTTGGCATCGCTGAGCAGAACGTTGCGCTCGTCCGACGAAAGGTGATCGCCCTCGTTGAGCACAGTGTCGATCGAGCCGATTATTGAGGTCAGCGGTGTCCGCAAATCGTGTGATATCGCGCGAAGCAGGTCGGCGCGCAGCTTCGCCTGCGCAGCCTCGTGCCTGAGCTTTTCCTGCTCGCGCGCACGGGTCGTAAGCGTTGATATAACAAGCGAGACCGCGAGCATCGTGACAAATGTCACAGGGTAGCCGTATATGGAGAAATTGAGCTTCATATACGGGAAAGTGAATGCGTAGTTAACGCCGATGACGCTTGCAAGCGAGGTAACGATTCCGTAAAAGTATCCGTCGGTGGTGAGTGAAACGATAAGAACGGCAAGGATGAATATCATCGGAACAAAGGTGTCCGACGTTCCGACTGTGCTCAGCGATGAGCACAGAACCCATGCCGCTGTCAGTGCGGCGGCAAGGATCAGCCAGTTTCGTATCGTCCGGAATACTTTATTTTGAGTTAGCTTTTTTTCCATTATGCATCACCCTTTTTATTAATTATAGCATATGCAGCATAAAGACTGTGTTAAGAAATTTATACGAAGCCATTTTCGCTTGACAGAGTTTTTGCAAAGACTGTTGACAAACGGGGCAATAAGGCGTATGATACATACAGCAAACCCCATTTGGGCAATAGGAATTGAAAGGAGCGGCGATCATGCATAGAGCAAACGTTATAGTTGCAAACACCTGCTGTTGTGGCATCTGCGCTTGTCGATGTCAGCGTCGTCGCATGCCTTGATACGGTGTTAAAACCATATTTGCAGCGGCGATGCTTTTAGGCATCGTCGATTTTTTATGTCATGAGAGGGATAAAAATGAGGATCTACAAATCAGTATCGGAACTTACCGGGCGCACTCCGCTTATGGAGCTGAAAAATATCGAGGATGAGCACAGGCTTTGCGCGAGGGTGCTTGCAAAGCTTGAGCTGTTCAATCCGGCAGGCTCGACCAAGGACAGGGTCGCAAAGGCAATGCTCGACGACGCCGAGGCAAAGGGCCTCCTTTCCGCAGGCGGCACGATAATCGAGCCTACCAGCGGCAACACCGGCATAGGCCTTGCGGCGATAGGCGCGTCGCGCGGCTACCGTGTGATCATCGTAATGCCCGACAGCATGAGCGTCGAGCGCCGACTGCTTATGACGGCGTACGGCGCCGAGCTTGTTCTCACCGAGGGCAAAAAGGGCATGGCCGGAGCGGTCGAAAAGGCGGAAGAGCTCAAAGCCGAGATACCCGGCGCGCTCATTCTCGGCCAGTTTGAAAACCCGGCAAACCCTGCCCGGCATGCTAAAACAACCGCACAGGAAATCTGGCGCGATACGGACGGCAAAGTCGATATCTTCGTCGCAGGAGTCGGAACGGGCGGTACGGTAAGCGGCGTTGGCAAAGGACTGAAAGCGCACAATCCGGATGTCAAAATCGTCGCTGTAGAACCGACCGACTCGGCTGTGCTCTCAGGCGGTAAACCCGGACCGCACAAGATACAGGGGATCGGCGCGGGCTTTATCCCTAAAACCTACGACAGCTCGGTGGTCGATGAAATCATCCAGATAGAAGGAGACGACGCCATCCGCACATCACGCGAACTGGCACAAAAGGAAGGCCTGTTGGTCGGCATTTCTTCCGGAGCAGCCGTATATGCCGCCGTGCAACTGGCCCGTCTCCCGGAGAACGAAGGGAAAACGATTGTAGCATTATTACCGGATACGGGCGAGAGATATTTGTCTACAGCATTGTATGCGTTCGAGGAATATCCGCTTTAAGAATTGACAATTGATAATTGTCAATTCTCCTTATAATCTTTCCGATAAGAACAAGTAGTCTCCGTCGGGAAATCTTTCTGGGTTACTTTTCCGGTTGCCGCCCATTCGGCGCCACGAAGCAAAAGCACCTGGAAGCCCGTACATTGCATTGCTATATTATCTTCCGTAGTAGCACCGGCATGGCCAAGCATCGTATGGAAGATGCGAGCATTCCCGTAATCGACCGTAAATACCAGCGGTTCTTCACGACCGGAACCGTTTGTTTCCTTATCCGAATAGGCCGTGTACAAAATATCCCGGATATTGCCCGGTCCCCGCATACGGTCGTAAAGTTCATCTTTGGCATGACGCCATTTCAAAGGCAGGCCCTTCACAACCGGATGCACCTTGTCACGCCCGTTCAGCACATATTCGTGCTGGCGTCCATGAGAACCACCCGGACCCGCCGAACTGTCCTTGACCAGTTTTCCGTCCTTCCAATACACATAAGGGCCGGAATTCTCATTACGTCCTTCCCAACCACCCAAAGCACAGATCCTATTGAACTCCGGCCATTTGGAGAAAGCATTGTCGGCTGCATGATAAATGACAACACCACCGCCGTTCTGCACATATTCCAAGAAGCGGCGG
>OHLP01001304.1_pt1 | contig 9722 bp, 10 predicted proteins | sample 1569111 | NCBI WGS metagenome assembly OHLP01 (sample SAMEA3879504, study PRJEB24766) | human gut metagenome | biome: human-associated habitat; feature: feces | place: USA | collected 1985/1987 | reverse complement strand
TTCGTGCTAGACTTATTGAAAAAGGAGAAATTGATACAATTATAGGACTACCAAGCAATATTTTTTTCGGAACAGGTATTCCTACTATTATTATGATTTTGAAGAAAAATAGACCAACTACCGATATCTTGATTATTGATGCTTCAAAAGGGTTTGAAAAAGCCGGAACAAAAAATAAATTAAGAGCTTGTGATATCAAAAAAATCACAGATGTTGTAAAGTCAAGAGAATCAATAAGAGGTTTTTCTAGATGTGTAAGTAAAGAAGAAATTGTTCAAAATGATTATAATTTGAATATTCCTCGTTATGTTGATACCTTTGAAGAGGAAGAACCTATTGATATTAAAGCTGTAATGGCAGAAATAAAGGAATTGGAAGCCAAACGTGCTGAACTCGATAAAGAGATTGAAGTGTACCTGAAAGAATTAGGCATTGTAGAATAGTTCAGAAAGTAATAGCAATGGGTGAAAATGACAACATATCTCAGATGACACCTTCATTTGAGAATATATGCCGCAAGGATGAAAACGGGAACAAATACTGGAGTTCCCGTGACCTTTGTGGTGCAATGGGCTATTCTGCTTATTGGAAATTCCAACGGGTCATAGACAAAGCCATCAAGGTAGCCGGAGAGAAAGGAATGAATGTGGACGAGCATTTCAACCAAGCGGTTGATATGGTAAGGATTGGAAACGGTTCATTCCGCAAGGTGAATATATTCCGTCTTTCTCGTATGGCATGTATAATTATTGCGGAAAATGCTGATGGCAAAAAGTTGCTTGTTCAACAGGCACGAGACTTTTTCTCGCAATCTGTCTCAATGGCAGAATTTATGCATAATTCGCTAAGTTCTAATATATTATTGTATAAAACAGCCCAAGGAGAAGCACGGGTAGAAGTCATTTTCAACAGCGAAACATTCTGGATGTCACAAAAAAGAATGGCGGATTTGTTTGGGGTTGATGTAAGAACCATAAATTATCATCTCGGACAAATTTACGAAACAGGAGAACTTTCCAAAGAGGCAACTATCCGAAAAATTGGGATAGTTCAAACAGAAGGAGACCGGGAAGTGGAGCGTATGCCGCTATTCTACAACCTCGATGCTATTGTAGCGGTGGGGTATCGAGTAAACAGCTATCAAGCTACTCAATTCCGCATTTGGGCAACTTCAGTGCTGAAAGAGTTTATCATTAAAGGATATGCCCTTGATGACGAACGCTTGAAGCAGGGAAAACACTTTGGCAAAGATTATTTTGATGATTTGCTGGAGCGTATTCGTGAGATACGCACATCAGAGCGCAGATACTACCAAAAGATAACAGACATCTATGCCGAATGCAGTGCCGATTACGATTCGAAATCGGATTGTACCAAATTGTTCTTCAAGATGGTGCAAAATATGATGCACTTGGCTGTAACTCATTGTACCGCTGCCGAAATAGTATATGAACGTGCCGACTCGGAAATGCCGCACATGGGACTGACCACTTGGAAAAAAGCTCCCAATGGCAGAGTCCAGAAATCTGATACGATTGTGGCAAAGAACTACTTGTCTGACAAAGAGGTTTCAGAACTCAACGGCGTAACTAACGCATTTCTTGAATTTGCAGAACAGCGTGCTCAACGCCATATCATTACAACGATGGCAGACTGGAAGCAGCGTCTTGAACAGTTTCTTGCTACAATGGACTATCAAGCACAAGATACAGCCGGTAAAGTTTCACAAGAAGCTGCAAGAGAGAAGGCGTACGGTGAGTACCAAAAATACAAAGTGATTCAAGACCGTTCGTTTATCTCTGATTTCGACCGGTTTAATGATGGCGACAAATTGTTGCCCTTTGACATCAATCCCGATAAAGAATAATGATTATGGCAAATAATAACGAAAATAAAGTCCTTAATGTTCCCCATTTGAGATTCCCGGAGTTTAACGGGGAGTGGGAAAAGTGTAAGATTTCAGACTTGTTGGATTTCTATTCCACCAATTCACTTAGTTGGGAGCAGCTTGAATATGACACTAATGCCATGATGAATTTACATTATGGACTTATCCACGTGGGACTTCCGACTATGATAGATTTAGCAAAAGACAAATTGCCTAATATAAAAGAGGGCAATATGCCCAAGAACTTTGAAATGTGCAAAGAAGGTGATGTGGCTTTTGCGGATGCCTCGGAAGATACAAATGAAGTAGCCAAGACTGTTGAGTTCTTTAAACTTGCAGGGAAAAACGTAGTCTGTGGATTGCATACAATTCATGGACGAGACAATAAGCACAAAACTATTGTCGGATTCAAAGGATATGCTTTTTTATCTGCTGCATTTCATAATCAAATAAGGCGAATAGCGCAAGGAACAAAGATTTACTCAATTAGCACCAAGAATTTTTCAGAGTGCTATATTGGATTGCCATCAAAACCAGAACAGACCAAAATTGCAACTTTACTACGCCTTATTGATGAGCGCATCGCCACCCAAAACAAAATCATTGAGAAACTGCAATCCTTAATTAAAGGGCTTAGTCAGCAATTGCTTTCATCAGAGAATGATTGGATTTTATATAGACTGGATGACTTGGCGCAAATAAAAAGTGGCTATTCAGGAACACAAGTGAGTTATCAAACCCCTTATAAGGTTTCTCGCATAGAAACTATTAGCAAACATTGTATTGATATACAACGAATTGGCTATGTAGAGTGTATTCCTGAAAGCTATAGGTTAAACGTAGGTAATATTCTGTTTAGCAATATCAATAGTATTCAGTATATAGGAAATACAGCCTATCTTGACAAAGATTATGGACTTTATCATGGCATGAATTTATTGCGAATTATACCCAATACAACCATAGTTAGACCTCGTTTTTTGCATTTACTTCTTTGTACTGATTGGGCAATAAACCATTTTCAAACTATTTGCAATAAAGCAGTTTCACAAGCAAGTATCAACCAAACTGCGTTAGGTAAGAGTCGATTCCCGATCCCACCAATGTCTGTTCAACAACAAATCTGTAGTATGTTTGAACTCACTGAGAGAAAATTGGATAATGAGCAAGAATACATAAGTTGTCTTCAACAGCAGAAACGGTATTTGCTTCAGAAAATGTTTATATAAACATTAGGCTTAATAGATACTTCTTCAATAAAATGTATTGTTCCGTTAATGACTTTTCATTTGCCAAACGGCAATGCAAAGCGTCAAGAGTGTTAGCTATATGTCCTTGTTTCTCTAAGCTTGGTAGTAAAAACTTCATCTTCATAAAGTCATTTTTTTGAAGATTAAACCGTGTACTCCCTTGTGCTAACGGATATATAGCCCTACGAAATGAAGAACTTGAAATGAAGTGGGCAAGGTATTGAGGTAATACACGTTCATCATAGAAATGAATGCCAAAGCAGAAGCTATTCAAATAAAGTTTCTGCGTATTGCCCAAATATACTGCACCTATACCAACTTCTTCCGGAGTTTCAGATGAGAGTGTGAATAAGGCATCACCGTACTGCACACTGTTTTGTTTTTCGTTGGGAGCGATTTGTACCAATTCATAATCCTTTTCCGAGATGTAAGTATTCTGATACACGTTCATATAAGTAATGAATGGCTCACCATATCCGAAATCATCACCGCCTTTTCCGCTTAATCCAGAATAAGCTTCACCCAAATCTGAAAAGCAGACGGTTTCTCCCTTAATACCTTTGTGGATATTATCGTTTAGCCCTTTAATTAAGGATAAAAAATCAGCAATTTCACAGGAAAGGGATATTCCCCATATTCTTTACTCTCCTTGCTGTTCCATCAACTCCTTATAGTGCTGTTCATATTCTTCATCAGTAAAACTTTCAGCACAACTTTTGGATCGAGTTAAAATTCGTAGATTCTCTTGAAATAATATTTCCTGTCGGCTCATTTGAGAACCAAAATATTTAGGAGAATAAAATCTATCAATCTCTGTTTGCTTTAAATTTTTATACCCAAGAGAAACGGCCATTTCTGAAAGTAAGTCAAGTCTAAAAGAATTACTACTATCAAAATGAGGTGATTTTTCGTTTAAACTATCTAAATATTCTCTCCATGCATGTCTAACTTTTTTGTTTTCCTGAAATACTACATCTATTGTATTTAAGGCATCAACCCATTCTTTTGTTATTGGGGTTGATTTTCGATCTGCCATTAGTGTAAGGAAGACTCTTAATTGAGCATCTTTTTTTGCTTTTCTATTTTGGTACTTTATTCCTAATACCCAAACAATAATTGGGATAATAGCAACAGCAATAATCTGACCGATGCCGATAATGATTTGTATATATTCTGTTGTACTCATAACGCTAAATTTATGCAAAGGTAGTCTTTTAGATCAAAACCTATTTGTATAATTCGAAAAATTTTATCTTTAATTAAATATCACACAAGCTAACTATGCAAAATAGCAGAATACACTGCTTCAAGATTGACTCTTCTACACACTTTGATAATAATATAATGAGGAATATTCCGTTTCTAATGTGATGGATGTAGAGCATAATGTTACAAATAATGCGATGTTTTGAGGTATAACCGTCTGGTTATCATAATGAAATTAAGGATTGTTTATTTGTAATGTCCGCAATTAGAAAAAAGATGTTCTCCTTATTGAAAGATGAATATACAGAGAGCTTTGAAATCAATCAGCTACTTGATTACGAACAACCTACTGCATATATTGTAGCTAATGATGAATACTCTACCGACACAAGTTTAACCCCTGTTCTAACTGCGAATAAAGGTTTTATCTTGGGGTATACAGACGAAAAATTTGGCATATATCAAAAAGGAGAGTGTATAATCTTTGACGATTTCACAATGGATGCAAAATATGTATCATTCCCTTTTAAGGTAAAGTCTTCGGCAATAAAAATACTCACAGCAAAACCGAATGTAAATCTTCGATTTATGTTTGAATATCTATCATATTGGGAACTTAAATCGGAAGAACATAAAAGGCATTATATTTCAGAAATAGCTTCGCTTGTAATTGAACTACCTTCAAAAGAAAGACAAAGTATAATAGCCTCACTAATGACTTCGTTAAACAGCAAATTGGATATTGAAGCAAAAACAAAGATAAGATACGAAGAACAAAAGAGATACTTACTCTCGCAAATGTTTATATGAACATCTGCGAGAGCAAATATTGTTTCTGCTTTGAATACTTGATGATCAAACTATTATGTGTCTCTAATAGTCCATGTAACTTTCTGAAAACAACGGAGATTCTTTTTTGTTCTTCTAATTTTGGCAGACGGATTTGTATGTTTCCCATTGTGTTATTCATAAGTTTCGGGTTTGCTAAATTAGTTGAGACATACATCCTTGTTGCTTCTGCTAAGACTAATGAAACGAAATGGGCATCAAATCCTTTTTTGAGCTTTAACAAGCCACAGACATTAGTGCAATTAAACTTTCCATTACGATAAAATACCGTTCCTGCATTTGCACCGTCAGTCGTCCAACTGATATATTCACCTTCAAACATAAAATCATCAAGATAACCCATAATTCCGTCATTTGATGTTTGAGAAGAATACACAGGGTATAACGGATTTTCTTGTTGGCTAATTTCTACCGAACTAATAACTCTACCACGTCCTATTGATGCAATATCTTGAATCTTGAATTGTTCCCAAGAATCAGAGTGAAGCATTTTCAAACTAATTGCGGACTTTAATTTTTTCAAATCCTCAATGATTTTGTTTTGGGTGGCGATACGCTCGTCAATCAACGACAATAATCCAGCTATCTTTTGTTGTTCTACATCAGTAGGAACAGATACCTGAATTTTACGGACTTCATTTGCGGAAATCTCTAAAAAGGTTGACCCACAAGATTTCCTGATTAAATCCCTTTTCTTTGTTTGTATCAGATAATAGAGAAAATCTACATAGCATTTTTTGGATACAAGAGATTGAAAACCTTGGTTTGTAGCACATTCTCTGAGTGATAATGAGCATTCACCAATGGTGGCACGAGAACTTAAAAGTATCGTATTGGGAGGCAAAAGTTTTGCGCTGGAATTGTTTAACCCCTCTTCTGTTATGGTACGCAAACTTGAATCAACGTATTTATTTTTACCTATTTCAGAAGGCGTAAACCATTGTATTTCTCCATCCCAATATGATTTTATTGTAGTATCAGGTGTTCCCCCACCAATAACAACCGCTAAATCGTTTATTAATTTTGTTTCCCACTCCCCATTAAACTCCGGGAATCTCAAATGGGGAACATTACCTATTATATTTCTCTAATTATTAGAACCAATTAAATTCAAAATTATGATTCAGAAGACAATTAGAGAAATTTCGGACGCATGGCGAGAGGACAAGCGACCGTATGTGAAACTATCGACATTGGCAGCCTACATGTTGATTCTTGAAAATCACATTTTGCCAAAGTTTGGTGAGAGTAACGAACTTCATGAAAATGATGTACAAGACTTTGTGCTTGAAAAGTTGGAAGGCGGATTGAGCGTGAAATCTGTTAAGGACATTCTTATTGTCCTGAAGATGGTTATGAAATTCGGAGTGAAAAACGAATGGATGAACTATTACGAATGGGATATTAAGTACCCAACAGATGTTGCTGGTAAAAAGTTGGAGGTCTTGTCCGTGGCAAATCATAAAAAGATTCTGAACTATATTCAGAGCCACTTTTCCTTTCCGGGACTTGGTATCTATATCAGCCTTAGTACCGGTCTGCGTATAGGGGAGATCTGTGCTTTGAAATGGAGCGACATCAATGTATATGACGGGATTCTAACCGTTAACCGGACGATAGAACGCATCTATATCATAGAAGGAGAGAGAAAACATACAGAGCTGGTCATCAACACGCCAAAGACAAAAAACTCTTGCCGTGAAATCCCGATAAACAAAGAATTGCTTACTATGTTAAAGCCTTTGAAAAAAGTAGTTAATGATGACTATTACATTCTTACCAATGACGAGTATCCGACAGAACCACGTACGTACCGTAACTACTATAAAAGGCTTATGGAGAAACTTGATATTCCCAAGCTGAAGTATCATGGACTTCGTCACAGTTTCGCGACTCGCTGTATAGAAGTCGGTTGTGACTATAAAACAGTCAGCGTATTATTAGGGCATTCCAATATTTCAACTACGTTGGACTTATATGTTCATCCCAATATGGAGCAGAAAAAGCGTTGCATTGCTAAGGTGTTCAAGTCACTGGGTAAATAAAGTTATGTATAGAGCGAGGGAATTAATGCTGTAATTTCTTCGCTCTCAACTGTTCTGTGATTTAGAATTATGTTGTATATTTGAATGTTATTAAAAATATTACTTATGAGAAAGGGTTTGATATTCTTCTTGGGAGTTGTTACTGGGTGTGTATTAACAATTGCAGTACTTTTTGTTATAGGTATTACCAATTCAAATGCTAACGAATCGGATATTACGATTGCCGAGCAACAGACGGTATTTACTACCGCAACAAAATTTGAAGTTTTTCAGGTTCTTGGGGATGGTGCTTTGGCCAATTGCGAGGAGAAAGAGCATTCAACTTCATTTTTTACTGGGCCGGTAGTCTATATTGTGACAGATGGCCAGAATCTGTTTTATGATGATCAGGTAATTGAAGTACCTAAAGGTAAAAAGGCTATGCAAATAGGAACATTTCGTTATGAGACCAAACTTGGTGAAAAAGTAGTTCCTGTAATAAAGTTTCAATAACATAGGCATGTTATAAAAAGTCTCAACCGATAGTAATCCTATCCGATTGAGACTTTTCGTTTATTTGCCTCTATCCGAAAACTTCTGTATAACTACAGCTATACCAATCCCCAAAACAACCATAAGAATACAACCAATAACAGCCTTCCAAATCAATCCGGAATGCAAAATCTCTGCATTAGCCACTATCATGCACACGAAAAAAGAAGACAGAGCGACTACAATGATAATCAAAATGTAGAATGCCGTATTTGGGATAAGGATGGTATTGTCGGCTTTCTTCATTCTCCGCTCGGCTTCCTTGCATTTGCTCTCAATCTGACCAAGAAAATTGCAGAGAAGTGTTGCTCCAAATTCAACTGCCAACTTATGCATTTCTTCGGAAATGATAGGTTTACATTCTCGTATAGAGCCGGACAGATTTTCAACTTCTGTTCTCAGCTTATACACATTGTCATTCAGGCTGGCAAGTTCCTTGGCATTTACATCGAGTAGCCGTTTTTCTTCTTCCTGATATTCATTCTTGGGAGTGGTTTTTATGGATTCCACTTCACTCATTTCTGTGGAAAAATCAAATTTCTTTTTCATGTTTGGCTTCATAGGCTTATCGTTTTAGTCCTGTTTTCGGTTTCTTCCCTAACGAACGACCGGCAGCACGAGCGTATCTGCGTGCCCATTGTAAGTCGTCTTCGTCCTTGTCTCTCCACGGAAGATCGCTTTGTGAACCTCCGCCACCTCCACCGATTGTTGCATTGGGAGTATCTATCAGTCCGACAAATATAGCTACAGCCATATCGGTAAGTTCCTGACAGTTGGCAATAAACCTATAATCAAATTCGTTATTGAAACAGTCAAGTACTTTTTCCGGGATATAAAATTTGTAATCCTTACCTTCATGGCTGAGGGTATAGGAAATCATCTCCTGACTATATGTGAGATATTGGGTATAGTCGATAGGAGCAATCTTATGTATCGCTGCCTGTTGAACGGCTTGGGGTGTATTGTTTCTAATGGCAGTAGCTGGCTGATGATGCAGTTTCTCCCATGTCGCAGGAAGTTTTGAGACCATCAGGTTCCTGCCGACTCCCAATTCGGAAGCCTTGTATTTGGTATTCCCATGCACGAGTGCATATCCACGAAGAATACCTTTCTTGTCCTCTCTTTCATGGACGGTATAACCTTTCCGTATAAGAGCATTCTTGTACTCATCCCATGACCACGATGGCATTGCTTTCAACACCTCCATACAGTCCCGGTTCACTTGTGGAATGTTGCGATTTCGGATTTGCGCCGCAGTTGTCCAGCCTCGTTTCTTTGCCACTCGCTCGGCAGCACGTTGCGCACGAAGATGAATGTTGTGGTCGTTGTTTATATTGCCGTATTCATCCAAACGGCAAACCGCAGCATGGAGATGGGGGACTTCGCCTTTGGATTCCGTATGTAGCCAAACCGAGTATTTACTGTTAGCTAAATTGGTTGGACAGGAACGGCCTTTTCCGTCCTTGCCGGTAATCACTTGTTTGTCGAATTCCTCGGCGAAATCTTGCCAAAGATTTTGCCAATCTTCGATGTCATAGAATTGGGTATGTTCGGGCGATGGGCTCAACTCGATTCTGATTACAGAATTCTTTATAGGCCGATATTGGGATAAGGTCAACTGCATGGAGTTCCATATCCCCATAGCGTCTGGTTGAGAGGGTAACAGATTGTCCACTACTCGATAGATTTTCTCCGGATGTTTCTTGTGCTGTGATTCTCCGGTAATATAACGGAGGTCGTTTATTCCGTGCGATATTGCTTTGGCTTTTGCAATCATTCTTCTTTGGATTTAGGGTTAGACGGAATGTTGTTCTTCTCTTTTGCAGCATTCAAGAACTGGCAGACACTTTCGGCTACATTGCCAAGCTCCTTAAGCCAACCGACCATGAACGGAATCTGATTGAACATTATCATGCGTTGCTTTGTGGACATTCCATGAAGTGCAGATGAATA
>OHLP01001287.1_pt1 | contig 9796 bp, 9 predicted proteins | sample 1569111 | NCBI WGS metagenome assembly OHLP01 (sample SAMEA3879504, study PRJEB24766) | human gut metagenome | biome: human-associated habitat; feature: feces | place: USA | collected 1985/1987 | reverse complement strand
GCGTCCGATACGGCGAATGTCCACCGCGTCGTCGGCAATGAGCTTGTGTCCGCGCTTTATAAGCTCAAGCGCAGTTTCGCTTTTGCCTATGCCGGAGTCGCCGGTTAAAAGCACGCCCTCGCCGTGTACCTCAACGAGCACGCCGTGCATCGTCGTGCGCGGCGCAAGGTGCGTGTGCAGCGAGCTTATGACATCGGCCATGAAGTCGGAGGTATCCTCGGGCGTTACGAACAGGTTGCGGTCGTACTTCCCCGCGACCTCGAGGCACTCGGGAAACGCCGACGCACCGTGGCAGATCACCAGCGCAGATATGTCATAGCGCATAAGCTCCTCGAAGCAGCTGCGGCGCTCGGCCTCGGTCTTGAGCTCAAGATATGTGCTCTCGACCCGGCCGATTATCTGGAGCCTGTTGGGGTCAAAGTAGTTATAAAATCCGGCAAGCTGAAGCGCGGGGCGGTTCACGTCCGCCACCGTCAGAAGCCGCGTATCATAATCGCTCGAGGTGTGCAGCGGCTCAAGGCCGTTTTCCTCCACGATCGTCCGCAGCGGAACAGAATATTTACTCGCCATTGCCGATCTCCTTTTAACTATATTATTTCATTATTAATATTAACCTCAAATGCATTATTTTGCAACGATTTTTACAACGGCGAAAATTTTTCTTGCAATTACAGGCTTATTCTGTTATTATTAATAAGCTGTCTGCAAATTGCACGCAGTTAAACACAAGCAAGGAGGTGCTTCAACTTATGGCAAAATGTCAGTTTTGCGACAAGGGCGTTGCCTTTGGCATTCAGGTGTCTCATTCCCACAGGCGTTCCAACCGTACTTGGAAGCCCAATGTGAAGCGCGTCAAGGCGATCGTGGACGGAAGTCCGAAGCATGTTTATGCATGCACTCGCTGCCTGCGCAGCGGTAAGGTCACCCGCGCTGTGTAATAACCTGATATTACCCGAAACAAGCTCGCCATAACGGTGAGCTTTTTTCGTTCTTTTAGTTGCGATTTACCGCACCTACGGATACGCATATCTCTGGTAGCCCGGTGTCGAAGTTACCGACGAAACCGTAAAACTGCCGCCATACATAAGTGCGGTGCTACGTTTTGCGCTTGCCCGGTTCGGAGCGTTGGAATTAACCGCAACTGCTACGCAACCCAGTAGTGCGTTGCTGCGTTTTGCAACGCATCCTTGTAGGGAACGGATGTATCCGTTCCGTATGTAACGGTTTAGTCGGAACTGAAATCTATAGTCGTAGGGGCGAGCATTGATCGCCCGTGTGCTATGCTTTGCCTGCACAAAATCTATCGCTCGTAGGGAACGGATTCATCCGTTCCGCTTGCCACGGCTTCGTCGGTACTCAAATATAGAATTGTAGGGGCGGCCATTGATCGTTTTTTTAGAGGCGATTTTACATTCTACGAATACATTTTTTGCGGTATCCCGACCGGGAGCTGCCGACGAAACCACAGCAAACGGAACGGATAAATCCGTTCCCTACAAGGTGCGGTGCAAAACTCAGCAACGCACTACCGGGTTGCGTAGCAGCTACGGTTTTTGCCAATGTCTCGACACCGGGCGACCGCAATATGCGTATCCGTAGGTGCCGTAATTCGCCTCTAAAAATTCTCCTCTAAAAAAGCTTTCTGTATTCCGTCGGCAGGCAGCCGACGGATTTTTTAAATTCTGCGGAGAATTTGCTCTGATTTTCGTAGCCCACGCGCTCGGCGATCTCGGCAATGCTCAGCCCCGTTTCGCGCAGAAGCTTTGAGGCAAGCTCCATGCGGTGCTCCTTTATGTGCGCGGCAAGCGACTTGCCATAGACGGCCTTGAACATCTCCTTGAGCGAGGACGGATTTATCAAAAATCTCCGCGACAGCTCCTCGATCGTGTAGCGCCGGTCGAGATTTTCCGTCAGAAGATCGTGCACGCGGCGTATGGTGTCAAGCTGCTCGGCGGAGTATCTGCCCTCGCCGCCGGTTGCGGCGTCAAGCTCCGGCAGCTCCGGTACGCTTTGAATATCGCCGTCGTGCTCTTCGGGGCAGGATATCTCCATCGTCTTTTCTATCATAATATGCAATAGCCTCACCTGCTCGGTCGCAGCGGCCTTGTAGTAGACCTCCTTGCCGTCGCGGCGGCTGACTATAAGTCCCGAATCCCTGAGCTGGCGCAGATGATGCGACACGGCCGGGCTTGTCATGCCCGTCAGCAGTGATATATTGACAACGCACTGCTCGCAGTGGCACAAAAGCCAGAATATCCTCACGCGGCTTGAATCGGCAAGCAGCTTGAATATGTCCGACACCGTGCGGAAGCTCTCGGTTTTCGCGACGTTATCGCGCAGATGCTCGCTTATCTCCGCGCCGTGATCGTGCAGAACAGCTTCGTTTTCCATCGTCGTTACTCCATTCGGAAATGATTTAAGCCCATTTGGAAGTTCATTGCCGCGCGGCATTGACTTTTCGGCTCGGACTTATTATACTGCAAGCATAACGATTAAACAACTACTTAATTGTTGAATTAAATTGTATAGGAGAAATCATCATGAAAAAGACCTACAAGATCGAAGTAGACTGCGCAAACTGTGCAAATCTCATGGAAGAGGCAGCCGGCAAGACCGAGGGCGTCGAGAAGGCCGCAGTCAATTTCATGACCCAGAAGATGACCCTTGAGTTTGCAGAGGGCGCGGACATTGACGCCGTTATGAAGAACGTCGTCAAAAACTGCAAAAAGGTCGAGGACGACTGCGAGATCTATCTCTAATTCGAAAACGCCCCTTCGAGGGCGTTTTTAAATCGGTATGAGGATGAAAATTTATGAATAAAAAGCAGAAAAAAGTGCTCGTGCGAATATTGATCACAGCGGCGCTGCTCGCACTGCTGAATCTGGTGCAGCTTCCGGAGATACCGGCAATGATCCTGTATCTTGCGGCATATCTCATTATAGGCTATGATATTTTACGCAAGGCCGGCAAGGGCATTTTAAACGGCCGCGTTTTCGACGAGAACTTCCTGATGGCCGTTGCCACGATCGGCGCGGTCGCGCTTGCGATCATAAGCGGCAGCGGCGACTTCAACGAGGCGGTGCTGGTAATGCTGTTTTACCAGGTCGGCGAGCTGTTCCAGAGCTACGCCGTCGGCAAAAGCCGCCGCAGCATAGCCTCGCTGATGGACATCCGCCCGGACTACGCGAATATCGAGGTTGACGGAAAGCTCGAGCAGGTCGATCCCGACGAGGTCGAGGCCGGCAGCGTCATAGTCGTGCAGCCGGGCGAAAAGGTGCCGATCGACGGCGTTGTCATCTCCGGCAGCTCGACCGTAAACACCAGCGCCCTTACCGGCGAGAGCCTGCCGCGCGACATTGCCGAGGGCGACGAGATCATAAGCGGCTGCATAAACCTCAGCGGACTTATCCGCGTGCGCACGACAAAGCCCTTCGGCGAATCGACCGTGTCGAAGATACTGGAGCTTGTTGAAAGCTCCGGCTCGCGCAAGTCGCGCTCGGAGCAGTTTATCTCGCGCTTTGCAAGGGTCTACACCCCCATCGTGTGCTACTCGGCGCTTGCGCTTGCGATACTGCCGCCGCTTGTGCGCATCGTGTTCATGGGTCTGGGCGGCGACTGGACCGACTGGATCTATCGCGCGCTGACCTTCCTCATCATAAGCTGCCCCTGCGCGCTGGTGATCAGCATTCCGCTGAGCTTTTTCGCGGGTCTGGGCGGCGCGAGCAGCGAGGGCGTTCTGATAAAAGGCTCGAACTATCTTGAGGCTCTGGCGCAGACAAAGACCGTTGTTTTCGACAAGACCGGCACGCTCACGCGCGGCGTTTTCGAGGTCAGCGGCATCCATCACTGCCCCATAGAGGACGAAAAGCTGCTTGAATACGCGGCCCTTGCCGAGTGCGCCTCCTCGCACCCGATCAGCAAAAGCCTGCGCGAGGCTTACGGCAGGGAGCTTGACCGCAGCCGAGTGAGCGATATCGAGGAGATAAGCGGCAACGGCGTTGTCGCAAAGGTCGACGGCCGCACGATAGCCGCCGGCAATGACCGTCTGATGCAGCGCCTCGGCATCAAGCACACACCCTGCCGCAGCGTCGGAACGATCGTGCATGTTGCCATCGACGGCGTTTACTCGGGCCACATCGTCATCTCCGACGTTGTAAAGCCCAGCTCCGCACAGGCGATAGCCGAGCTTAAAAAGCAGGGCGTCGGCAAGACCGTCATGCTCACGGGCGACGCAAAGGTGGTTGCCGAAAAGGTCGCAGCCGACCTCGGCGTTGACGAGGTACACAGTCAGCTCCTGCCCGGCGACAAGGTCAGCGAGGTCGAACGCCTGCTCGGCGAAACCACCGGCAAGGCAAAGCTTGCCTTCGTCGGCGACGGTATAAACGACGCTCCCGTGCTCTCGCGCGCCGACATCGGCATCGCAATGGGCGCAATGGGCTCGGACGCCGCCATCGAGGCCGCAGACGTTGTGCTCATGGACGACGATCCGCTGAAAATATCCAGAGCAATAAAAATTTCGCGCAAGTGCATCCGCATCGTGTACGAAAACATCGTTTTCGCCCTCGGCGTTAAGTTTGCCTGCCTGCTGCTGGGCGCGCTCGGCATAGCCGACATGGGCGCGGCGATCTTCGCCGACGTCGGCGTAATGGTCATCGCCGTGCTCAACGCAATGCGCGCGCTGCACTGCTCGAAATAAATAAACATCACAAAATCCGCTCCGAGGAGCGGATTTTTTATACTCTCCATGTCATTTATGATGCTTTTCCTGCGCGGAGCGGAATATAGCTGACGGTTTTAAGCTTTTTGTACGATATCTGTACGGCAAGCTGAAATTTTCGCATTTTTCTTTGGCTTTGGTAACTAAAATCACTGTTATACAAATTCGGGTCGCTGTCCTGATTTCAGGCATGCGGCTCGATTTGCCTATTTAATTGCCCGGATCGTCAGACTAACATCATAATCAAACAACGAACAGTGCAGGATATCCTGCACGCATGGAGGAATGACAATATGAACAAGAAATTTGCAAAAACGCTTGCAATGGTTCTGGTCATTGCAATGCTTCTGTCCCTCGGCTCGTTCGCCTTTGCGGACGCGGACACAACGTCAGCCGACGACGGCAACGATTACCCGATCGTGCTCGTCCACGGTCTGTTCGGCTGGGGCGGAACGGAGATCGCGAACCTTAACTACTGGGGCGGCTTTTCCAGCCTTCAGCAGATGCTCACCGACGCAGGCTATGAGGTCTACACCCCGTCGATAGGCCCCGTTGCGAGCAACTGGGACAGAGCCTGCGAGCTGTACGCCTACCTCGTCGGCGGCACGGTCGACTACGGCCAGTACCACTCGGCGCAGAACGGACACAGCCGCTACGGCCGCACCTTCAAGGGCGTCCTGCCCGAGCTTAACAACGCCGACAGCACGCTGAAGATCCACCTTGTCGGCCACAGCATGGGCGGCGAGACGATACGCATGCTCGCGCAGCTTCTTGAAAACGGCGATGCCGACTAACTGCGCGCAACGACCGACGGCAGCATCAGCAAGCTCTTCACCGGCACCTGCCGCCACTGGATAGAGAGCATCACCACCCTCTGCACTCCGCACGACGGCAGCCAGTATGACGGTAAGGTCTACAACGAGGAGGAGCCGCTCGTTCACCGCTTCGTGGCCGCTCTTTCCGCAGCAACGGGCATGAACATAAACGAGGAAAACCTCGGCCTTGATTTCAAGCTCGACCAGTGGGGTCTTACCCGTGAGCCGGGCGAGAGCTACGAAAGCTACATTCACCGCGTCGAAAACAGCAACCTGTGGAAGGACGACGTGAAGGATCTGAGCGTTTACGACCTGTCCCCGGACGGCGCGGCGGTGCTCAACTCCTACGCCAAGGCGCAGGATGATATCTACTACTTCTCCGTCGCCTGCTCGGATACCTACCGCAGCGCGGTTTATCCGCATCACTACCTGCCCTACAGCAACATAAATCCGCTCATGAAAAAGAGCGCGACCTACATGGGCAGCTACAAAAACTACGCCGCCGGACACGTCACCATCGACGAGAGCTGGTGGGAAAACGACGGCATAGTCAGCGTTCGCTCGGCGCAGTATCCGCATGAAGGCTCGTCTGATCGCTGCGACCTCAATTACGGCACCGAAAACGGCGTTATGACCTTCAAGGACGGCACCGAAAAGGGCGTTTGGAACTACATCGAGAAGATCGAACGGACCGATCACATCAACATGGTCGGCCAGATCACAAACACGAAGTATCTTCAGGGCAAATTCTTTGAGCTGGCTGCAATGCTCGCAAGCATCCCTGCCGACGGCGGCACACCCGACACTCCCGATGCTCCCGCAAGCGTTCCCTTTGTCGATATCGTAAAGGGCAGCTTTTATTACGACGCCGTAGTCTGGGGCTATAACAACGGCATCGCAAACGGCGTTGACTCTACGCACTTTGCGCCCGACGCAAACTGCACCCGCGCGCAGGTCGTGACCTTCCTCTGGCGCGCGGCCGGCAGCCCGGAGCCTAAGTCGATGAGCACTCCGTTTACCGACGTAAAGTCCGGCAGCTTCTACGAAAAGGCAGCGGCCTGGGCCTATGAAAACGGCATCGTCAAGGGCACAACGGAAACAACGTTCGCGCCGAACGCAACGGTAACGCGCGCTCAGTTTGTCACCTTCCTGTGGCGTTATGAGGACTGCCCCTCGTCGAGCATCGCAAATCCGTTTTCCGATGTTTCCGAAAGCTCGGTATATGCTCCGGCAATACTCTGGGCAGCCGAAAACGGCGTAACCGTCGGCACCGGAAACGGCACCTTCGTTCCCAACGGCGCATGCACACGCGCACACGTCGTCACCTTCCTTTACCGCGACCTGGCAAAGTGAAGAACGATTTAAGCATGAAAAAATTCTCTCCCGACCGGGAGAGATTTTTTCATATTTCGCTCGATTTATGGATGCCGGTGACGGAGAACTCGACCCATTCGGCGACGTTTGTCGCGTGGTCGCCGATGCGCTCGAAGTATTTTGCTATCATCAGAAGATCCAGCGCATACTCCGCGTCGCCGCTGCCGGAGCGGATCATTTCGATAAGCGCGGTTTTCATGCTCAAAAAGCAATCGTCAACCACGTCGTCGTGCTCGATGACGCTTCTTGCAAGGGCAAGGTCGCGCTTATTATACGCCTCGATGCTGTCGGTGACCATGCCGATGGCGGCCTCGGCCATGGGGCGCATGGCGGCGCACTCGCTGCCGGTCTTGCCGCCGAGATGCGGAATTATCTCGGCAATATCGCCTGCCTGATCGCCGATGCGCTCAAGGTCGGTTATCATTTTAAGCGCGGCCGATATCTGCCGCAGGTCGCGCGCCACGGGCTGCTGCTGGAGCAGAAGCCGCAGGCACAGCGCTTCTATATCGCGCTCGTACCGGTCGATCTCAAGGTCAAGCGGCGCGAGCTTTTTTGCAAGCTCCGAGTCGCCCGTGAGCAGCGCCTTTGCGGAGTTTGCTATAGCCTCCTCGCACATTGCGCCCATAAGCGTGAGCTTTTCGCCAAGCTCCTTGAGCTGGGCATCGAATTTGCTTCTCATCAGCCGAACCTCCCTGTTATATAGTCCTCGGTGCGCTTATCCGAAGGCACGGAGAACAGCTTTTCGGTGTTATCATACTCAACAAGCTCGCCGAGCAGGAAAAACGCGGTGCTGTCGGAGATGCGCAGCGCCTGCTGCATATTGTGAGTTACGATAACGATGGTGTAGTTTTTCTTCAGCTCCGTTGCAAGCTCCTCGATCTTCGAGGTAGAGATCGGGTCGAGCGCACTCGTCGGCTCATCCATGAGCAGCACGTCCGGCTCGACGGCAAGAGCGCGCGCGATGCACAGTCTCTGCTGCTGGCCGCCCGACAGGCCGAGGGCTGATTTTTTGAGTCTGTCCTTTACCTCATCCCAGATCGCTGCATCCCGCAGGGATTTCTCCACGATCTCATCCAACTTTGCCTTGGAGCGGATACCGTGTGTTCTTGGTCCATATGCGATATTGTCATAGATACTCATTGGAAACGGATTTGGTTTCTGGAATACCATTCCGACACGTTTTCTTAACAGGTTGACATCCATGCCGTTGTAAATATCTTCACCATCCAAAAGAACACTGCCGGTGATCTTACATCCCTCGACCAGATCGTTCATTCTGTTTAAACTCTTCAAAAAGGTGGATTTTCCGCAGCCGCTCGGTCCGATAAATGCTGTAATCTCGTTCGATGCGATCGACATATTGATATTTTTTAATGCATGAAAATCACCATAATATAAATCCAGGTTTGAAATTTTAAATTTTTCTGCCATTTTTTTCTCCATTCTACTGTTTCGGCGCTTCAAATTTTTTTGCGATCAGGGAGGATACCCCATTGATGATCAGTACCACGATAAGAAGTACAACCGCCGTCGCATATGCCTCATTGGTATGCATACCCTCACGCGATAATGAATACATGTGGATCGCTAAGGTACGGCCGGAATCAAAAAATCCTGCAAGGTTTGCAACTGTACCTGATGTATAAATGAGTGCCGCCGTCTCTCCGACGATTCGCCCGATCGCTAAGATAATGCCGGATAAAATACCCGGGATCGCACTCGGAAGCACAATTTTAAATATGGTACGCAGTTTTCCTGCACCGAGTCCGAAACTTCCCTCACGGAATGAATCCGGCACACATAAAAGTGCTTCCTCCGTCGTTCTCATGATGACCGGGAGTACCATGATTGCAAGCGTCGCTGCACCTGCCATCATTGAGTAGCCCCATTTTAATGCTGTCACGAAAAACAACATACCAAAGAGTCCATAAATAATAGAAGGAATACCGGAAAGTGTCTCCGCCGTCACACGGATGATCCCGACTAACTTGTTTCCCTTTTTTGCGTATTCCACGAGGTAGATCGCTGCGCCCACACCAAACGGTACGGATAACAAAAGCGCCAGCACCGTCATAAAAAGTGTATTGATCATTGCCGGAAGCATCGACACGTTATCCGAATTATAAGTCCATGCAAACAGCGATGGTTTTAAATATGGGATACCGCGGATTAAAATATAGCCCACCAGAAATACCAGGACACCCACGGTCAGCACTGCTGCGACAAGTACTAAAAGCAGCAATACGAATGAACCCGGATGTTTCGTATATGATTTGATCTTATTTTTCACACTACTTTCCCCTTTCTAATTGTCCTTTGTGCGTCTTTTTAAAATAGAGAAAGAGACATTGATGATGAGGATAAACACAAACAGTACCACACCGGTTGCGATCAGTGCTTCTCTGTGAAGATCCGTTGCGTATCCCATTTCCATTACAATATTTGCCGTTAAGGTACGGACACCTTTAAAAATACTCGATGGAACCCGCGCCTGGTTTCCGGCTACCATCATAACTGCCATCGTCTCACCGATTGCACGTCCGACACCGAGCACGACTGCTGCCATGATACCGGATTTTGCTGCCGGAAGTGTAGCGAAGAATACACTGCGCTCATGGCTGGCTCCCAGTGCCAGAGAACCCTCATAGTAGCTGGACGGCACCGCATTGATGGCAGATTCCGAAACACCGATGATGGTCGGCAGGATCATGATTCCGAGCAGGATCGATGCAGTCAGCATGCTCTTTCCGCTTCCGCCAAAAAGCTTTGACATGATTGGAACAATCACTACCATACCGAAAAATCCGTAGACAACCGAAGGGATACCTGCCAGCAGATCAATAGCCGGCTTCATAATCCGGTACAGACTGCGGGGACAGAACCGGGACAT
>OHLP01001275.1_pt1 | contig 9839 bp, 9 predicted proteins | sample 1569111 | NCBI WGS metagenome assembly OHLP01 (sample SAMEA3879504, study PRJEB24766) | human gut metagenome | biome: human-associated habitat; feature: feces | place: USA | collected 1985/1987 | reverse complement strand
GTTTAGTTTGCCGTAGTTTATAGGATAATATATCCTTTCCGTATCCTTCAGTTATTTTATACCCTGATTACATGTCTTTTATTTCATCCAGGTTCTTCTGGATATCTTCGTCTTTTAACTCATAATTCATCAAGTTACCTGCCAGATATTGGTCGTATGAAGCCATATCAATCAGACCGTGACCTGAAAGATTGAACAGAATGACTTTTTCCTCGCCTGTTTCTTTGCATTTTTCGGCTTCGCGCACTGCGGCGGCAATCGCGTGGCAAGACTCCGGTGCCGGAATAATACCTTCGGCTTGTGCGAATAAACAGCCTGCTCGGAAGGACTCCAATTGCTGGATATCTACGGCTTCCATTAAGTTATCTTTTAATAACTGCGATACAATGACACCTGCACCGTGATAACGAAGACCACCGGCATGAATGTTGGCCGGAGCAAAGTTATGACCCAGTGTAAACATCGGCAACAAAGGAGTATATCCGGCTTCATCACCATAATCATATTGGAATTTACCGCGGGTCAGCTTCGGACATGAAGCCGGTTCTGCAGCAATGTATCGGGTTTTCTTTCCTTCGAGAATGGTGTGGCGCATGAATGGGAAACAGATACCGCCAAAATTGGAACCGCCGCCAAAACATCCGATAATCATATCGGGATATTCGCCTGCCATTTCCATTTGCTTTTCAGCTTCCAGACCGATGACGGTTTGATGCAGCGTCACGTGGCTCAGCACGGAGCCGAGTGTATATTTACAGTTGGGAGTGGTCATGGCCAGCTCGATGGCTTCGGAAATGGCTGTGCCTAGTGAACCCTGATAGTTGGGGTTGCGGGTAATGATATCTTTACCGGCGCGGGTAGACATAGAAGGTGAAGCGGTGACCGTGGCACCGAATGTTTGCATGATGCTGCGGCGGTATGGCTTTTGATTATAGCTGATTTTTACCTGATAGACAGCAGCTTCCAATCCGAATACTTTGGCGGCATAAGAGAGGGCGGCTCCCCATTGGCCTGCACCGGTTTCGGTGGTGACATTGGTGATACCCTCTTCCTTGCAATAATAGGCTTGTGCAAGTGCCGAGTTCAGTTTGTGCGAACCGATGGGACTCACACTTTCATTCTTGAAATAGATATGTGCGGGAGTACCCAATGCCTGTTCCAATCCGTAAGCACGTACCAAGGGTGTACTGCGATAATATTTATACATTTCGCGTACAGCTTCGGGAATTTCAATCCATGCATCGGTCTGGTTCAGTTCCTGTCGGCAAAGTTCTTTGGCAAAGATAGGAAAGAGGTCTTCGGGTTTCAGGGCTTCTTTGGTTTTGGGATTCAGAGGTGGCATGGGCTTAGTCTTCATGTCAGCCTGTATGTTGTACCAGTATTTAGGAATTTCGTCCTCCGGCAAGATAAAACGTTTCTGTTTTGTACTCATAGCATTTCAAATTAATAGTTTTGGGGTCAAAATTACGTAAAAAAAGAATTGCCTACTAATAAAACGGCTTCTTTTTTTATTTGTAGCCAAAAGAAAAACAAGAAGTTATTTGTTGTTATAGTTAAAAGAGATATTGAATTTTTGATTAAGTTTGCTTTCGAGATTAAAACGGGAGTGAATTATTTGTAGATACAAAATAAATCGACATGGAGCGTTTACATAAACTTTTCATTTATCGTAAGAAACTGGTAAGGCCATATATCGAACAATTATTGAAATGGATGGATATCATTACTTATGTGATGTCTGCTCTTCTTATCATGACATTGGTATATGAACACGGTTTTCTTATTTCGTTTCAGGAGATAGGAGTAATTAATCGCTTGTATCATATTGTATGGGTTGTTTTTCTGGTAGATACCACTTTACATTTGTTGTTGAATTACTCCGACACTCGGCGTAAATATCGGGGGCTGGCGTGGCTGTTGAGTGTTATGCTTTACCTCACTCTTATCCCGGTGGTGTTTCATGAACCGGAGATACAGGGTGGTATTCATACTTTTTGGGCTTTTTTCAACAGCAGGCTTTACCATGTGATATTGCTCACTCTGCTCTCTTTGTTGCAGCTCTCCAATGGAATTGTCAGATTGTTGGGCAGGCGCACCAATCCTTCACTTATTTTTGCGTCCAGTTTCCTGATATTTATACTCATAGGAGCGGCTCTACTGATGCTTCCGCGTGCTACTTATCACGGTATATCCTTTATTGATGCATTGTTCACAGCCACAAGTGCCACTTGTGTCACGGGATTGGTTTCGGTAGACGTCTCTTCCACTTTTACTCCCGAAGGGTTGTTTATCATCATCATGCTTATTCAGATAGGTGGATTGGGAGTGATGACACTGACTAGCTTTTTTGCCATGTTTTTTATGGGGAATACATCGCTTTACAATCAGTTGGTGGTGCGCGACATGGTTAGTTCGCAATCCCTCAGCTCCCTGCTCTCCACCTTATTATATATATTAGGTTTTACGTTGGCGATAGAAGCTGCCGGGATGGGTATTATTTTTCTTGGTATACATGGTACGATGGATATGACTGTCAGAGAGGAACTGGCTTTTTCTGCTTTTCATTCCATTTCCGCTTTTTGCAATGCGGGGTTCTCTACGTTACCGGGTAATTTAGGCAATGAAATGGTAATGCATGGGCACAATACGATTTATATAACTATTTCGTTTCTCATCATTCTTGGCGGCATCGGCTTTCCTATATTAGTGAACTTGTATGAAACAGTTACATACGAAGTGAAGCGCATTTGGCACCATTACATCAAAGGGAACAAACGCATGCGACGCAAGATACATCTTTATAATCTGAATACTCGTATCGTGCTTATCATGACTGCAATTTTGCTGATAGTGGGGACGGTGGTCATCGTTGTGCTCGAATGGAACAATGCTTTTGCAGGCATGTCGCCCACGGATAAGTTCAATGCCACATGCCCCCGCACCGCGGGCTTTTCGAGTGTAGGGATGACCACATTCAGCATGCAGACCTTGTTGCTGATGGTGATACTAATGATGATTGGCGGTGGCACACAGTCTACGGCAGGTGGTGTGAAAGTAAATGTTTTTGCCGTGGTAATGCTCAATTTGCGTGCCATCCTGATAGGGGCGGACAAAGTTACGATATTCAATCGCGAGTTGTCTCACGATTCTATCCGTCGTTCCAATGCTACGCTCATTCTCTATCTGCTTGTTGTTTTTGCGGGTATATTCAGTCTGAGTCTGTTGGAACCGCAAGCTTCTATCATGGCATTGGTGTTTGAATGTACATCGGCATTGAGTACGGTTGGTTCGAGCCTCGATCTGACTCCCACATTGGGAAGTGACAGTAAATTGATAATCATTATTCTGATGTTTGTGGGGCGAGTGGGTGTGCTCACCTTGATGTCGAGCATCATCAAACAGAAGAAAATAACCAAATATAGATATCCGAGTGATAACATTATAATCAACTAACGACATGAAATACATTATCATAGGTTTAGGAAATTACGGCAGCGTATTGGCAGAAGAACTTTCTGCATTGGGACATGAAGTGATAGGCGTGGATACAAACGAGCGCAGGGTGGATGTATTGAAAGATAAGATAGCCACTTCTTTCATTATTGATGCCACGGACGAACAGTCACTTTCGGTATTACCGCTGAAAGATGTGGATGTGGTGATTGTCGCCATTGGCGAGAACTTTGGCGCTTCCATTCGTGTGGTGGCATTATTGAAAAAAAACGGAGTGAAACATATTTATGCGCGTGCGGTGGATGAGGTGCACAAAACGGTACTGGAAGCTTTTAATCTTGATAGTATTCTTACGCCCGAAGAGGAAGCAGCGCGCAGTTTGGTGCAATTATTAGATTTGCATGTTAATGTGGAATCTTTTGAGATAGATGAAGAACATTATGTGATGAAGTTTAAATTGCCCGGTTCTTTTGTGGGATATAAGGTGAGTGATTTGTCACTGGAGAAAGAATTTAATATCAAGATTATCGCACTGGTAAAAGGAAAACAGGTATTCAACAGTTTGGGCATTTCTATTATGGAGCACGCAGTGGAAAATAAATTTGAAGAAGATTATTTGCTGGAAGAAGAAGACCGGCTGGTATGTTACGGAAAATATAAAGACTTTATGGATTTCTGGAAAGCATTGTAATGCAAGGATTTTTTTTGATTTTTTATTCTCTTCATTAAACCTTTTCCTTTTTCCGAAGTCTTATCAATATAATAATTTAGTTTAGTTTTTAGTTTTCTCTGAAAGCCGGCCAATGTGACATTGCCCGGTTTTCGCTTTTTATGGGTGTTTATTTGTTTGTGTCCGTTCCTTTTTGTTACTTTGTCATCATAAAAGTGAGAGTTAAATGAAACAGCTATATTTCATATTTGTTGTTGTGCTATGCATGGCAACCGGTTGTGGAAGCAAGAAAGATGCTTCGGGCGATTCAGACCAACATATTTTTCAAATAGACAGCGTAGACCGTGTGACAGGTGTGCAGCGCATGCAGGTTTCGCGCACCAATCAGGATATTGTTTGCAATGGAAAGAAATATCGGCTGTTTATTGACCGTTCGCCCAGTGATTCTCTGAAAAAGGTGAAGAGTGATGCCGGTATTTTTACCGACAATCGCATTGTGCTCAAGATTGCCCGCGAGAATGGGACAACTCTTTTTTCAAAGACTTTTACCAAACAAAATTTTGCTTCCCTTATTCCTGACCGTTATCTGACACATTCCATCCTCGAAGGAATGGTATTTGATGATGAAAAAACTTCAAATTCCAAGAATATCATTTTGGCTGCCAGTGTCAGTATTCCAATGACCGATTTATATATTCCTTTCTCTATCATTATTACTCCCGATGGAAAAATGACCATGGAGAGAGATGAAGACATGGGAGATTTGCCGTCATTGCAAGGTAACGGCATTAATTAATTCTAAAATAAGAAAATAAAAAGAAGGCATTTAATCTTTTCATGCATTAGGTTGTTGTGTGAGTTACATTACAAACTAAAAATAAGTAAGATTATGAAAAAGATTTTTGCCTTATTTGCCCTGCTGTTATGTTTTGTGCAGTTCAGTCAGGCCGGTGACAAAGTGACCCGTGACGTGAATAAACTTCCCGTTGCTGCTCGTGAGATGATTAACAAGCATTTTCCGCAAGCTAAAGTGGAGTATATCAAGATTGAGAAAGATTTATTTCTTTCCACTTCTTATGATGTAAAGATGTCCGACGGTATTGAGCTGGAGTTCAACTCAAAGGGAGAGTGGATTGAAATAGATTGTAAGAACAAGGCTGTACCTGCCATATTCATTCCTAATACGATAGTCAAATATATGCAGAAAAATTATGGCGGTCATAAGATTATCAAGATAGAACGTGACCGTAAAGGCTACGAGCTCACTTTGGAGAATGGACTGGAAGTGGACTTCGATCAGTTTGGAGGATTTTTGAAGTTAAGTGACTGATTATTTTTGTCTTGTTATTCGTAAAGTATAATATGCCATATTAACGTGTGCGTAATTCCAATTAGATATAGTAAATTCTATCTTTTAATAATAAAGAAACTATGAATAAAATGGGAATTTTCGTAAGAGAACAAGCCGAAAAAGTACGTTTGGTGAGACAGCATTATGCACTGACTTTTTGTGTAGCCCGTCATTCGTGGATTACAATAGTTAAAAAGGAGAACTGAGTATATTGTATATCAATCACATTTATTCCAAGCGATTATTGATGTGGTTAGGAAATTTTATATAACTTTGCTTCGATTATAACAGATAAATAAAATGAGATTATGATATGGCTATATATAATATTGTTTCTTATCCTGATAGGAGGATGTATTGCGTGGGCGGTATGGAAAGCGCCAAGTGATGTAGACTTGTGGGGAGAAGAACAGGAATAATACTAATAATGGGCGGATAATTTATCCGCCCATTATTAGTATTATTCCATCTGTTGATAGTCTTTTGCCAAACCGCCTTCGCTGGTTTCTTTGTAAAGAGAAGGAAGGTCGTGTCCTGTTTGTTTCATCACTTCTACCACTTTATCGAATGAGACACGGTGGTTACCATCGGTAAACGCCGAATAAATATTGGCATCCAATGCACGTGCGGCAGCATAAGCATTGCGTTCGATACACGGAATCTGTACCAATCCGCATACAGGGTCACAAGTCATGCCAAGGTGATGCTCCAATCCCATCTCGGCAGCATATTCTATTTGTGCAGGACTTCCGCCAAACAATTGGCTGGCAGCAGCAGATGCCATGGAGCATGCAACTCCTACTTCTGCCTGACAACCTGCTTCGGCTCCTGAAATAGATGCGTTGTGCTTTACGATATTTCCTATTAATCCTGCTGTGGCAAGTGCTCTCAGAATGCGGGTATCGCTAAAGTCACGGCTTTTCTGTAAGTGATAAAGTACTGCCGGAACCACTCCGCAGGAACCACAAGTGGGAGCGGTTACAATCTTTCCGCCCGAAGCGTTTTCTTCGCTCACAGCCAGTGCATAAGAAAAAACCAGTCCGCGTGAGCGCAAATTATCTTTGTAGCCTTTGGCTTTAATATAATAGGTAGAAGCCTTTCTGCGTAAGTTCAGCGGACCGGGTAATACTCCTTCCTGGTCCAAGCCGCGTTCGATGGATTCTTTCATGGTTTTCCATACTTCAGCCAGATAGTCCCAAATATCTTCGTCTTCACATTGCTGAACATATTCCCAGTAATTGCGACCGGTACGTTCGCACCAATACAGAATTTCACTCATTCTGCTCATGTTGTATATGTCGGGGGTAGCACCTTTGTCATGTCCTTCTTCTGCCAGTGCACCGCCTCCCACACTGAACACAGTCCATTCGTCTGTGACTTTTCCATTTTCATTCAATGATTTGAATGTCATTCCATTGGGATGAAAGGGAAAGAAGATATGTGCTTTCCATATTAATTCGACGGGGGCATGCGGTTGCAGTGTATCGAGGATGGCTACATCGGTCATGTGACCTTTGCCGGTGGCTGCAAGACTTCCATATAATGTTACTTGAAAGGCTTTTGCTTCAGGATGTTTTTCCAGAAATATTTCAGCAGCCTTGCGCGGTCCCATTGTGTGACTACTGGAAGGACCGGTACCTATGCGATAGAGTTCTCGGATTGATTTCATTTTGTTTTATAAAGGTTAATATTTTCGGAAACAAAGATATAAAATTAAAGGAGAAAAAAGGTAAGAAGAAGATAAAAACAATCGAAACGGTTAATGGAAGTTGTTTCGATTGTTTGTGAAATATATTCTTACCGGTATAATGATGGCCGTAAAATATTACTCTAAATCGACAACTGTAATACCTGCTCCGCCAAACTGGACATGTTCATCCTGATAGTGGGCTATGCCCGAAACTGTTGACAAATAGTTACGAATCAAGGTACGAAGAATACCGGTTCCTGTTCCATGTAATATGCGCACACGACTCATTCCTAATAGGATAGCATCGTCTATGAAATAAGTAACTGCCTGAATTGCTTCATCTCCGCGCATGCCTCGTACATCGATATCTTGTTTAAAGTTTAGTTTCTTTTCATATACGCGGTCTTGTGTCTCACTACTTACAAAAGTGCTTTTGGCAGTCGATTTTTGTGCAGCGGATGGAGAGATATTGCTTCGTTCCAACCTGTCAATTTTGACTGTTGTTTTTATCATGCCAAACATGACTGTTGCATTTTTGCCGTTTATCTCCAATACTTCACCGATACTCGATTGTCCTTTCAGTTTAACTGACGTACCTACCTCTATCGGTTGTACTTTGGGCATGTTCGGCTGGGTGGTAGTTGCAGCTTGAGAGTATTCTTTGTTTTTCTTGTCTTTCTTTCTTTCCTGTTTTTCACGCAGTTTCTCCATTTTACGGGCTATTTTGTCTTCTTTGTCTGCTTTTTCGATATCTTCTATTGTTTCTTTAAAGTCAGACAATTCTTGTCGTGCCAGTCGTGTTTTTTCTTTTTCAGCCTGAGCCTCTTTGATAGTACGAATTGTATTTTCTATACGTGCATTCGACTCTTGAAGCAGGCGCTCGGCGTCTTCTTTGGCTTTTCTCAAGATTTCTTTCCTGCTTTTTTCCAGTTCTTGAATTTCTGTCTCATATTTACTGATAGTTTCCTCCATTTGTTTTTCGCGTTTGCGAATGTTCTGGCGTTTAGTTTCCCAGTAGCGCTTGTCGCGTACGATATCTTGCAAATATTTGTCTGCATTAATATATTCACTGCCTACTATTTCTGATGCTTCCTCTATCACCTCTTCGGGTAATCCGATTTTACGTGCAATTTCTACAGCAAATGAACTTCCCGGATTTCCTATTTGCAGTTGGAAGAGTGCTTGCATCAGATGTCGGTCATAAAGCATGGCCCCATTCACTACTCCTTCATGATCTTCGGCAAAATGTTTCAGGTTTTGATAGTGAGTGGTAATAACGCCAAATGTACCTTTCTCGTTGAAACGCTTCAATACAGCTTCGGCTATGGCACCACCAATCTGAGGCTCTGTTCCGCCACCGAATTCATCGATAAGGATAAGGCTTCGTTCGTTGCAGCTTTTCATCATTATCTTCATATTGGTGAGATGAGAAGAGTAAGTACTCAGATCGTCTTCAATGGATTGCTCGTCACCTATGTCTATAAAGATATTGCTGAAGATTCCGATGTGACTGCGTTCATGCATGGGAACCGGCATTCCGCATTGCACCATATATTGTAGCAAGCCCACCGTTTTCAGACAGACAGATTTGCCCCCTGCATTAGGTCCGGAGATAATAAGAATTCGCTGTTTATAGTTCAGTTCAATATCGAGCGGTACTACTTTCTTGTTATGTTTTGCCAGTGAGAGTTGAAGCAAAGGATGTATGGCTGTTCTCCAATCTAAAACCTGCTTGTTTTCCAATGAAGGTTTTATGGCGTTGGTCTGTATGGCAAATTGTGCCTTGGCACGAATAAAGTCGATTTCGGCTAAAAACTCGTATGACTGTAAAATGGCAGGAACTTGAGGGCGTACTGTAATTGAAAAATCTGTCAGGATGCGGATAATCTCGCGGCGTTCTTCACCTTCCAGCTCGCGGATGCGGTTATTGGCTTCCACCACTTCTGCCGGTTCGATAAATACGGTTTTTCCGGTAGACGATTCATCATGTACAATACCTTTTATTTTTCTTTTCAGACCGGGAGCAACAGGAATAACCAATCGGCCGTCACGCATGGTGGGTGTAACGTCTTTATCTACATATCCTTCAGATTGGGCATTTCGTAAAATGGCATTCAGGCTGCGTGAGATGCTTCCTGTGGTAGATGTCAGTTCGCGGCGAATGCGCAACAATTCACTGGAGGCATTGTCTTTTATCTTTCCGAATTTATCAAGAATATTATTGATGCGTGTGATAAGTTGTGGAAACACGATAATGTCTCCTGCCAATCTTTTTAAAGCGGGATAGGGGGATGTACTTTCTTCCATCTCTTCATCCTCAGTAGTCCGGGTCAAAAAACGTACGATATCTCGTATTGTTTCCAATGAACGGCGCAAATCGAATAATTCCTGTTCATCCAGATACATACCCTCTATACGGATACGTTTCAGAGACGGACGTACATCAAAGAAATATTGGTCAGGAAATTCATTTTCTTCTTGAATAATGCGAATAAATTCCATTACCTGTTCCAGTCGTTCGTTTATCTCTTCATATTTTTCAGAGAAAGCCATTTCGTCCACGCGTTCTTCTCCCAAGGTGCTGAGGCATTTTCCTTTTAATAAATGGCGGATAGAATCGAATCCTATTTTTTGCTCAAAGTTTTGAGGGTATATCATTGATCTTTACGATTTAT
>OHLP01001261.1_pt1 | contig 9937 bp, 12 predicted proteins | sample 1569111 | NCBI WGS metagenome assembly OHLP01 (sample SAMEA3879504, study PRJEB24766) | human gut metagenome | biome: human-associated habitat; feature: feces | place: USA | collected 1985/1987 | reverse complement strand
GTGCTCTGGTTACTGCTGCTGAAGATGGCCAGCGCGCTCTGACTGAAGAGGAAAACACTCAATTTGAAGGCATGCGTGCTGAAGCTGAACAACTGGCCACCAGCATTGTCCGTGAAGAGCAGCTGCGTGGCTTGGAAGGTGGTGGTCAACCTGCTCCTGCCCCCGCAGGTGCTAGAAGCGTGACTGCTACCGGCCAACGTGAGCTGGAAAATGGTATTCGCACTGCACGTTTTGTAAAATGTGCCCTGCTGGCCAAACGTACCCGTGAGGCTGCTACTGCTATTGCTGAACGCCTTTATCCCGGTGATGAACAGCTGCGTGCTGTAATGACTGAGGGCACTGCCAGTGACGGCGGCGTACTGGTTCCGGAAAATCTGTACAATGAAATTATTCCGCTGCTGCGTCAAACAGGTATCACTCGTAGCCTGGGCGCTATTGAAATCCCGCTGCCTAATGGCAACCTGACCATGCCTAAACAAACTGGCGCTGCTAACTTTACCTGGGTTGGCGAAAATAAACCTATTGGTAACAGCAAGATTACCATGGGCAACATTAAGCTGAGCGCCAAAAAGCTGGCCGGCATTATTCCTATCAGCAACGAGCTGCTTGCTGATGCCAGCATTGCTGCTGACCGCTTTATTCGTGACGAAATTGTCAGCGGTATTGCCGAATCTGAGGATATTACTGCTCTGTATGGCACAGGCACCGAAAATGCACCTAAAGGTATTACTGTAGCCTGCGCTGCTAACAAGGTAGCTGTGGATTCTGAGCTGACGGCTGAAACTATCTATACCTTGGTAGGCAAAATGCTGTCTGTCAAGCTGACCAATCCTGCACTGGCTTGGCGTATCCCCGGCGTGCTGTGGGCTAAAATTTATGGCATGCAAACTGCATCCGGCAGCTTCATTTTCCGTGATGAAATGAACAAAGGCACCCTGTGCGGTTATCCCTTCAAAATTGATAATAACATTAAGGTTGGCACTGACGCTAATGGCAAAACTCAAATTTTCCTGGGCGACTGGAAGCATTTCCTGATTGGCTCCGCTTCTGCTTTGCAGATTTCCATCTCCACTGATGCATCCTATAAAGATGGCAGCACTGTAGTATCTGCCTTCGAAAATGATTTGACCTTAATGCGTGCAATCATCCGTGAGGATTTTGGCGTGCGTTACAATGAAGCATTCGTTTTCGCTGATGGCATTTTCACCATTCCTAGTGCTTCTCAAGCTGCAGAATCTCAGGGTTAATAAGTTATGAAGCTGGAATGTGTTGTAGCGCCTACAGTTGAGCCTGTAACCTTGGCTGAGGCCAGAGAGTACCTGCGTGTTGATAATGACATTGAGGATACTCTGATTACATCGCTGATTAAGGCCGCCCGCATCTGGTGCGAAAACTATACCCATCAGGCATATTGCCAGCAAACGCTGCGCCTCACTCTGTCACCTGAGGAGGCAGCAGCGGCCTTTGAGCTGCCGCGCTCTATGTACATGCAGGACATTATCTCTGCTAATGCCCTGCTAGCAGATGGCACGGCTGCTCAGCTTAGCTATAAATCTGCCTGGGGAGATATATATACCAGAATGTGCTTTACTGACCTGCCTACTAATATTAGCGGCGCTCAGGTAGAGTACGTAGCCGGCAAGGAAACTGCAGAGGGCTTTGAAAATGTCAAAACCGCTATCCTGCTGCTGGTCAATGGTATGTATACCAATAGGCTACCTACCAACCTCGGCAAAAGCACTGAGGTTGAGGTGCCCTTTGGTGTAAAGGCCTTGCTTAATCCGGGGAGGGTAATACTATGAATCCGGGCAAGCTGAATAAACTGGTAGAATTACTCCATTATGAGGATGTAGCTGATGGCTGCCTTACTGGCCAAAAGCTGGTACCCCTGCTGAAATATCCATGCTGGGCCTGCATTGAGCCGCTCAGCGGGCAGGAATCTTACGATCAGGATAAGCTGCGTGCTCAGAGCACGTACCGCATCACTATTCGTTACCGTCCTAATGTGGATGTAAATGCCTTGGTTAAGTACCGCGATACGCTTTTTAGTGTGACAGCTGTTACGGATCGCGGCATGCTTCACGAGCTACTGCAGCTTACCTGTGAGATTACCAGCAGAGGCCAGGTTGAGCCTTATGAAAATTGAGGATTTTACGGCAAAGCTGAAGGATGTTGCTGGCGTTTTCCCGAAAGAGCAGGAAACGGTTCTAAAAAGAGGCGCTGCCAAAATGAGAAAAGCCATTCGGTCTGCAACTCCTGATAGTGGTGTTGAACATAAACGTAAGCTGAAGAAAAGCTGGAAAATACGTATGAACGGTTTGACCAGAGAGAGTATTCAGGCAGAAATTTATAGTAGTTCTTCACATTTTCATTTGGTTGAGCGTGGCCACGTGCTGAAAACACGTACCGGTAGGGTTATTGGCTATGTACAGGGTAGGTTCTTTATGAAAAAGACAGTGGATGCCCAAAAGGATAAAATCAGTGAGGAAATGGTTACAGCTCTTTACAAGATGGTAAAGGGGCGATTAGATGGCTGAGATTATTAAACAAGCAGATATTTTGAAGCAGGCTGCATGCCTGCTTCAATCTGAATTTGGCTGCAAGGTTTATTATGACGAATCCCGCGAGGGTTTTGATAAGCCTTGCTTTTTTATTAGACTGGTGGCAACCAATACGCCACAGACAGTAAACCATACTGCCAAAACAATGGCTATTATGATTACCTATATCCCAAGAGACAACCAGCGTAATGAGCTTTATTACATGGATGTATTTGACAGGATAGAGAACATCTTTCAGGCTGGCATGCAGCTGCAGGAGCGTTACCTGCATACGGAAAGCATTAGCTCTGACCGTGTTGGCAAGGATAACGATATACTGCAGATTGAAATTAATATGCCGTATCTTGACCGCATTATTATTAGCAAGCCTGCTGCTGAGCTTATTGAAGAGGTTGATTTGGTTACTGTTGTAAACGAAAGTGAGGATAAATTATGGCAAAGTTAGGCATGCCTAGTGTCAATATCGCTTTTAAAGAAGCTGGTATTGCCGCTATTGAACGCAGTAAACGTGGCATTGTAGCTCTTATTCTGGAAGAGGAACAGACTGCCATTGATGCTATGATGGCTGATAGCAAGGATAGTGACGGCAATGCTATTGCTGGCATTACCAATCCCTTTACTGTATATACTACTGATGATATTCCTGCAGGCATTAGCGCTGCTAACAGGGATTACCTGCTGAAAACATTGATTGGCTATGTAACTACTCCGTACCGTATTAAGGTTTATCTGCAGCCTATCAATGCAGAGGCTGCGGCTGCTACTAAATGGGATGCAACGCTGGCTAAGATGGCTACTGATAGATGGGATTACCTGGCTATTCCTACTATTGAAACGGCTGCTATTGAAACGGTACAGACCTGGATTAAGAGCAACCGCGAAAATAAATACAAAAAGGTTAAGGCTGTGCTGCCGGGCGCAAATGCTGACTATGAAGGCATTATTAATTTTGCAAACACTACCATCAAAACTGCTACCAAAACCTATACGCCTGCAGAATACTGCTGCCGTATTGCCGGCTTAATTTGCGGCACTCCTATGACCATTAGCGCCACCTATGCTCCGTTGCCGGAAGTCATTGACTGTGATAAGCACGGACTAGATGAGAATGATGAAAAGGTTAATGATGGTGAATTTTTCATTTGGTTTGATGGTGATAAGTACAAAATGTCCCGTGCTATGAATAGCCTTGTTACTGTCACTCAGGATAAACAGGAGGGCTATCAGACCATTAAAATCATTGACGCTATGGATATGATTTATGATGATATCCGTAAGACTGCTCAGGATAGCTACATTGGTGCCTGCTGATTACTGCTATCTATGGCTATTTCCGCCAGCTGGAAGCAGAACGCATTCTGCAGCGTGATTACACCGTTGTTGAGCTGAACGTGGAAGCTATCAAAAATTGGCAGCTGTCCAATGGCAAGTACAGCAAGGAAGAGTTGGCTGCTATGAGTGAGCAGGAGATTAAGCAGCTGGATACCGCTAAAAAGGTATTCCTTAAAGCTAAAATTAAGATTTTGGATGCTATGGAAGATATTGATCTCCCTATCAGCATTTAATGGAGGTGTGATATATGGATAACTTTAATGCATCTCAGGTTATGAGCGGCACCCAGGGTGAAATCTGGATTGACGGCAAATACATGGCTGAGGTTACTGCCTTTAAGGCTGAAATTAAGCTGATTAAGGAAGAGGTAAATCAGGTCAAGAAAATGTTTAAGCAATACAAGGTTACTGGCTGCGAGGGCACCGGCAACGTTAAGATGAATCACGTAAGCAGCTATTTTATGAATCTGCTGGCCGAAAACATCAAAAAGGCCAGACAGACTGCTGTTACCATTGTGGTTAAGCTGGATGATCCGGATGCCGTTGGTGCTGAACGCATCAGCATTACTGATGCCACCTTTGACAAGCTGACCCTGATGGATTGGGAAGCTAAAAAGCTGACCAGTGATGACTACGATTTTACTTTTACAGAATTTGATATTCTGGATACTGCAGAATAGGAGGGCAGCCATGAGTGACGATATTACTTTAATGGATGTTCTTTTGGAGACCAGCAAGGATTGCCTTAGCAATGAGCAGCGTGGCACTTACGAGGTAAAACGCCTGAGCGCTAAGCTTGGCGTACCCTTTGTGCTGCAGCTTCGCTCCATTGACCCGGAACGCTACAGCGATATCCAAAAGAGCTGCGTGGCCTTTAAAGGCGATGGCATTACTCCTGAAATTCAAATGCACAAGCTGAAAATGCTGACTTTGGTGGAAGGCGTAACCAATGAAGAGTTTAGCAACCGTGATTTCCTGAAGAAAAACGGCTGGGCTACTCCTAAGGATGCACTGGGCTATATGCTCAACGCCGGCGAAATTGATGCTGTATCCGGCGAAATTAGTAAGCTGAGCGGCTTTGACAATAAAGCTGAGAAGAAAATTGTTGAAGAAGTAAAAAACTAATAGAATCTGATGATGATGCACAGGTAGCCTTTTGGCTATTTGTTCGGCACCATTGGCACCCATCAGATTATTACTGTATGGAGCGCGGGGAAAAACTTGTTACTCGCGCTTTTTTTCTTAAAGAAGTGGAAAACGAAAAAGAAGCTAGGAGGCGGTTAAATGAGTAGTCAAATTGACGTAATCATGCGCCTTACTGACCAGGTGACTGCTCCACTGGCGCGTATTCGTAACCAAATGGAGCAAACGGCTAAAATTAACGCCCGCGTGAGCAGGAGCGTTAAAAACATTGGCAAGCAGGTTAGCGATGTAGGTAATAGCCTTTTGCCATTGAGTGCTGGCATTGTTGCTGCTGGTGCCGCCAGTGCTAAGGCCTTTGTTGGTTTTGACGCTACCATGGTTGCTGCAGGTGCTAAGGCAGGTGCAACTGCTACAGAGCTGCAGGCAATGCGTGAGGCGGCGACTAAGCTGGGCACTGATTTCCCCATCAGCGCTTCACAGGCAGCCGCAGGCATGGAAAACCTTGCGGCTGCAGGCTTTAACGCTAAAGAAACAATTGGCGCAATGCCTGCCATTGTCAAGGCTGCTGTGGCCAGTGGCGAGGATTTGGCTGTTACATCTAGCGTAGTAACCAGCGCTCTTAATGTCTGGGATTTAAAACAGGGCGATATTGCTAAAAACACAGAGCGTGTTGCTGACGTTATCCAGCAGGCTGCCAACGCATCCAGCATGAACATGCAGGATTTTGGCGTTGCCTTGCAGTATGTTGGCGCTCCTGCTGCAGCCTTGAAGGTAGATATTGAGAATGTGGCCACGGCCTTGGCTATTATTAAAAACAAAGGCATTGATGCCAGCACTGCCGGCACGTCCTTACGTGCTATGTTTACCCGCCTGGCAAGGCCTCCAAAGGAAGCAGCTAACACCATTGCTGCCTTAGGCCTGCAGGTAAAGGATGCTCAGGGCAACTTTGTAGGCATGGAAAGCATTGTAAATCAAATGCGTACATCCATGGCCGGGCTTAGTGATACTGAACGCATTGCACATGCTCAGGCTATTGCCGGTACTGAAGGCTATAGTGCTTTGCTTGCTTTGATTGATACAGCTCCTGCTGAGTACAAGAAAATGTCTGATGCTATGAACAGTGCTGCAGGCTCTAGTACTAAACAGTTTGGTATTATGAAGAATACTGTAAAAGGCAGTATTGATGCCATGATGGGTAGTACAGAATCCTTGGCAATTAACTTTGGCTCTGTGTTGGCACCTTCCATCAGGCAGGCTGCTGATGTGATTGGCACTGTGGCCAACGCTATTAACAGCCTTAGCCCTGAAAACAAGCAGCTTATTGCTAATATTGCTATGGGTATTGTTGGTTTTACCGGCTTCGCTCTGATTGCCGGCAAGGTGATTGGCGTTGTTGGCTCCATGATTGGCGTATATAGTCAGATTGGCATTGTTATGGCTGGTGGCTCTATTAAAAATAAACTGCTGCAGTATTCCATTATTGGCTGTATGAAGGCCTTTACTCTTATGAAGGCTGCAGCATTGAGCAGCTTGCCTGCTATTGGCAGTGCCTTTACGTTCCTTATGTCCCCGGTAAGCCTTGCCATTATGGCTGTGGTTGCTGCAGGGTACCTGCTGTATCGTAACTGGGATTATATTAAGGCTATGCTGATTAGTGTTGTGGCTAGTATCCAGCAGGGCTTTGCTACTTATTGCGAAATGTGGAAGAACGTGCTGAGCGGCGTGATTGACTTTGTGGCAGGCATATTTACAGGCGACTGGGAACGTGCCTGTAGTGGCTTGCTAGGCATAGTGGAAAGCATATCTAATGGTATGACTGCCATTTTTGGCGGCACGATTGATAGCATTCGTGGCCTGATTAACGGCCTTATTGATGGCTTCAATGGCATTCAGATTAATATTCCTAGCTGGGTGCCCGGCTTTGGCGGCCAGACCTTTGGCCCTTTAGGCATTCCGCATCTGGCCACAGGTACAGATAGCTGGTCCGGTGGCCCTGCCATGATTCATGATCGTGGTGCTGAATTTGTGGATCTTCCTAGTGGCTCTAGGGTTATTCCTCATGACAAGTCAATCCAGACTGCATATGCTCAGGGCCAAGTGGATGCACGCACTAATGATTTTGGTGGCATTAATGTTACTATTAGTAACGTGAATGTCTATAATGATAACGATATTGATGTACTTGCTTACAAGGTAGCAAGTAAAATCAATACGGCACTTGCACAACGTGCTATCAACATGAATAAGGGGGTACCTGCATAATGGCTTCCTTCCTGACATTTCTGGAGCAGGCTGCTACGCTGCTGGGCGGGCAGACCCTGAATAGAGGCTGCAAGGTTATACTGAGCTGCGCCGGCAGCACACTGACATTCCCTGTTGCTCCACCAGAATTTAAGGTAACTAATGGCTATAACAATAGCCAGATTAATATTAACAGTTTGGGTGATGTTAATATGAAGGGTAAAAGAGCGCTTAGCTCCATCAGCTTCAGCAGCTTTTTCCCTGCTCAGCAGTATGGCTTTGTTGGCATTGCGGAAAATCCTTATACATATGTAGAACGGATTAAGGGCTTTGCTAATAATAATCAACCCTGTAGGCTGATTATTACCGGTACTGCTGTTAATACGCCTGTAACTATTGAAAGCTTTGACTTTAGAGAGCAGGATGGCACTAGTGATGTATATTTTGATATTACTCTAAAGGAATACAGATACATCAGACCAACAGCTGAAGCTCTTAATGCAACTACTCAGCTTGCCAGCAGGGTAGCAGAAAGCATAGAAGAAAAGACGGTTATAATGTATCCTGCCATGGATGCTATGGATGCGGCTGCCAAAGTAGTTGCTCAGCTGCATCCTATTGCTGAACAGGGTGCTAAGCAGCTGGATGCCTATATAGCAATTGCTAAAGCTGGCTTAAATGCTGGTGCTACTATTAAGGCGACTAAGCTGCAGCTGCAGCTTGGCGATACTGTAGTTAAGCTGTGAGGTGACTTATATGCTGATTTGCAAATATACGCCACCTACCGGCACCAATGCTCCTGCTATTGATGTTACTGATTATGTGGCACGCTATACATGGAGCGGCGATGCTGACCAAGCGGCACGCAAGCTAGATTTTGACATTGCTTATAATAGCCCTGTCAAGGATGCAGGTTTTGTTAACCTTGATCTGCAGCTTGGCGGCTCCATTGCCTTGTCTTATATTGATGATGCGGGCAATGCTGCTGAAATATTTAACGGACGTATTTTTTGGCGTAAACGTAATACAGGTGGCTACACTATGGGCTTTACTGCCTACGATAACATGATTTATCTGGCTAAAAATAAGGTGCACATGGTATTCAATAATTTGGCTGCCAGCGCTGTAATTAGGCAGGTATGTAATGAAATTGGCATTCCCTATGCTAATAATAATCCTGATTTGCCTACAGTGATTAACTATATTGCTGATGGCAAAAGCTGCACTGAGGTCATTAGAATGGCCTTGGATAAGGTGGAAGCTGATACTGGTAAAAGCTACAGTGCTGTGTCTATTAATGGAGAAATTACCATTGTTCAGCATGGCACGGTAGTAGAAAATTATTTAGCCAGTGATTTGACCAATGTTATTGAATCTGAGCATAGTGAAGGCTATGAAAACATGGTGAACAGGGTCAAATTGGTGGATGAACACGGCAACCTTGTCAAAACCATTACGGCTACTGAGGAGCAGGAGCGCTATGGCACGCTGCAGGATGTTTACAAAATGCAGCCTCCTAAAGAAGGCGAATCTGTAGATAATTTGAAGGCTGCTAAATATAGGCTGAAGTTTTTGGATAATGATTCAAGGGTTAAGGCTTTGGGCAACATTCAGTGCATTACCGGATACGCTATTAATATTATGGAAGAGCAGCTGCAGGGCACCTTCCTTATTAAAAGCGATACCCATACCTTTGAAGGCAATCAGCACACAATGGATTTAGTACTGAGCTATATGTTCGGCACTGCTAAGCCGACACTGAGTTATAGCTAGGGGGTGCGTGATGGATAAAGCAAATGACCCTTATAAATCAATGCTGAATTTGATTAGTGACGTTGGTGCTGCCGCTGGCATGCAGGCCATGCCGGCGATTGGCGAAATCGTTACGCCTCCGCCTGCCTTGACTATTAGCTATAATGGCATGATATTGGACAGTAAATGGTTATGGATTGACGAATATTGGCTGCAGGGCCACGAGCGCAATACTAAGGGCCACCTTGTAAGTGCTACCCAGTACCGCGCCGGTGGTAGTGGTGAAGCTGCTTTTGCTAGTCATAACCATGATATCCATGATGATTATACAGAAAATATCATAATGACGGATACCTGGCATACTGGCGACAAGGTGCTTATGGTGCCAATAGTTGGCCAGGATAATAAGTCTGTTGAACAGTTTGTTATTTTGTGCAAGCTAGTAAGATTGGATGGTAATTAAAATGGCTAATCCTTTTATTTTAGGACCGACAACAAGTAGCTCATCAGCGGCAACGTTGCCAGAGTTCCGCGAATACGTCTGGGATTTTGCAAAAAGCTGCTTTGTTTATAATGATGATGGCAGCCATAAAATTTTTACTCGTAATGAGGCTATTAAGGTATGGTGCTATAAAGCACTGCTAACGGAACGCCACCGCTTCCGTGCATACTTTGATGATTATGGAGCTGAGCTAGAACGTTTCATTGGCACTGTAACTAATGATGATGTGGAAGCCTACGAGGTATATCGTTATGTGGAAGAGGCACTGCTTGTTAATCCGTATATACTTGCCGTTCAGGTTGCCTCCATAGAGCAAAATGGCAAGCAATATACCCTTAATATTAACCTTAGAACAGTGTACGGCGATGCTACGCTGGGAATTGAGGTATAACATGGAAACAAAGATT
>OHLP01001253.1_pt1 | contig 9988 bp, 6 predicted proteins | sample 1569111 | NCBI WGS metagenome assembly OHLP01 (sample SAMEA3879504, study PRJEB24766) | human gut metagenome | biome: human-associated habitat; feature: feces | place: USA | collected 1985/1987 | reverse complement strand
CATCTCCGCCCTAAAGGGTGCGGACCGGGTGCGGAAGCGCCCGGGGGTGATCTTCGGATCGGACGGCCTGGAGGGCTGTGAGCACGCGGTCTTTGAGATCCTGTCCAACGCCATCGACGAGGCCCGGGAGGGCCACGGCAGCCTGATCACCGTCACCCGGTTTCTGGACCGGTCCATCCAGGTGGAGGACGCGGGCCGGGGCTGCCCGGTGGACTGGAATGAGAAGGAGCAGCGGTACAACTGGGAGCTGGTGTACTGCGAGCTGTACGCCGGCGGCAAATACGACAACGAGAACAGCGAGAACTACGAGTTCTCCCTGGGCCTGAACGGCCTTGGCTCCTGCGCCACCCAGTACGCCTCCCGGTACATGGACGTGACCGTGTGGCGGGACGGCAAGGAGTACCGCCTGCACTTTGAGCGGGGCGAGATCGTGGGCAAGCTGGAGGTCAGCGACCAGACGGGCAACAAAAAGCGCACCGGCACCACCATCCGCTGGCTGCCCGATCTGGACGTGTTCACGGACATCGACATCCCCGCGGACTACTACCGGGATGTGATGAAGCGGCAGGCGGTGGTCAACGCCGGCGTGACGTTCCGCCTGAAAAACGAGACGGCCGCCGGGAAATTCGAGACGGAGGAGTTCGTCTACGAGCACGGCATCGAGGACTACATCCGGGAGCTGGCGGGGTTGGACGCCCTGACGGAGCCGGTGTTCTGGGAGGCGGAGCGCAAGGGACGCGACCGGGCGGACAAGCCGGAGTACAAGGTCAAGCTCTCGGCGGCGTTCTGCTTTTCCAACAAAGTCAAGGCGATAGAATACTATCACAATTCATCGTGGCTTGAATACGGCGGCGCACCCGAGAAGGCAGCTCGCAGTGCCTTCGTTTATGCCATCGACGCTTACATAAAGAAGATCGGCAAATATCAGAAAAACGAGAGCAAGATAAACTTCCAGGATGTTGCCGACTGCCTTGTGCTTGTCACAAACTGCTTCTCGACACAGACCTCGTATGAAAACCAGACCAAAAAGGCGATAACCAACCGCTTCATTCAGGAGGCGATGACTGATTTCTTCAAGGAAAAGCTTGAGGTCTATTTCATTGAGAATAAGCCTGAGGCGGATAAGATCGCCGAGCAGGTGCTGGTCAATAAGCGCAGCCGCGAGGCGGCGGAGAAAACTCGCCAGGGCATGAAGAAAAAGCTCTCCGGCAGCATCGACATAGCAAACCGTGTGCAGAAATTCGTTGACTGCCGCAGCCGCGATCCCGAAAAGCGCGAAATATACATCGTCGAGGGCGATTCGGCTTTGGGCGCCTGTAAGCTTTCGCGCGATGCGGATTTTCAAGGCATCATGCCGGTGCGCGGCAAGATCCTCAACTGCCTTAAGGCCGACTATGTCCGCATATTTAAAAGCGACGTAATAACGGATCTGCTCAAGGTCCTCGGCTGCGGAGTCGAGGTCCAGGCAAAGGGACAGAAGGACTTAAACGCCTTTGATATAAACAATCTGCGCTGGAACAAGGTCATCATCTGCACCGATGCCGATGTTGACGGCTTCCAGATCAGAACGCTGATACTTACAATGATATATCGCCTTGTTCCTACTCTCATCCGCGAGGGCTATGTGTACATAGCCGAGTCGCCGCTGTATGAGATCGAGTGCAAAGGAAAAACCTATTTTGCCTATTCCGACAAGGAAAAGGCTGATATAGTTTCCGGCCTTGGCGGAGCAAAAGCGACGATAAACCGCAGCAAGGGTCTCGGCGAGAACGATCCGGACATGATGTGGATGACGACGATGAACCCCGAAACTCGCCGCCTTATAAAGGTCATGCCCGAGGAAGCCGAGCACATGTCACAGATGTTCGATCTGCTGCTGGGCGACGATCTTGCCGGAAGAAAAAATCACATTGCCGAAAACGGATATCTGTATCTTGATATGGCGGATATCTCCTGAGAGGTGACGAATATGAAATTTGATAAAGCACGCAACCTTGTTAAGCTTCTGCTTGCCATGTGCATAGTTTTCTGCACTGCCGGAATAATTACGAACGGAAGCCAGGCCGGAGCAATATCGGCGCTGATATCTGTTCTGTTTTTCATCATGGCGTTCATAGTAATTTCGCTTTACTGCAAGTGCCCTAACTGCGGCAAGCGAATATACCTCGGCCTGTTCAAGGCGGTAAACTGCCCACGATGCAGACGAAACCTCATAACCGGCGCAAAAAGCAAGGGAAAGAAGCGCTGAAAGGATAATTTATGGCTAAAAAACAGGTACCCGAAAGAAAACAATTCAATAATCCCAACGTCGTCGGCCTGCGCGCCGAGGTGCTTGAACAGCCCATCACCGCCACGCTGGACGAGAACTATATGCCCTACGCCATGTCGGTGATCGTCAGCCGCGCCATTCCGGAGATCGACGGCTTTAAGCCCTCGCACAGAAAGCTGCTGTATACTATGTACAAGATGGGACTTTTAAGCGGTGCGAGAACCAAAAGTGCCAACATAGTCGGTCAGACAATGCGCCTCAACCCCCACGGCGACGCGGCAATATACGAAACAATGGTGCGCCTTTCCAAGGGTTATGATGCGCTTTTAACGCCTTTTGTTGACTCCAAGGGCAACTTCGGCAAGGTCTATTCACGCGATATGTCGTTTGCTGCATCGCGATACACAGAGGCAAAGCTTGCTCCGATATGCACCGATATCTTTGGTGATATTGATAAGGACACGGTCGAGTTTAACGATAACTACGACGGGAGCATGAAAGAGCCGGCGCTTTTGCCGACGGCATTTCCGAACGTCCTCGTGTCGGGCAACACCGGCATAGCCGTCGGCATGGCAAGCCAGATATGCGGCTTTAACCTTGAAGAGACCTGCCGCGCAACGATAGAATATCTCCTGGATCCGGAGTGCGATATTTTCCTCTCCATGCCGGCTCCCGATTTTTCGACCGGCGGCGAGATAGTTTACGACCGTGCCGAGATGGAGACTATCTACAATACCGGCCGCGGAAGCTTCAAGGTGCGCTCCAGATGGCGTCACCTTCCGAAGGAGAATATAATCGAGATATACGAGATACCGTATACCACGACCTCCGAGGCTATCGTCGATAAGGTCGCCGAGCTTATAAAGGCCGGCAAGATCAAAGAGATAAACGACATGCGCGACGAAACAGACCTCAGCGGTCTCAAGCTTGCCATTGATCTCAAGCGCGGCACCGATCCGGAAAAGCTCATGCAGAAGCTGTTTAAGCTCACGCCGCTTATGGACAGCTTCCCGTGCAACTTCAATATCCTTGTTGCTGGAAACCCCAGAGTCATGGGCGTAAAAGAGATCCTGGGCGAGTGGACGGCGTGGAGGATCGAGTGTGTCCGCCGCCGCGTGTATTTTGACCTTACAAAGAAAAAGGACAAGCTGCACCTTCTCAAGGGCCTTGAAATGATCCTTCTGGACATTGATAAAGCCATTGAGATCATTCGCAATACCGAGCTTGAAAGCGAGGTCATACCGAACCTTATGATGGGCTTCGGCATTGACAAGATCCAGGCCGAGTATGTTGCCGAGATCAAGCTGCGCAATATAAACAGAGAATATATCCTCAAGCGCACATCGGAGATAGAAGAGCTTGAGCAGGCGATAGCCGAGCTTGAAGAGACGCTGAAAAGTCGCAGAAAGATCAAAAATATAATCATCTCCGAGCTAAAGGCAATAATAAAGAAATACCCCTCGCCGCGAAAAACCGGTATCGTTTACGCTTCAGAGATCGAGGAATATGTCGAGAGCGAGACGGTGGAGGATTACCCCGTGACGGTTTTCATTTCAAATGAAGGATACCTTAAAAAAATTACGCCGTTATCGCTGCGCATGAACAGCGAGCAGAAATTTAAAGACGGCGATGCGCTTCACATGAGCTTTGAGGCGACAAATCGCACGGAGATGCTTATATTCACCGATAAGCAGCAGGTGTATAAAACGCGCCTGTCCGATTTTGACGACACCAAGGCGTCGGCTCTCGGCACATATCTGCCGACAAAGCTCAGCATGGACGAGGGCGAGAAGGTGCTCGAGGTCATCTGCCCGGGCAATTACCGCAAAAATCTGCTGCTGTTCTTTGAAAACGGCAAGGTCGCGCGCCTTGACCTTGCAAGCTACGAGACGAAAACAAACCGCAAAAAGCTCATAAACGCCTATTGCGATAAAAGCCCGCTTGCGGCGGTGTATATGATAGGCGAGGAGATAGACATTGCCGTGTTCTCGTCCGACGGACGCGCGCTTGTGTTCAACACAACGCTGCTGCAGCTTAAAACGAGCCGAACCACGCAGGGCGTTTCGGTGATGAATCTGAAGAAAAATCACAAGCTGATATCGGCTGCTCCCTTGACGGACACCGTTATCAAAAATGTTTCGCGTTACAGAGTCAGAAGCCTGCCTGCCGCCGGAGCATTGCTCAGGGATGAGGACAGGGGAGAGACTCAGATGTCACTTATCGACTGAGGAGGACATTATGAAAGCAACAAAGACAAGCGAGTATTTTGCTCAGTATGCACTTATAATTCTCGGCTCCGTGCTGTTTGCGGCCGGATTTCAGTTTTTCCTGTATCCGAACTCCATAATCGTCGGCGGAGTCAGCGGTATAGCGATGATAATTAATTATCTGACTGATCTGCCCGTCGGCGTTATGACCATTGTTCTGAACATACCGCTGTTTATTATCGCGTGGAAGCATTTCGGAACAAAGTTCATCATTGCGTCCCTTGTCGGAATGCTGCTGTCATCAGTGCTTGTTGACCTTTTTGCGCTTATAAAATACAGTCCGACGAACGATATGCTGCTTGCCTGCATCGTCGGCGGCGCAGTAAAGGGACTCGGACTCGGCATAATCTACTATGCCGGCGCAACGACGGGCGGAACCGATATAATCGCAAAATTTGTGCGCCTGAAGTTTCCGTATATAAACTTCGGAACGCTTGTTCTGCTGACCGACGCCGTCATAATAATCGCGTTTGCGATCATCTTCAACAAGGTCGAAGGCGCAATGTATGCGATCATTACGATGTTTGTGGTCTCCAAGGTCGTCGATCTTGTGCTCTACGGCATTGATAACTCCAACGTCTGCTATATCATAAGCGAAAAAAGCGACCAGCTTGTGAGCGATATAACCGACAGGCTGCATCGCGGCGTGACAATCCTCGAGGGCGAGGGTGCGTATTCGCATCAGAATAAGCAGGTGCTCCTGTGCGTTGTAAAGCGCACTCAGATATCCGATATCCGCAAGATCATAAAGAGCATTGACGAGAATGCGTTCTTCATAATCACCGATGCAAAGAACGTTTTCGGCAAGGGCTTCGGCGATATCACCGATAATCAATAAAATTCGTCGAACGAGATAAATTTTACTTGACAAATCCGAAAAATGTGGTATTATTTATCTCGTTCCGTGTGCGGGCATAGCTCATCCGGTAGAGCGCCACCTTGCCAAGGTGGAGGTAGCGAGTTCGAGTCTCGTTGCCCGCTCCAAAAAACGTTTGCAGGCTGCGTTAAAAAAAGCCTGCAAACTAATATGGCGTCATAGCCAAGTGGTAAGGCAGCGGACTGCAAATCCGCGATTCCCCGGTTCAAATCCGGGTGACGCCTCCAAAAAAGCTCCGAACGATTACGTTCGGAGTTTTTCTTTTTAGCTATCAGTTCTTTGTTAAGCAGAAATTAAAATGCCCTTGCATAGAGAGGATACATAATCGGAAGAAATTTACCATTCGGTCAATAAAACTGTTGACATTCCCTCGCGATCGTGCTAATTTAAATTTACCAAGTGGTCAATTTTAACATACCACGATTTAGGAGGAGAACAGACATGTCAGAAAAAGAGGCAAAAGCCGTCAAGCTGCTTGACACGAAGCTTGACAAAAAGGTCATAAAAACGCTTACGATCTGCACCGTTATCATGCTAATCGCGATACTCATACACGACGGAGATCACATCCGTCAGGCTTATAACTGGGGCTACACCATTCCCCTGTCGCTTTGGGCGCTGAATCTGACGGTGTATGTGCTGCCGGTGGTCACGCTGTTTCTTGCAAGAAGCGCAAGAGCCTCGGCAACGCTTGTCGGCGCAGTCGCCGGAGTTTTCACTACGGCGTCGTTTCTCATACTTCACCTGTGCGGCTCGTTCACCGGCAACTGGGGCGTATGGAATTTTTCCTATTTTGATCTTATAAAGGGCGTCACCTATGACGGCGTGTTCTATCAGGGCGTCGATTGGCTCAGCTGGGTGCTTTTGTTCCACATCCCCATGTTCTGCCTGCCCTGCTCGGCAATATGCTTCAAAGAGTACAGGAAGCTTAAAAATGCGGCAAAATAACGGTCTGTATGTATCCTGCCCTGCCTGCGGCGACGAGGAGAGCGAGGCACACGGCAGGCTGGCGCTTTTAAGGACGCTTTGCATAAGCGTCCTTTTCACCATGCCGCTTATGTGGAGTCTGCGGCCGCTTATTCAGTTTTTGCTGGCCACGGTCGTTCAGTTCTGGCCGGGAATGTATTTCTACAAAGGCGCTTACAGGGCGCTGAGGCAAAAGATCCTCGGCATGGACTTTCTCGTTGCGCTGTCAACGACCATAATATATGCCTACTCTGCGTACATAACATTCACGGTGTACCACAACACGAAGCTGTATTTTCTTTCCGAGTGTGTGCTGCTGTCGCTGATCCTGTTCGGAAAATACATGGAGACGACCTCGCGCTACGAGGCCTCGGCCGCCATACGCAGGCTCATAAACCTCCAGCCCGAAACGGCGCACATACTCCGCGGCGGCGCCGAGATCGAGGTCGGCCTGAACGATATCCTGCCCTCGGACAGCATTGTTATACGCTCAGGCGACCACATTCCGATAGACTGCGTTATCTCCGACGGCGAGTGCCTCGCCGATGAATCCATGCTGACCGGCGAAAGCGAGCCGATAAGAAAGCAGCCGGGCGATACGCTGTATTGCGGAACGCTGTGCCGCGACGGGCAGGTGCTGCTCTCGTGCGGCAGCATAGGGAAAACGACAATGCTTCAGCAGATAATCGACATCGTAAGCAACGCGCAGAGCGAAAAAGCGCCGATCGCAAGGCTTGCCGATAAGATCGCCACCGTGTTTGTCCCTATCGTCGTGCTCATCGCCGCGGCGGTGTTCTGCCGCTGGTACTTCTTTGCGGATAAGGGCAACCTGGCTCAGGCGGTAAACTGCGTGTGCGCCACTCTTGTCATTGCCTGCCCGTGCGCGCTCGGGCTTGCTACGCCTACGGCGATCATGACAGGCTCCGGACGTGCGGCGGAAATGGGCATTCTTTTCCGTGGCGGCGAGCAGCTTGAGCGAGCATACAAGACCGACACCATTATTTTCGACAAAACCGGCACCCTGACCTGCGGCATGGCCGATGACGGCGAGATCATTCGTCCCGACGCAAAGGACGCGGTAGAAAAGCTCAAAGCCGCCGGTATCGACGTTTGGATGATAAGCGGCGACAAGGAAGTAAAGGCCAAGCGCGTTGCCGGGCTTCTTGGCATTGAAAACGTTATCTGGGAGGTCAAGCCCTCGGACAAGGCCGATGCGGTCAAAAAGCTTCAGGCCGAGGGGCGGCACGTTGCCATGGTCGGCGACGGGATCAACGACTCCCCCGCTCTTGTCTGCGCCGATATCGGCATTGCCGTCGGAAGCGGAACCGATATAGCAATAGACTCCGCCGACGTCATGATAGCCGGCGGCAGCATCTGCGCGGTGCCGCTGATATTCCGACTTTCAAAGGGCACCATGAAGATAATCCGGCAGAACCTCGTTTGGGCGGTCATATACAATATTATATGCATCCCGATAGCCGCTGCCGGTATTGTGAACCCGTCAATAGCCGCGGCGGCAATGTCGCTTAGTTCAAACGGTGTGCTGCTGAATTCATTGAGGTTAAAAAATCTTGAAAAGTGAAATTTTCTCTGAAAAAGTTGACGGCATGATATGTCCGCAGTGCGAGGATGAGATCGCGCGGAAAATAACGCACAGGCGCGGCATTTTGACGTGCAGGGCAAGCTACCGCAAAAGCTGTGTTTTGGCAGAGTATGACCCCGATATTATCTCTGCCGATGAAATAAAGGCAGCACTCTCCGATATCGGATACCCCGTCGGCAGCGGCAAAAGCGGACTTATATCCGATATTGCCGGCATTGCGGCCGTTATCATCCTCTATTTTGCACTGCCATGGCTCACGGGGCTTGTCAATGTGCCGCAGGCGGAATCCGGTGCCGGTTTCGGCGTTTTGTTTGTCATTGGGCTGTTGTCGGGTGTACACTGCATCGGCATGTGCGGAGGCATTATGCTCACGCAGAAAAACGCAGTTGCCTACAACGCCGGAAGACTGTTCAGCTACACGGCTTTGGGCGCCATGTTCGGCGCGCTCGGCACGGTTATCACATACGATGCACAGTTTAAGAGCATGCTATTTACGATCTGCGGCGGCCTTGTTGTTATAGTCGGGCTTATGATGTGGGGCGTTCCGTTTCTCAGGCAGATAAGCCCCGAGCTCACAAAGCCGTGCAGATTCAAAGGCGGGCGGCCTCTTGTCATCGGATTGCTGACGGGTCTCATGCCCTGCGGTGCACTGGCAAGCATGTGGCTTTTTGCCGCAGCCTCAGGCTCTGCCGCAAAGGGTGCCGAGAGTATGTTCGCATTTGGACTTGGAACCTGCGTATTCATGCTTGCATTCGGCGCATTCGGCGCGCTTGTGCCCGCAAAGTACAACAAATATATTCTCAAGGTCAGCACTGTTCTCATCGTAAGCCTCGGGCTTATCCTTTTATCAATGGGAATAAGAATGATATAAAAAACAGTTCATGCAAATGAGCTGTTTTTTTACTAAATTATAAAGCATATAAAAAGGGTGCGGCGTGGGAGAGCCGCACCCTAAACCTCCGTTTCCCCGGTCGGCGGATGATGAACCGTTCATCCGCCGGACACAGCAAATCGGGGGCAACACTGACTTTTTACTTATACTATATTGTACTTCTTGAGCAGATCGGCAACAACGTTGTTCGTCAGAGGCTCCTTGAGCAGGCCGAGGATCGGCATGATGGTCGGGAGCAGGAACTCTGCCGGCTTCTTGCCGTCGAGCAGCTTGCTCGTTGCATAAAGCAGGTCGCGGATATCATACACCGAGCCCCAGACCTCGGGAACGCCGCGGTCAACATTGCACAGCGTGTAGACTGCTTCCATACCGGTACGGATGGAGTACTCGGTGGTGAAAACGGTGTCGCGCGGAGTATCTGCAAACTGGCCGACGAATGCGAGGTTAACGGAACCGTCGGGAACGACCTTGGGACGATCACCCTCGGCTCTGGGCATGAAGAATGTGGTTACATAAGGCATCATGCACGGAGTGGTATTGCACTCATTGGTTGCAAGATCCATGATCTGATCCTCGGGGATGCCGATGTGATACAGCCACTCTGCAGCAAGCTCAATGCCGGTGCACTGGTACATGGGCTTTTTGATGAAGTCGCCTTCATCGTCCCAGCAGTTGAGGCCGTAGACCCAGATCAGGCAATGGTCTGCCGGCTGCTCCTGGAACTGGCCCTGGCGGTTGATGGTCCAGCTTACGAGCCAGCTCGAATCGCGGCAGGTAACTATGCCGCCGGTGACGACCTTGCCGGACAGAGGATCGCGCTTGCAGATCTTCTGGATAGCATCGAGGATCTGCTTGTTTGCTGTATCGACGGTCCAGGATTCCCACGAGGTCTCCTTGATGCCTGCGAAAAACTTCTCGGGACGGCCGAATGCCGGATCCTGAGCAGCAATCTTCTTCCACATCTCGATAGAGGGGCCTTCGCCGTTCTTAACGGTGACAACAGGTGCATGGGTGTTATCGCCGTATGCCGATGCGTCGCCCTGGCAGCCGTTGGTGCAGATAACGAGATCGTCCTCGGTGAGGTCGATGACCTTCTCTACGCCGCCCTGAGTGT
>OHLP01001249.1_pt1 | contig 10013 bp, 8 predicted proteins | sample 1569111 | NCBI WGS metagenome assembly OHLP01 (sample SAMEA3879504, study PRJEB24766) | human gut metagenome | biome: human-associated habitat; feature: feces | place: USA | collected 1985/1987 | reverse complement strand
TGATGAAAAACAAGAGATATGGTACCCCACGGCCGGTTCACTGAAAGGTGCAATGGCTTGTAAAGATTTCAATGTACCAGAAGGGATCAATACAGACGAAGAATGGGCTGAAATCCGTCCGTGGTTGCGCCCGGTGTTGTTAAGCATCGTCAAAAGCAAGAAAGTACTGTTGGAAGGTGTTACTTTCAAAAACTCACCAAGCTGGTGTCTGCACCCCTTGTCCTGCGAAGATTTTACAGTAAATAATATCATGGTCATCAATCCGTGGTATTCCCAGAATGGTGACGCCATCGACCTGGAATCTTGCAAGAACGCGCTCATTATTAATAGTGTATTCGATGCGGGAGATGATGCTATCTGTATCAAATCCGGTAAAGATGAAGACGGCCGCCGTCGCGGTGAACCTTGCCAGAACGTTATCGTTAAAAATAATACGGTACTGCACGGACACGGTGGATTCGTAGTAGGTAGTGAAATGTCGGGTGGCGTGAAGAACATCTATGTAGAAGACTGCACATTTATGGGCACAGACGTAGGCTTGCGCTTCAAGAGCACTCGCGGACGTGGCGGTGTGGTAGAAAACATCTACATTAATAATATCAACATGATTAATATTCCGAACGAACCGTTGTTGTTCGACCTGTTCTACGGTGGAAAAGGTGCCGGCGAAGAATCGGAAGAGGATTTGCTGAACCGCATGAAGACAAGTATTCCTCCGGTAACAGAAGAAACACCCGCTTTCCGCAATATTCATATCTCTAATATTGTTTGTAGAGGTTCGGGACGTGCCATGTTCTTCAATGGTTTGCCGGAAAGTATTACTCCAAATGTTCCGAATACGGACTGCCCCAAAATAACCGCCAAAGTAATGACAAGAATAGGTATGGCATATTCTACAATCATCGCCGGATCCACCATCATTCCTACCGATACGAAAAAGATGGCTCCGAAAAGATCTTTAACAGGTTTCACTAATCGGTCGATAGATTCCGCTTCAATTGTTTCCGCCAAAATAGATCCCATAATAAACGCACCGAAAGCAGCGGAGAAACCCGTATTAGCCGCCATAACCACCATACCGAAACATAGTGCCAGCGACACAATAAGCAAAGTCTCCTCTCCCATCAGTTTACGGCAACGTTTCAAGAATTCCGGTACTAGATAGATACCGACCACAAACCAGAGAATTAGGAAAAACAATAGTTTACCGATACTTTCCAACATTTCCGTACCTTCAAAATTATGGCTTACAGCCATTGTGGAAAGCATGACCATCAACACAATTGCCAAAATATCTTCCAAAATCAAGATACTCAAGACCAAGCCGGTAAACTGTTTTTTCCGTAACCCTAGATCATCAAAAGCCTTATAAATAATCGTAGTAGAGGACATTGCAATCATACCACCCAAAAACAGGCTATCCATCCTATGCCAGCCGAAGCCCATACCAACGCCTATACCCAACAGAATCATGCAGAAAATAATAGTACAAGCGGCAATAATAGCAGAGCCACCCACTTTTACTATCTTCTTAAAACTAAATTCCAGTCCGAGAGCGAACAACAAGAAGATAACACCTATATCCGCCCATGTCTTAATATTCGCAGTATCCATTACGGAAGGTGTATAAGGCATATGCGGACTTGCCAAAAAGCCGGCAACCACATATCCTAAAACCAAAGGTTGCTTCAACTTCTTAAATAATAAAGTCATGATGCCTGCACAGATCAGTATCAGTGCGAGATCGGCTATAAGAGTAGGTAACTGAGACATTATTTCATCATATTTGCTGACAAAATTATAATAAATCTATGGAATGAGCAACGTTTATCCATATAAGAAACGCAGATTAACGCAAATTCACGCAGAAGTTTAATTTCAAATCTTATTCTGGGCAAATTTGCGTTAATCTGCGTTTCTATAAATATTCAATTATTTCCTGAACGGAGGTTTTACCACGACCGCTTTCAATTTACGACCACGCACATCGATACAAATTTCCGTACCTGCCTTGCTGTATTCCGGTTTCACATACCCCATGCCGATACCGATTTTGCGGGTAGGCGACATAGTGCCCGAAGTAACGATCCCAATCTTCTCCCCATCCGAATTTACAAGTTCATACCCATGACGGGGAATTCCACGATCAACCATTTCAAAGCCAACTAATTTACGGGTTACTCCTTCTGCTTTCTGCTTCTCCAGCATCGGACGATTGATAAACTCTTTACTTTCTATAAACTTAGTTATCCATCCAAGTCCAGCTTCTATCGGTGAAGTAGTATCATCCAAATCATTTCCATACAGACAGAATCCCATCTCCAACCGAAGTGTATCGCGAGCTCCTAAACCGATAGGTTTGATATCGAACTCCTCACCGGCTTCAAAGACCGCTTTCCAAATAATATCAGCCACATTCGGATAGAAATATAGTTCAAAACCTCCTGCACCCGTATAGCCGGTATTGGAAATTATCACGTTCTCTTCACCTGCAAACTTTCCGACTTTAAAAGTATAATAAGGAATTGATGCCAGATCAATATCAGTCAATTTCTGCAAAGCAAGAATCGCTTTCGGTCCCTGCACAGCAAGTTGCGCCATGTGATCCGAAGCGTTCTCCAATTCCGCTCCTTCCGTATTATGAGAAACGCACCAGTCCCAGTCCTTTTCAATATTAGCGGCATTGACTACCAACATATATTTTTCCGGTTCATACTGATATACCAGCAAGTCATCTACAATTCCTCCTTTATCATTCGGGAAACAAGTATATTGAATCTTTCCCGGAGTCAGTACCGCCACATTATTGGAAGTCACCTTCTGAAGAAAAGCCAATGCCTTCGGACCTTTCACCCAGAATTCTCCCATGTGGGATACGTCAAATACCCCGACACCCTGACAGACCGTCAGATGTTCGTCAATGATACCGGAGTATTCAATAGGCATATTATAACCTGCAAACTCGTGCATTTTAGCGCCAAGCGCTATATGTTTCTCTATAAACGGAGTGGTTTTCATTATCTTTTAAGTATTAAGTTTTAAGTATCAGTTATTTGGAAGCTACGAGCTCGGCAATCTTCACAATTACTTTCATCGCTTTCTCCATATTCTGGATAGGCACAAATTCATAACGTCCGTGAAAATTCAGCCCACCGGCAAAGATATTCGGACAAGGCAAGCCTTTAAAAGAAAGTTGTGCACCATCCGTACCTCCACGAATCGGCTTCACATTCGGTTTCACACCAACAGCTTCCATTGCAGCAAAAGCGGTGTCGATAATATGCATCACCGGCTCTATCTTCTCACGCATATTATAATATTGGTCGCGCAATTCGAGAGTTACCGTACCCGCACCATATTCGGCATTCATTTGAGCGACCAGACGTTCCATTTCTTTCTTGCGGTTTTCGAACTTAGTACGGTCATGATCGCGAATGATATAAGAAACTGAGCTTTGCTCCACTTCACCCTGAATGCCAATCAAATGATAAAATCCTTCATATCCCGTAGTATGCTCCGGCCTTTCCTGTGTCGGCAGCAGAGTAATAAACCGATTGGCCAAATAAATGGAATTAATCATCTTATCCTTAGCATATCCCGGATGTACATTACGCCCTTTAAAAGTAACTTTAGCGGCAGCAGCATTAAAGTTCTCGAACTCCAACTCTCCCACTTCACCGCCATCCATTGTATATCCCCACTCACAGCCGAACCTTTCTACATCGAATTTATGAGCGCCTTCACCGATTTCTTCATCCGGATTGAAACCGATACGGATTTTTCCGTGTTTGATTTCAGGGTGTTCTTTCAGATAGGCCATTGCGGAAACAATCTCTGCAATACCGGCTTTATCATCAGCACCGAGCAAAGTTTTTCCGTTGGTTACAATCAAATCTTCTCCTTTATGATCCAACAATTCCGGAAATTGCGACGGGGAAAGAACCACATTTTCTTCGGCACAAAGTACAATATCCGAACCGTCATACTTTTCTACAATACGCGGAGTAACATCCTTACCCGTCATATCCGGACTTGTATCCATGTGAGCAATAAACCCGATAGTCGACACCTCTTTATCTATATTGGCAGGGAGCGTGGCAAAAAGATAACCATGCTCATCCAAAGTTATATCTTCTAACCCCAAAGATTCCAACTCTTTTTTCAAGTATTCTGCAAAAACCATCTGTTTCGAAGTACTTGGAGTAAGCCCTGTCGATTCATCAGATTGTGTATCGAAGCTTACATACTTTAAAAATCTGTCTACTAAAGTCATATCGTTTTAATTACAAGTTACTAATTACAATTTACAAATTGATAGTTTATAGTGCCGTAAAGGTAAAAAAAGAGCCGTGAATTACAAAGCAATTCACGGCTCTTTTTTATTGTATAGTTTTATCTGGATACTTAACTGACCTATCTGACCACTTTAAAAATGGCTACTACCGTCAAAGCAATGTGTACAAACCTTGCATTTGGGCAGACCGATAGCTTCTATTAATGTTTCCACTGTATTGAACTTCAAAGAAGAAAGCCCGAAACGTTCGGCTATAATACCAACCATCTTCTCATATTCGGGAGACCCGGTAGTGGCATATTTATCCAAATTCTTATTTTCGTCACCTTCCAATTCCTTAATAATACGGCGGGTAATCAGTTCCAACGCATTTTTGGAAGCGGAAAAACCTACAAACGGACAAGCATAAATCAATGGAGGACAGGCAATACGCATATGTACCTCTTTTGCTCCATAATCATATAGTATCTTCACATTATCACGCAACTGCGTGCCACGAACGATAGAATCATCACAAAACAACAAGCGTTTACCTTCAAGCATTGCACGGTTCGGAATCAATTTCATCTTCGCCACTAACGCACGCATCTCCTGATTACTAGGAGTAAAACTACGAGGCCAAGTCGGTGTATATTTTGAAATCGCACGGTGATAAGGAACCCCCTTGCCTTCTGCATACCCCAAAGCCATACCCACTCCCGAATCAGGAATACCACAAGCACAGTCCACTTCCGATTGATCTGTCTGTCCCATCTTCAATCCACAAGTGAAGCGCACCTCTTCTACATTCCGTCCTTCATAACAAGAAGTAGGAAAACCATAGTACACCCACAAGAACGAACAAATCTGCATATCCTCATTCGGTTCACGAAGTTGTTCGATATGATCGTCATACATACGAACGATTTCACCTGGACCTAAGTATTTCTCTATCTCATAATCCAAATTCGGAAAACTGGATGATTCGCTTGTCGCAGCGTATGCTCCTTCTTTTTTTCCTATTACGATAGGAGTACGCCCCCACTGGTCACGAGCAGCGATGATACTTCCGTCCTCCGTCAAGATAAGCATTGAGCAAGAACCTTTGATGTGCTTGAACACATTTTCAATACCTTCCACAAAGTTTCTACCTTGTATCAGAAGTAATGCGATAAGTTCTGTCTGATTGGTATTGCTCGAACTCAGTTCGGCGAAGTGCATATTTTGATTGAGAAGTTCATCTTCCAGTTGCTGAATATTGACAACCTTTGCAACGGTAATAATGGCGAAGCGGCCGAGGTGAGAGTTTATAATAATAGGTTGAGCGTCTGTGTCACTAATAATGCCGATACCGGCGTTTCCTTTAAACTTGTCCAATTCTCCTTCGAACTTTGTTCGAAAATAGGTACTTTCCAAATTATGAATGGAGCGTATAAAACCTTTTTCCTTACTGTATGTCGCGAGTCCTCCTCGCTTTGTACCCAGATGTGAGTTATAATCTGTGCCGTAGAATAAATCAGTCACGCAACTAGCTTTCGAGACTGTTCCGAAAAAACCTCCCATGTTATTCTCTTTATTGATGTTTTTTAAAAAGATGTGCAAAAGTACAAAAAAGAATCCGTCTGATAAAACAAAGAGCCCCGCAAAGTTTTGTTTTCCTTGCGGGGCAACAACTAATATTTATTAAAAGCGGGGAATCCGAGAACAATCTCTTTGCCTAGATCTTATTTCCATTTCTTGATTATCTTCTTATCCGACGGAGCTGCTTCAATCAAGCTCAACGCAAATCCTCCGCTACGGGCCAGTTTGACAGAAATCCGGGTTTTAGCAGTTACTATACCTTTCTTTATTTGATAAGAGGTGGGATTCTTTTCAAAGTCCGCTTCCTTTCCGTCAGCATACAATGTCGCTACATATTGTTTTCCCGGTTCGAGAAAATCAAGTGTAAAAGCAGAAGTACGAGGATTCTCATCAGTGATACCACCTACGAACCAGCTATCAGTACCCTTCGCCTTACGTGCAACGGTGATGTAATCTCCCGGTTCTGCCTCCAGATACTTACTGTCATCCCAATCAACGGCTACATCCTTGATAAATTGAAATGCATCCATATGACGTTCGTAGTTTTCAGGGAAATCAGCCGCCATCTGCAAAGGGCTGTACATCGTTACATAAAGAGCCAATTGTTTAGCCAATGTAGTACGTACAAAACTATGATCGCCCGACAAGAAAGAAAGTTTGGTATCAAAAATACCCGGAGTATAATCCATCGGTCCGCCAATCAGACGGGTAAAAGGAAGTAAAGTGGTATGAAACGGTTTATTACCGGCAAATGCTTCATACTCCGTACCACGTGCCGACTCATTGCCGATCAGATTCGGATAAGTACGACATAGTCCGGTAGGACGGACTGCCTCATGAGCATTCACACAAATCTTATAATCAGCCGCTTTCTTCACTGCATATAGATAATGGTCGTTCATCCATTGTCCGTAATGATGTTCGCCACGAGGAATGATATTGCCGACATATCCACTCTTCACTGCATTGTAGCCGTTATCTACCATAAATTGATATGCCGCATCCAAATGACGTTCATAGTTACGAACAGAAGCGGATGTCTCGTGATGCATCATCAGCTTTACTCCTTTTGACTTCGCATATGCATTCAGCATTTTCAAATCGAAATCAGGATAAGGTGTAATGAAATCAAATACATAATCTTTTGATTTGCCGAACCAATCTTCCCAACCTTCGTTCCATCCTTCTACCAATACTTGATCAAATCCATGTTCAGAAGCAAAGTCAATGTACCGTTTCACATTATCGTTATTCGCTGCATGGCGTCCATTCGGTTTTGTTTTTGAATAATCTGTTTCGCCCAATTTCACAGAGTAAACATCGTCCGTATATGCCCAAGAACTTTTTCCGCTAATCATTTCCCACCACACACCAATGTATTTCACCGGTTTAATCCAAGAAACATCTTCATAAGCACAAGGATCGTTCAGATTCAATGTCAGCTTAGACGACAGAATATCACGTGCATCATCACTCACGATTACCGTGCGCCAAGGAGAACGACAAGGTGCTTGCATATATCCTTTATCTCCTTGTGAGTCCGGTGTCAACCACGATTCAAAAACCAGGTTCCGATCATCAAGGTTCAAATGCATACAGGAATAATCAACCAAAGCAGCTTCATGCAGGTTAATATACAAGCCATCATCCGTTTTCATCTGCAAAGAAGTTTGCACACCTGTTGGCGAGAAAGAGGTTTGAGAAGCGTTTCCAGTAATCGCCCCTTGCAATAATCCACGAATTTCAGAAAGTCTGGACTCGGTATAATCGTATTCCTGCGTATCATAATCACCGGGAATCCAAAAGGCCGTATGATCTCCCGCCATAGCAAACTGGGAATGTTCTTCCTTAATCACAAAATAATTCAAATTCTTCTGCAATGGGAATTCATACCGGAATCCCAAGCCATCATCATAAAGACGGAAATGGATAATGATATTGCGATCTTGTGCCTTCTGATTCAAAGTAACAGCCATCTCATTATAATGATTGCGGATTGATTTCACCTCTCCCCACACCGGTTCCCATGTTTCATCAAAAGCAGAAGTTTTAATATCGGTCAGAGTGAATCCATTCATCAGTCCGGGATCATTTTTCAATTCCAGTCCCAGTTTCGAAGATTTAATCACCTCTTTTCCTTTATAAGAGAGTTCATACACCGGTTCTCCTTGCGTGTTGACAGAGAAATTTAACTTTAATTGTCCGTCAGGAGAAGTGATACTTTCGGCCTTTGCTGATGTGCCGAAGAAAAAAGAGAGCAACAGGCAGGCCCATATTGCAGTTCCTATTTTCATGTTCTTCATGATATAAATGAGTTAATTAATAATCGTAGGACAAAGATAGACAAGAAACAATAGAGGTGTTTTTCTTTATAAAGAAAATATAGAAGGATATAGAAGTAGAAACGGGATAAACATTTAAATATAAAGCAGATAACAAATCCAGAAGCTAGAAAAAATATAGTGTCTATGGTGAAGAAATTAAAAGGATTAAAGACGCATATTACATAATCTTTCTATATTTGCAACGTATTATCCCAACTATATCAATAAACACTTTACTATTTAGAATATGGCACAGCACCTTAAATTGATCGCTCTATTGATTTTCACATTGTCCGCCAGCTACACTTCCGCGCAGTCTTTACGTAAACTGCTGGAACGTCCATACGGTATCATCGAGTCAAAATGGGAAAAAGATGCTCAAGTAGACAATCCGTTTAAAAGTGCCTCTTCTTATACGTTCTACCGGGGCAAATTTCCTAAAGATTTCAATATTCAGACTCCTTATGCCTTACCCGTAAAGAACAATCAAAAGACAGCCTGGAAAACCGATCCGCGTGAACCATTCAAGACCTTGAATTTTCACATCAAACAAGATGATACAATCTACGCCACCCGCAGCGGAATAGCCTGTAAAACCACCAACCCGCAACAGCTGCTCATCTATCATCCCGATCAGACTTTTGCAGCCTATCTGGTGATGAACGAGAATTTTATCGAACCGGGCGAAGAAGTACAAGTTGGACAAGCCATAGGAAAGGCAGGCCCCACAGGTGCTGCCATCTCTTTCTTTTTTCTGGATGAAAATAAGTTCAAAGGAGGATTATCATCCGGATACCCTTACTCCCACTTTATTCCTGTATTCCGCACAACTGAAGGAGATGTGAAACCGGAAGAGAAAACCATCTATCAGGCTGTGACCGACCATGACCTTATCATGCAGGACATGAGTAAACGTGATAAAAAGAAATATATGAAGCTACACAACCTGAAATAATAGATGTATCATGCGCATATTTTTACTTTTCTTCCCGGTCTTCTTTTTCTGCGGTTTGCTTCATGCCCAAACCGTAAAAGTGGAATATGGCGGTGACCCGCTTCCCGGCAAAGACCGGAAGAAGATAGAACAGTTTCTTCAACATGAGGTTGATTTCTATTCACAATTCGGACTGCCCGATACGCTGAGCCTCCAACTATATGTATTTGAAAATAGAAGAGAAGCAATCGATTACTTAGAAAGTATCAATGTGTCTCTGCCTATCAAAGCAAGTGGTGCATACTCACCTAAGCTACAAAAGGCAGTCATCTTAGGACGGGAAAATGGACGGGAGAGAAGTCTTGCCATCATCTATCACGAACTGAGTCATCATTTCGTTTCGCAGATTCTCGGCAAGCGTCCTCCAAGCTGGCTTAACAAAGGACTGTCGGAGTACTTCGAACATTGCACCATTCACAAAAAAGCAGTCCGCCACACATTTACCGAATACGAACAAGGGAGAGTTCGGACGATGTATATGCTGGGAGAAGTAAACCTTCCTACATTTTTAAATAGCAGCCAGGGCAAATTTATGAAACAGCAAATGACGGACGAGCAATACTCTTATATCCTTTCACATGCACTTGTCACCTTCTGGATAGAGAGCGTTCCCCGCGAGATATTCAAAAAGTTCATATCCGTTCTGCAAAACAAAAATGATCCGTCAACCATTTCAGAACAAATCAATCTTGTTTATCCCGGAGGCTTCCAGCAATTCGAAAAAGATTTTGAAGCCGCCTACAAATAATATCAATCTTTCAATCAAATGAGTAAAGAAGTTATCTATATCTTTATCGGTGGAGGAACCGGTAGTGCACTGCGTTATTTCATCCAGTTGTTA
>OHLP01001233.1_pt1 | contig 10182 bp, 7 predicted proteins | sample 1569111 | NCBI WGS metagenome assembly OHLP01 (sample SAMEA3879504, study PRJEB24766) | human gut metagenome | biome: human-associated habitat; feature: feces | place: USA | collected 1985/1987 | reverse complement strand
CGTCCGGAACTGCATCCGATGTCCGATACACTCACTATGGGCGAAGTAGTACGCGCGGTGAGTGAAGCTACTCATAATAAAGCTATTTTAGTGACGGACGTCGGTCAGAATCAGATGATGTCTGCCCGCTATTTTAAATATAGTAAAGAGCGCAGTATCATCACTTCCGGTGGTTTGGGAACGATGGGGTTCGGACTGCCTGCCGCTATCGGTGCGACTTTCGGGCGTCCCGATCGCACTGTCTGTGTTTTTATGGGTGATGGCGGACTTCAGATGAATATCCAGGAATTGGGTACTATTATGGAACAGAAAGCTCCCGTGAAGATTATTGTGCTGAATAATAACTTTTTGGGGAATGTACGCCAATGGCAGGCGATGTTTTTCAATCGCAAATACTCTTTCACTCCGATGATGAATCCGGATTATATGAAGATTGCTTCTGCTTATGATATTCCGTCCCGGCGTGTGATGTCCCGTGAAGAACTGTCGGAAGCCATTGCGGAGATGATTAAGACGGAGGGTCCTTATCTGTTGGAGGCTTGTGTGATTGAAGAGGGAAATGTGTTGCCAATGACACCTCCGGGCGGCTCGGTGAATCAGATGTTGCTGGAATGCTGAGGGAGATTCGAGAGAGGAGAAGGTGAATAAAAAAATGGAAAGTTATGAGTGATAAGACATTATATACACTGATTGTACATTCGGAGAATATAGCAGGATTGCTGAATCAGATAACGGCTGTATTTACTCGCAGGCAGATTAATATAGAGAGCTTGAACGTGTCGGCATCTTCTATTAAGGGAGTACATAAATATACGATTACGGCATGGACGGATAAGGATACGATTGAAAAGGTGGTGAAGCAGATCGAGAAAAAGATCGATGTGTTGCAAGCGCATTATTTCACGGACGATGAGATTTATTTCCATGAAATTGCCCTATATAAAGTATCCAGTCCGGAGTTTCAGGCCAATCCGGAGGCTTCCCGGATTATACGCAGGTACAATGCACGTATCGTCGAGGTAAACCCGGTGTTTGCTATTGTCGAAAAGAATGGGATGAGTGAAGAAATTACAGCTCTTTACAGTGAACTGCGCCGACTGAATTGTGTTTTACAATTTGTTCGTTCGGGACGTGTGGCCATTACTACCAGTTGTTTTGAACGGGTGAATGAATTCCTTGCCGACCGGGAAACGCGTTATAATCAAAGTAAGAAACAACAGGAAGATGAGTGAAAATAATAAAATAGGAACTTACAGATTTGTTGCAGAACCGTTTCATGTAGATTTTAACGGACGTCTGACGATGGGAGTATTGGGTAATCATCTGTTGAACTGTGCGGGCTTTCATGCCAGTGACCGTGGTTTTGGGATTGCAACCCTGAATGAGGATAATTATACTTGGGTACTTTCGCGTCTGGCTATCGAGTTGGATGAAATGCCTTACCAGTATGAGGAATTCAGCGTTCAGACATGGGTGGAGAATGTGTACCGTCTTTTTACAGATCGTAACTTTGCAGTGATCAATAAAGATGGGAAAAAGATAGGATATGCCCGTTCCGTATGGGCAATGATTAATTTGAATACCCGTAAACCGGCCGATTTGCTGACATTGCACGGAGGGAGTATCGTTGATTATGTCTGTGACGAACCTTGTCCGATTGAAAAGCCGTCGCGTATTAAAGTGACTACAAAAGAACCTGTGGCGACGATTACTGCCAAATATAGCGATATCGATATAAACGGACATGTAAACAGTATCCGTTATATTGAGCATATTCTGGATTTGTTTCCTATAGAACTTTATAAAACAAAGCATATTCGCCGGTTTGAAATGGCTTATGTGGCCGAGAGTTACTATGGCGATCAATTATCTTTCTTTCAGGAAGAGGTTTCGGAGAATGAATATCACATAGAGGTAAAAAAGAACGGCGAAGAGGTGGTTTGCCGTTCGAAGGTATTATTTGAATAAGATAAAATTAGATTGTATAATAAACAGGTGGCTATGCCACCATTTAAAAATTAAAAACAAAAATGGCACAAATGAATTTTGGCGGTGTTATGGAAAATGTAGTAACCCGCGAAGAATTTCCGTTGGAAAAAGCTCGTGAAGTATTAAAAGATGAAACAATTGCCGTAATCGGTTATGGTGTACAGGGCCCCGGTCAGTCACTGAATCTGCGTGATAATGGTTTCAACGTGATTGTCGGACAGCGTAAAGGTGGTAAGACTTGGGAGAAAGCGGTAGCTGACGGTTGGGTGCCGGGCGAAACTTTGTTTGATATAGACGAAGCATGCCAGCGTGGAACCATTATCCAATATCTGCTTTCGGATGCGGCTCAGATCGAGGTATGGCCTACCGTGAAGAAGAATCTTACTCCGGGCAAAGCTCTTTATTTCTCTCATGGTTTCGGCATTACTTATAAAGAACGTACCGGTATCATTCCTCCTGCTGATGTGGATGTAATCCTTGTTGCTCCGAAGGGATCGGGTACTTCATTGCGTACTATGTTCCTCGAAGGCCGTGGATTGAATTCATCTTACGCTATCTTCCAAGACGCTACCGGCCGTGCTTATGATCGTGTGATCGCTTTGGGTATTGGCGTAGGTTCGGGCTATCTGTTCGAAACGACATTCAAACGTGAAGTTTATTCTGACTTGACCGGAGAACGTGGTTCATTGATGGGTGCTATTCAAGGTTTGTTGCTGGCGCAATATGAAACATTGCGTGAGAACGGTCATACACCTTCTGAAGCATTCAATGAAACAGTAGAAGAGTTGACTCAGTCTCTGATGCCTTTGTTTGCAAAGAATGGTATGGACTGGATGTATGCTAACTGTTCTACTACTGCCCAGCGCGGTGCATTGGACTGGATGACTCCGTTCCACGATGCTATCAAGCCTGTGGTTGAAAAACTGTATCACAGCGTGAAGACCGGTAACGAAGCTCAGATTTCTATCGACTCTAACTCTAAACCCGATTATCGCGAAAAGTTGGAAGAAGAGTTGAAAGCATTGCGCGAAAGTGAAATGTGGCAGACTGCCGTTACAGTTCGTAAACTTCGCCCTGAGAATAATTAATATATTCCGCCTTAAGTGGAAAAGGGGATGTGTCAAACGACCTTGACACATCCCCTTTTATATTATAATAGTGTGATGATTGTGTTTCTTGTAAACTCAAAAAAGGAGGGTATGTCGAAGCTCTCATAAACTAAAAATCACCCTCGCCACAACGACCTGTGGCGAGGGTGATTTCGATAAAAAGGGAGTTTTGACACACTTCCCTTTCCATTTATGATTTAGACGAGGATAGACTTAGAAATATAAGTAGCGGTCATCTTTTACTTCTGCTTTCTTATATAAGTCGCTGATGAAGCTGTTTGAATAGCGTGCTGCCATATTTTCCAAATTGCTTTCTTCTGTTTTAGCATCGAATGTTTCGGCACTCTTGTCTTTATTGATAATCTGCATTACATACACGCCTGCATTACCCTTGATGGGAGCAGTAGTCTTGTTTACCTCAGTTTTACTAGCAAAAGCACCTAATACAGGTTCGCTGGCACGAGTAATAGAAACATAAGCGGGTGCTGCAAAAGTGATGTGTTTTACAGTATCGCTCACTGCATTTGCAGCACTCTTGGCTTTATTAATGTCTGCACCGTTCAATTCTGCCATAATCTTTTCAGCTTTCTTATCTTTGATAATTTCGGCTTTCAGCATATCTGCCACCAAATTGATGTTACGGTAGCCGGCAGGATTTATCTTTTCAAGTGCAACTACCATCAAGTGGTCGTTTTCACCACATTCATACAAGGGAGATACTTCACCTTCTTTAGCAGCAAAGATCCATTTCAATGCGTCGCGAGTACCTTTCACACCACCTACATAGTGTTCACCGCTACGGAAATCAGCACGTTCTAACAAACGATAACCGTTGTCTTCTGCATTGGCTACAATCTTATCCATAGTAGTGTTCTGTGCTACGAACTGGCTGAAATCATTGTATGCCTTATTGTAAGTTTCTTTGCTGAATTCTACCGGACGTTTGATGATTGCTACCTGATATTTATCTTTCATGGCTTTCTTGTCCATTACCTGAAGGATGACGTTAGCCTGACCGACTTGCAAATTGTTCAGTTCTTTAATACCGCTGTTAATCAAGGTATTGATAAATTTAGCGTTTTCAGCATCAAGAGCAGCACCTTCATAATTGCGTGCTGTCAACCAACTTGCTTCACCTGTCTGACCATATTTTTGAGCAAGCTCGGCAAAATCCGCACCACCTTTCAGAGCTGTGAAAATACTGTCTGCCAAGGTCTTAGTCTTTGCTTCTGTATCGGCATATACCTGAATCTGACGGAATTGGATTGAGTCAGGAGCTGTTTGTTTTGCTAAGATTCTGAAAGCGTTGTATGAGTCGTCAGCTTGGTTGTAGTAAGGACCGTAAACTTCACCGAGCTTCACTGAGTCCAAACGGGCTACGATGTCGTTGGGAAGTACTGTCTTGTTTACAACCACTTCAGAGAAAGGTACTACAGAGTTGGTAGAACGAACGAATGTGCTCATATCAGCAACATTAGCCAACTGAGTAGAATATTCTGTAACTTCGTCTAAAACTTCTTTACGGTCTTCGTCAGAAGGAGTAACCAAAACATCGATATATTTGATGTTGCGAGTTTCTACCGGTTGTTCGAAAGTTTCTTTTTTCTTATTGTAAAGCGCTTTGATTTCTTCGTTTGAAACAGTGATTGTAGAATCGTTGATAGAAGAATAAGGAACAGCAGCCAGCAATACATCAGTCTGATTTGTGCGTGAAGCAAATGCGTCTTCGGCAGAAACAGGATTTGAAATTAATGATTTAGCCAGCAAGTTCTGATATTTTTCAGCTAAAGCAGTTTGTCTCAAAGTCTTTTCAATGAAGTTCCAAAAAGCACCCATTTTCTGATAGTATTCTACATACTGTGCAGGCATTTGGCTTTTGCCCAAGTTGGCATAGTCTACCAAAAACTTTTTCAGCATGTCTTTGTCGAAAGCACCGGTTTGCGGGTTGCGGAATGGAGTCTGCATTAACAACGGGTGATTGCCTTCTTCGATAATTGCTTGGATTTCAGCATCGCTTACAGTCAGACCTAACTTTTTGGCTTCTGCTGCAATTAATTGATTGTTTACGTAAGATTGCCAAACTTGGTCTTTCACTTGAGTCAGTTGGTCATCGTTAAGAGAGTTCAAGCCTTGAGTGAGCTTAATAACTTCTGCGTATTCATCAACCATTTTCTGATACTCTTGTGCGGTGAGTGTTTTTCCATTGATTTCACCTACGTCTTGTTTTCCCTGATGTGGCTGGAGTACTTTCCATGCGTCACCCGCAATAAATGCGAAAAGGGCAAGACCGATTACAACGACCAACAGAGGGCCTTTACTTCTAATTGTTTGTAATGTTGCCATTTCTAAATTATACTATTTTGTTTATTGTTTTTCTATACTTTATAGATTTAGCGCACGAAGATACAAAAAATGCGGTTTACAATCTATTTTATTGTGAAAAAAATCTGTTATTCGGTCACTTTCAGCTTCACAAGCTCAATTTTAGTAGCCGTAACTTTAATTATTTTGAACTGGAAATTGTCGAATTTTATCACTTCATGCATTTTGGGAAAGCTTTGGTAATGGTGCAGGATGAGACCGCCGACAGTTTGATATTCATCGCTTTCGGGCAAATCGAGTGAGAAAAGTTCATTCGCTTTCTCTATTTCCAGACGTCCTGAAAGGATGTATTCATTGTCGCCGATTTCTTTGGCTATGTAAGATGTGGTATCATGTTCGTCTTCTATTTCGCCAAAAATTTCTTCTACTAAATCTTCCAGTGCCACAATGCCCGAAGTGCCGCCAAATTCATCGACTACCACTGCCAATGATTTCTTTTGCTGCATGAATAGCTTCATCAGCTTATGTGCGCCCATCGTTTCGGGAACAATGGGAAGCTGGCGGATATGTTCAGCCCAATCTGTTACTTCGCGGAACATTTCTGATGAATGGATGTAACCGACAATATTGTCTATATTTTCCTTGTATACAATAATTTTGCTGATTCCACTTTCTATGAAACGTGCTTTTAATTCTTCGAGTGAAGTGCCGTATTCGATGGATACTATTTCGGTACGAGGAACCATGCAGTCACGGATTTTTATATTGGAAAAGTCAAGTGCATTTTGGAATATTTTGATTTCGGTGTCAATTTCTTTTCCATTGTCAGTGTCTTGGATGCTGCTTTGAATGAAATAGTCCAAATCTACTTTTGTAAATGCTTTGTCACTTGCTTCTTTATTCACTTTTATGCCGAAAATGCGTAATATCAGGTTGGATGAACTTGATGCAAATTTGCTGATAGGGTAGAGGACTATGTAACAAATGAATGCAGGAACAGCCAATATATTCAATGTTAAGTTGGGATTGATTTTGAATAGTGTTTTAGGTAGAAATTCACCGGTTACCAAGATGATTAATGTCGAGATGATGGTTTGAATCAGTACCAGAAGGAACTCGTTTTCGATGAGGCCTGCCAAGATATTTTGTTCGATGACCTGAGCCATCAATATACCGTAAATGACAAGGGCTATATTGTTTCCTACCAGCATGGTAGAAATGAAATTGTTCGGGTCATGAAAGAAGATGGAAAGGATTCGAGAGGTAAGGCTCTGGCTGTTACGATCCATCTCAAAGCGTAGTTTATTTGAGGAAACAAAGGCTATTTCCATACCTGAAAAGAATGCGGAAAAAGCCATTGTGATAAGTATTTCTATGATGATGCCCATAATGATAAATTGATTAATGTACCGAGTCGGTCTTGATACTGTCCGAAGCAGCAACTTTTGTACTGTCTGCCGGGGTTGTGTCTTTTACAATAAACTCACCGCCACTGTTGTATATTTCGTATTCGGTCAGTTGTTGGTTCGACTTGAATCCATATTGTCCATTTATAATGCTTTTGTCCGCTTGTTCGATACGGATAGGCTTGTCAGAGTAAATTTGTTCTTTTGCTTCGTCCCAAAACAGAAGTTGTGTATCAAATTTGTCCCCTTGAAGGTTGCGGATGTGCACATTGCTTCTCAGTTCCCAAAGTTTCTTTTTCTCGTAATAATAAGCTGTATCGGCTTTGATGCTGGCATCGATGTGAAACAGAGAATCGAATTTCTCCAAATAGACTCCTTTTTCAAAAGCCCAATAAGGTGGGTTCTTTTTATCGTATATTTCCCACTCTTCGGTAATAATTTTGTAGCGTGTGATGCCCGAATCGGATATTAAGGTAGTCACTCCCAGCGTTTTCATGGTAGGGAGAGAATCACGTTCGGTTATGGCTTCTGCCAAGTTCTTATTGTCTCCCGAACATGCGGGGAATAAAACAAACATAACAGTTGTCCAAACGACAACTGTTATGTTCATAAATATAAGGTGTGAATTTCGTTTTTTTACAACTGACATAATTATCTGATAGTAGTTGTTTCACCAATCCATCCGCCGATTGTTACACTGTCACCTTTCTTCAATCCGAGGAAGAATAAGTCTTCATCTTTCGGAGTATAGCGTGAGTAAGTGCCAATCAACTTGTTTGCTTCTTCTTCTACGCTTGAATCTACACTCTTAGCTCTCTGTAATTTGTCAATAACGGCAAAGTATGTACATTTGTTCAATGCATTTTCATCGCTCCAGTTGGGGCTTGATGCATACATATTAGCTATCAGGATATAGGGTTTACCGTTGCTTCCATCCAATGAGATAGATTTCAATGCATATTGTTTAGCTTTGCTCAATTGTTTTTTATTAAACAGGATGGCAGCAGTCTTATAGCAATAATCTGCTTTTTTCACAGGATCTTGTTCCAGTTCGATTGCCTGGTCAAAGTATGTGATACATTTGTCCAAGTCACCTTTCTTGAAATACATATATCCGCAACCGATAGCTGTTTCTGAAGTCGGTTCAATAGCATGTGCATGTTCGGATGCAGCAAAGTATGCTTCCTGTTCTGTGCATCCTAACATTTGCATTACGCTGATTACTTGTTTTAAATAATCCAGATTAGTCTTGTTCTGTTCAACTTTCGGAGCGTAAATAGATTGCAAATTATCGCAAGTAGCCACACCACTGTTAATGAAAAATGCATCGATGTTGTCTTTGGCAACTTTCAACAGTTCTTTGGTCTTTGCTTTAGTCTCTTTTTTGAATGCTGCGTCTGCATAACCGGCAGCAGCGATATAGTCTTGAATGAACTGTTCTTTGTGTGTTTCATCAGCCTTAACCTTACGTCCGGAAACATCGGTAAATTCTTGAAGTACAAAGTAATCGGCGTTATCTTTTTCTAATTCAACGGCTTCTTTGAACAAATTATATGCAGTATTCAGGTCAGGACATCCCATTGTGAAATAGTCGTGAGCTTTCATTCCGATAATAGAACCTTTAGTTACAGGGGTTTTAACGTAGCTGTTCAAAATGTCCAGGTATTTAATACGTTGATCGTGTACTTTCATCAGTTCTTCAAAATATTGCTTTTGCTTAGCTGCATCTTTTTCATTGGCAATGAACCAACGAAGAATCTTTGCACCGTTTGTGTAAGTACCTGCCTGAGCAATAGGAGCTTCATTGAATACACTCTTCCACGGGGTATAAGCATCCTTGAAGTTGTTTGTTTTTACGTACTCAGAATAGATACTGATGTTTTGCAGACAGTTAATACTGTCTTGACCATGACCATACCTTGAACCGTCTGACGCTCCGGTTTGAGCGAAAGAAGCTGTTGCACTTAAAGAAAGAGCGAACAGCGCTGTTACCATCTTCATTTTCATCGTATATAAATTTAGTTATTATTATTATTAAAACTCTATCTTGTTGTTTGTTAATCTACTTTCCACTTCATAAACCAACGTTCGTTGAAGGTCAGTCCGATGTTGATTTTTAAATAGTTTTCTTCCAGCATTCCTTTTACTTTCGGACTTACTCTTACATATTGTCCCGAGATATTCAGGATGGACTTGCTTTGGAACAGCGGGAAGCCGAAACCGGCACTTACTCCATATTCACGAGTACCGTCCTGACCGTCTACTTTGGTGTATGGATCTGAATAATATCCACCAACACGGTAGCGGACACGTTTCAGATAATTGCGGCTGTAGGGGTTGGGAACAAACTCAGCACCTGCGGCTATTTTTGTACGGTTGCTGAAATAGCTTTTCTCATTATAGAATTTTGCATCCTCCCATTGTTGATAGGTAAAATCGGCCCCTATAGTCAGTCGGTTGTCATATACATAAGTCAAACCGGCTCCAAAGGTATGTGGCAAACTGAATGCGTTGGTAATCGTATCACCTGTCTGGGTAGAAGGATAATCAGCTCCGTTCAACCACTTCTGATTGTATTTATATCCTTTGCCATTCACTGAATGTCCCAGTGAATATACGGCACCAAAGTTCAAAACGTGTTTTTTATTGAATTTATAACTATATTGCAAGCCAAAGTCCAGTTTATAATCATTGATGGATATCTTGTCCAATCTGACACTGCTAAATGAACTTGAGTTGCTGAAAGCAGTTGTTACAGAATGTGTGATATCACCATATATATAAGAGATGTTTGCACCGATTGACAAGTTGTCGAGGACTTTGAAACCTACACCTGCAAATACTTGCTGCAAACCTCCGTCACCAGCGTAAGAAGCAGTCTTATTGATAACGGTTCCGTCTTCGTCCTTAGTCAATTCGGAAGTGTTGCTCAGACTGTATCCTACTGTAGAGAAAGGGAGAAATCCCACAGCCATTCCCATACGTTTCCATAAACGGAATTGCATGGCCAGATAATCAAAACTTGAATTTTTAGCGTTAGTCTTTATATTGCCTTCCTTAAAGTTGGCATTTTGCAAAGTCATGCCGGCATCAAACAAGAACGTCAAAGAATCAACTGCCGTATATGACGCCGGATTAGATGCGTTGATTTGATAACCGTTTCTTAATCCATAGGCTATTCCACCCATCGCTTTGCTATTACCGAAGCCTTGATCGGCCAATGAACCAAATCCATAGCGCGTATAAGGTGAGTTTGTGCTTGTTTGGGCTATGGTCAGCCCAGTGAATGTGAGTATAATTAACGCACTAATCAGTCTTTTATAATTTATCATTATAGCTTAATATTCTGTTTAAAC
>OHLP01001225.1_pt1 | contig 10236 bp, 7 predicted proteins | sample 1569111 | NCBI WGS metagenome assembly OHLP01 (sample SAMEA3879504, study PRJEB24766) | human gut metagenome | biome: human-associated habitat; feature: feces | place: USA | collected 1985/1987 | reverse complement strand
GGCCAGTTAGAAAAAGCGGCACATACACTGTCAATGTTAAATGAGGAATTGATACCGACCTCCTGCAAGCAGAGGATATCCGCTTGCAGATTCTGCATTTGAGTGGCGATACCTTTGCAGGAATACCCCATGTGTTCGTGGTTGAAAGCATCCACATTGTAAGTCGCTACGGTCAATATTCCGGGTGTATAGGTTCCCAGCTTGGCTATCGGCTCCGAAGCCGGGCTGAAAAGAGGAAACTGAAGGACGCAACTTATATACCCCCAATTACCGAATAAAGCAATGAGAGAAAGGAAAACCCAACACCGCCAGCGGATCGTCCAATAAATGGCAAAAGCCAGATTAGCCAATAAAAGTACAGGCAACCCTAGACCGATAAAAGGGATAAGTTTGAAACTCTCCGGTGCAGTGTTTCCGGCAAAAGCACCCACTAGGGTAACACCTGCCAAAACACCTGTCAGCAGGATAGAAAAATAGTAGAACAGTCTATAAAAGGCTTTCATAATAATCTTACTTTATCCTTACACAATATTCTGATTCGGGCACAGCCGCTCTGTCGTCAGCCATTCGTAGTCATTCCGTCGTCAACCATTTACAGTCATTCCGTCGTCAACCACTTATTGATTACCTCTTTCAGTTTCGACTGAGCTATCGGTTTCGCTATGAAGTCATTGCAACCCGCTTCCATCGCGGCTTTCACATCATGCTCATAGGCAAAAGCACTCTGAGCGATAATAGGGACCGTAGCAGACAGTTCGCGAATGATCTTGGTAGCCTCCAGTCCATCCAGATTCGGCATTTTGATATCCATCAGAATCAGATCCGGCTTCACCTCATCGTACAAGAGAACCGCTTCCATACCATCGTTAGCACGGACGAGACGATACTGCTTGCCTAGAATAGCGTTCAGTAAATCATAGTTACTGTCCGTATCTTCGGCAATCAGGATACAGATCTGTTTCGTCATATGTATCTTTTCCTTTCCCGTTCCTTCATTCGCGGATATGCCGTTTCCACTCTGCGGCACCTTCTCTTTGTAGAGCACTGTCTTCATCTCCGAATCGACCTCTTTGGGCGTTTCCTGTGTACTGTACGGCAAAGTAAACGTAAACGTTGTGCCCACGCCCACTATTGAACTGACGGAAATCTGTCCGCCGAGCCGTTCCACGATAGACTTGCAGATAGACAATCCCAGTCCCGTCCCTTGAGCATGATTATTCAATTTGGCAAAACGCTCGAACACACGTCCCACCTTTTCCGGTTCGATTCCCGTGCCCGTATCCGTTACATGAAATACGATCTGACCATCCACCAACTCATAACCGTACTTGATACTACCTTCCTTCGTAAACTTTACCGCATTCCCGATCAGGTTCGAAATCACCTGGAATACACGGTTCTTGTCCGTCTCTATCCGCAGGCTTTCGTCCGAAGGCTCATAGACAAGTTGCACACCCTCCGGTGTGCGGAATATATGCGCATCATGTATCTCCTGACACAAATTATGCAGACTCGTAAGTCCAAATGAAAACTCAATCGTTCCCGACTCAATCTTCGAAAGATCGAGAATCTCGTTAATCAGTTGCAACAGACGCTCGTTGTTGGCTTCCACAATCTGATAATACGTTTTCCGTTCTTCCGCGTCATCACTCTCAGTTATCAGATGCGAAAAACCGACAATCGCGTTCAGCGGTGTGCGGATCTCATGACTCATATTGGCGAGGAAAGCCGATTTCAGATTGTCGGACATCTCCGCTTTCTCCTTCGACGACTGGAGTTCCCGCTTGATCATCTCCAGCTCCGTGATATCCCACTCAATGCTGACGATGATAGGAGAGGACAACTCGTCACCATCCACCTTAATCTTCCGTTTATCAAGAATAATCAGATTCCCGTTCCTGTCCTTTCCCTCAGCGATCCAATGCAGTCCTTTTCCGGTAGCAGCTACTTCAATATCCTCCTGCCTCTTCTTTTCCGCTACAATCGGCGGATAGAAGTCATAGTCATTCTTGCCCACCGGATTATCATTGAAATGATCGCGGTTGTACGATTCGCGGTTCCGATACACATATCTGAAATCATTGTTAATCTCTTTCACCACAATCCCTGCGGGAAGGTTATTGATCGTCGTATCCATAATCCGGTTGAGCCGTTTGATCTGCGCCTCATACCTCATTCTTTCCGAGATGTCATGAGCGAACGACCAGAAACTCTCCTCGCCGGAATCACTGATAACGTTGTACATCGTACATTCGTAAGCCAGAATATCCTTATGAATTTTAGAGGGATGATGCGCGATAAACGTATTGCTGCCGTTCTGCACCGCATTCCTGCACCGTTTCTGCCAAGCCTCTTCGGTCGGCATATCTGCAACGATATTATAGATTTTCAGTCGGCTGATGTCCGTATTATCCACCAGACCGTGATTGTACAGAAAACGTCGGTTGGCAAAGATCACCGTACCGTCGGGTTTGGCGGCATAGATACTCTCTTTCGCATTATTAATGGCATGAGTCAGTGTATTGATATCATTCCTCCGGTGTTGGAGAACAGTGATATTCTGGATATACCCTTCTATATTGCAGCTTCCGTCGGGCAATTCCTCCCGCAGATAAGTCTGGATACGCACATAGAAAATATCCCCGTCCAGCCGGATCCGGTAACTGATACTTTCCTGATTGAATTCCGACACATTCTTTTCGCACCAATTCTCGAAAGCCGGGTGATCCTCCTCCATTATTAACTGCTTGTACATATCGAAAGAGATATGCTGCACATCCTCCTTGCACAATACTCCCGTGTATCCTGTATAATGAAACACATTTTCCGCCGTATTATACGTCCAGTGTCCGATTTGCGCCACCTTCTGAATCTCGCGCAACGTGCGGTTTGCCTGCTCCAACTGGCGTTTCACGTTACTTCTTTGCGTGATATCCCTATATTGGCAAAGTACCATATCATCATACGGATACATGAGACACTTGAAATAGAATGTCTCATTCTTCAGCTCCAGCTTGAAGTTTTTGCTGACACTCCGGTGTTCCCCGATCACCGTCTCGAACACCGGCATTACCTTATCCCTTGTCCGCTCTGGCAAAAGTTCGAAGATATCCTTCCCTAAAAGAACTTCTTCCTGCAGAAACCATAAATCGCAATGAGAATCGATATCCACGCAGATACCATTCCTGTCTATCAGCAACATTGTGTCTGCCGTCAGTTCCAGAATTCTTTGTGCATTGTTTGCATTGTGTAATGTTCTGTCCATGTATGATTTTTTTATAAGATAACAAAAGATTCCGCAATTTGTTTTTACTTCTCCGCCCGTTTCGCTTTTTCCCACGCTCCGTTTCCTTTTTTCTTCTTCAGGTAACGGATCCCTTTCAACACATTGATATTCATAAAAAGAAAATAATAGGGGATGAAGAGTATCTTGTTCTTAATCTGCCTGGCAGACAGATAATAGCCCCAATATCCCAACCCGTAGAAGAGGAGCTGCATCCCAAGCAGCACCCCGTAGAATGCCGTCGGACCGCCCGACAGCAGAATCGCCACGTTCAGTGGCAGGAGTGCGAACAGCAGGAACGGAGTGACCGACCACCTCAACACCCGGTGCGACGTATATTGAAAGCTGAGCACCCCGTAGCGGAACGGGTTCAGCAATGGGCGCAGCCGCCAGATAGACTGCAATCCTCCCGCAGCGATGCGCACCTTTCTTTTTTCCTCCTCCCTCATATCCGCCGAACCGCTTTCGATGGCGTAGGCATTGGTGCGGTAAGCAATCGTGTACCCCTTCATCGTGATGCGCAGCGATAGGATGAAGTCGTCGAGCAATGTGTCCGGTTCCATCGCCTCGAACAGTTCGCGGCGTACGGCAAACAGTTCACCCGCAGCCCCCACCGCCGAATATAGCCGTGCGTCCAACGCTTTCAGCGTCGACTCATACCAGTAAATCCCTTCGCCACCGGCGGCAGCCCCGTCCTTCGTCTGCACGGCAATCCGTTTCTCTCCCGCCACGCATCCCACTTTCGGATCCTGAAAAGCGAGTACAATCTCCCGTATCGCTTCCCGGTTCACCATCGTATTGGCGTCCGTGAAGACAACGAGCGGTGTGCCTACAAGCGTCATTCCACGCGTCATTGCAGCCGTTTTCCCCTGTCGGAGCGGTTGGAAATGCACCGTCGCCTTTCCCTGCCAGCGTGTCTGCAAGCGTTCGTTCGTCCCGTCATTGCTGCCGTCCGTCACCCAGACGATGTGCAGCTTATCCGCAGGATAGTCCAGCTCAAGGCAGTTCTCCATCTTCTCGTCCACCACCTCCTCTTCGTTGAAAGCCGTGATAAACAGCGTCACCTCCGGCAGTTCCCCGTCCGTTGCCGGCAGCGAGCGTCTCACTGGTTTCACGAAAAACTCTTTCAGCTTGACAAGGATGTAAAGCAGGATTCCGTAACCCAGATACGTGTAGAACACAACAAACAGGGCAAACCAGAAAAGAATTTCGAGACAAAGAGTAAGTGTATCGTTCATGATTTTTTAGCTTTTATTCTTTTAGTCGCATATACTCCTCCAAGCTTATCGGAGAGTGCTTATGGGTTTTATTTTTTACTTTATTTTTCACAATATAATATAAAGCGGTACCGATCTTTGTCAGCTCTTTCATCGCGCTTCTGCGCGGATACATCTGTTCCACCATCTGTCTGCTCCACGGCTTAGTGAAAAAATCGGTATACTTTTCATCTGTAGGATTGATGATAAATTCGATATCATCTTTCCATTCGCATCGGTTCAACATCAGATTCCCTTCGGTAAACCACAATAGCTTATACGTCAGCGACTGGTATGGCAGATAATTCAGAAACAGTTCCCCATAGTTATTCTCGTAATTTCCCGGCATTCTGGATTTCTCAAAAAGGATCAGTTTGTTGTCCAAGTAAAGAACCACCCATTTGTGGGATTTCTTGGGAAAGAGAAATTCGCCCAGCAAACTGGGAGTCTCCATATATCCCCTTTTCGCTACCCTGTATTGCTCATGGATAAACTCTGCAGGGTTTTCCACGTGCTCAAGTACTTGATTGCAAATCACATAATCGAATGCCTTATCTTCAAACGGTAAATTCTCACCGTTCGCATTGACCAACTCCTGATGCGGGTATATCTTCACGTTTCCGCAACGATGGAAATTACTGTCCAAATACTGCTCAACGATAACGTTGGCTCTGAAAGTCGGATTATGACCGGGACCAACTTCCAATACCTTGTCCTTCTTTCCGATCTTCAAATCATCTCTGTCATACGGGATACGGGTAATCATAATGCTATATATTATTTGTTTGGGTTATTTCTCTATATCTTTCCTTTATTTCTTTTTCACGAGATTGCTCTCCTCATCCTTATATTCCTTTTTCTTGGTAAAAAGTCCTCCGATCCCCCTCAGCCCGTTGGCCACACGAACCTTGAAACTGTTGAACAGCGATCCGTCGGCTCCCACCGTGCCATACCCCGTGACGGCACGTGCGCGGCGTTTTCTCACAAAAGCGATTTTCCCGAACTGTTTCAGTTGCAGTGCCAGATACCCGTCCTCGCCCCGGATGATGTCTGTGCGGATGCCCGTTTTCCGTGCCAAATCCGTGCGGTAAGCGAACACCAGCCCCCGCACACTCAGCTCCGGACGCTTGAACGATTGCAGCCACAGATGCAGGTCGCGGGTAGCCTCATACAGCTTCAGTCCCCACCGGGAATGCTCCTCGTCCGGAATATAGCTCCATAGCGAGCTTACCCCGACAACGCCCGGACGCTCCAGCGCATCCACCATCGTCTCCACATACTTGGGCGGGTACATCGTGTCCGAATCAATGTTGATGTGATACTTCCCCCGTGCGTGGTTCAACCCGCAAAGGCGGGCAAAACCGCAACTATGCTGCGTCTCCGTATAATAAGGTACGCCGCACGCCTGAAAAATCTCCGCCGTGCGGTCCTTCGATTCATTATCCACCCCGATGATCTCTAGGGGATATTTGCACTGCATCTCGCTCAGCGACCACAGACAAGCCAGCAGATGTTTTTCCTCGTTGTAGCCTATCAGCGAGACGGTAACCACCGGATTCTCGCTCTGAAGCCCGGCGATCTTCTGCCGCACTTCCTCCACCACCGCTTGGGGAGCTTCCGCAAACGGTCTCTCGTACACCTGCAAATATTTCTTATACCAAACTCCCATAACTCACTTCCTGATTTATTTATCGTACCGCCTATCTGTTTATTTTTCCAAAGCCTCCTCGAACAACTCTTTCCATTGCTCCGCGATATGCTCGATCCTGAAACGTTCCACATCCACCCGTGCCTGCCGTCCCATCTTCCTGCGCAGGTCCTCATGCTCAATCAGATAACAGATCTTCTCCGCCAATCCCCCGATGTCACCGTTCTCCACCAACAACCCGTCGCGGCCGTCTGCGATAATGTCTCTCGGTCCGCACGGGCACGTGAACGAAACGGGGGGCACCCCGCACGCCATAGCCTCGATTATGACCATTCCGAACCCCTCATAGCGCGAGGACAGGACAAAGACAGAACTCTCACAATACTTATCCACGATATTCTGCACCGTGTGTTTGAGCAGGCAACTCGAAGCCACCCCTTCCTCATCCACCTGCCGTTGGAGTTGCTCGCGCATACCGTCCCCGTAGATCGACAGCGTCCAGTCCGGATGTTTCCGGCTGACGATGCGCCAGGCACTCACGAGGCGGTCGAATCCTTTCTGCGGCATATACCTTCCTACGGCAATCACCTGTTTTTGCGTGCCGTCCGACTGTTGGTCGGGGAGGAAAGGAAGCGGGTTGTGAATCACCTTCACGTTGTCCAGTTCCGTCCATTCGGCTGCGTCCTCGTTGCTCAGCACGACGAAATAGCGCACTTTCCGCAGTTGCCGGATCAGTTGCCGCATCCAATACTGCTTCACCATTCGCTGCACGAATCCGGGAAGGCGGTTGTCGGTGAACTCGCGGTAGTTGGACTTGTTGAAATGGATTTCTCCCAGCTTGACACTGCCGTCCTTCATATCGCAGATGAAGTTGATCTCACGCCGCAGCAGAGACACCGTGATATCCGGACGGATTTCGCAAAGGCACTCGTTCAGCCGCTTCTTGTAAAGCCGCTGTTTCTTCGAATATCCCGAAATACGTTTCAGCAATGAACGCCCGTACATTTCGTCGTAATTGATACTGAGTTGATGAAGCGTGATGGACGGATGCAACGGATAGTAAGGCTCTTTCCCTTTTCCGTCCGTCAGGATAATATGTATGTCATAGCCGAAATGCTCTGCAAAGTAATTCGCTTTCAGAGTCAGTGCCCGTTCCATACCGCTGGGATAATAAAGCGAAGGAATGCAGTAGGCTATTCTTAATTGTTTATTCATCAGTTGTTTTTTTAAGTCCTACCTCCTCAATCACCTTTTGCATCTGCGCTTTCCATGACAGTGGGCGGACCGACTCCCGGATCTCAACCGGCGAAGCCTTCAACGACCGTTGAAATGCAATCAGCTTCGGGACGTCCACCGCCGACTCATCTGCAGGCACCTTCCACACATACGGCATAGCGTCAAAATCCGCATCCGTCTCCGAGTAAGTGAAGGCAAACCCGCGTGCCGCGTACTCCCGGTTTTTCAGTGTCTTGATTTCCGTGATACCGCTCCGGTGGCGTCCCAGACTGCCGATGGCAAAGTCCGCGCGTTCAAACTGCTCGTCGAGTTCCTCTCCGTGCAGGGGTCCGTGCAGAATCACGTACTCCTCCAGATGATGGTCGCGTATCACGGGAAGAATCTCCTCCCGTTCCCGTTCGCCCGATAGCGGACCTACGATATGGAAATAAACCTTATATTCCGGATTCGTCCGGTAATACTCCGCGAGGCCCCGTACCAGGCGGTCGAACCCGTGCCAATAGTGCACCTCCGCCACACCGATCAGGTGCAGCTCGTGCGAAGTGTCGTTCTGTCCGCTCCGCATCGGGGTAGCGTCGAAATCGATCCCGTTGGAAATCCGGATCGTCCTGCCTCCGAAAATCGTTTCCGCGCTGGAGAAAGTCACGATGCCGTCCAGCAGCTTCGCCATCCGGTGGCGGAAACAACGGTCCACAGCGAGCGAAGCCCTCATAGACCATGAGATGTACTCCTGATCGTAAGGATATGTCGGTATCTCCACCGCCACTTTCGCCCCCGTCTTTTTCAGGCGTTCCACCAGCCGCAGCGTGAAAGGGTTGGCGTTGTGATAGGAACGGATGTACACAAAGTCGATCTTCTCTCGCTGCGCATACTTCACGATAGGCGAGTAGTAGACACGTTTCAGCAACTTCGCCATCGTCCCTTTGCCGAAATCGGCCATCACCTCGTCGCCGATCATCAGTCGCCGGTTGCCGAAAGGCGTGGTGGCGTAGTAGCACAAGCGAACATCCGCGCCGCACTTTTCGAGTGCCTTCACTTGGTAATGTATCTTCTTGCTGATTCCGTTTGCTTTGTCGAAACCGTGAAATATCAGAAATAAGGCTTTCATGCGTGCTCTTTGTCTTGATGTATGTTGTCTATTCCGTTCATTTATTTTCCTTTTCCCGCCATGCTTCGTATTTTCCCCAAGAGGTCGTACTCCCGCGTAACTTGTATATATCCCCCAAAGATAGTAAAACTTACTATACTTTTTACAATTATTGTAAGAAAAATATTTATTCCTTCCGTCGCGTACTGTATCGGCAGGAGAATGGCCGCCATCAGCAGGCTTACCGCCATCGGAGAAAGGAGCTGACGGACGAACGGCAGGATGCTTCGCCGGAAAGTCACCCGGTACATCTGCCAGTAGCATTGCGCGAAGTTGACGGTGAACGTGACGGCGATGCAGCTTGCCACTGCCGTCAGCGTGCCGAAATAGAAGATTCCGAGCAGCATGCCCGCCACGTTGAGCGCGGACGAGAATAGTCCGCACACGAACAGACTCTTCGTGTCGCCCGCCGCCTGGAAGATGGAGCCGGAAGAAGACAGTATGATCTGAATCCCTACGGACAGTGACAGAATCCGGAAAACGGGTACGGACGGGAGCCATTGGTCGCCGAAGATGATCAGCGTCACTTCCTCCGCCGTGAAAAAGAGCAGCACGCTGAGCGGCAGTCCGATGAAGGCGAGAAAGCGCAGGATCCGTTCGTAGGAGGTGGCGAGCTTCCCTTTGTCGTCTTGAAAATCGCTGAATATCGGGTGCATCACGGGGGTGATCACTTGTGTGATGTTCTGCAGGGGAAGCATCATCAGACGGTAAGATTTTTCGTAGTACCCCAAGTCGGACATTCCCATGTATTTGCCGATCAGCAGCTTGTCAAGGTTGCGGCTGAAATAGTTGATGACATTGAACAGGAACTGGTAGGCGGAATAGGAGAATATCTTGCGCAGCACCGTCAGGCCCAGCGTGAGGCGCAGGCGTTGCGGATAGCGTTGGTAGGAGATGGCGAATATCAGTATGCTGGATACGATCGGGTTGATAATCAGCGCATACAGTCCCGCTCCGCAGAGTGCTGCGGTGACGGCTGCCGCCCCTGCCGAAATCTGAATGACGAAGCTCCGCACGGCAATGAACTTGAACTCCTTGTTGCGGTAGAACAAAGCCCCCGGCACGATGGTGGCGGAAGCGAAAAACAGGTTGACGGACAGCAGTTGGCACAGTGTCCGCAGGATGTCGCTGTTGTAATAATCGGCTATCAGCCATGACGCGGCGAAGAAGAGGGCGCTTATGCCTATGCCGGTCCACACGGTGAACGAGAAAATATCCGACAATTCCTCCCGTGTCAGCGTCTTGTGCTGCACGATGGCGGGGGATACACCCATGTCCGTGAACAGGTTGAAGAAGGCGATGATTACGGTGGCTATCGCTACAATGCCGAAGTCGTCCGGCGAGAGCAGGCGTGCCAGTACACCCGCCACCACAAGCGAGATGACGACACCACTGTATTTGGCGAGTGCTGTGTAGAACACTCCGGAGAACAGCTGACTTTTGAGATTATCTGCCATTTATCGCGTCTTTATAGACTTGTGCATACTCGCGTCCCGTTTTTTTGATATTCATGTTTTTGATGGCGTAGTCGTAGTTTGCCTCCCCGTGTTCGTAAGCGGCATACCGTGCGCCGGTTTCGAGCGCGTGGACGATATCTTCCCGGTCGTCGGGGTCGAACGAGGGGTTTCCGGTGATGGCCAGCAGCTCGCCGTTATTCCCCGTGTCG
>OHLP01001220.1_pt1 | contig 10288 bp, 10 predicted proteins | sample 1569111 | NCBI WGS metagenome assembly OHLP01 (sample SAMEA3879504, study PRJEB24766) | human gut metagenome | biome: human-associated habitat; feature: feces | place: USA | collected 1985/1987 | reverse complement strand
CTTCTCGGACTCTTAGCCGGATTCGATATTACCCTGTTCGACATTCTCAAGATTACGATTCCCGCTACCATTGTCGGCGTATTGGTCGGTGCTTTATTCTCTATGAAAGTCGGTAAAGAGCTGGTGGAAGACCCCGAATATCAGAAACGTCTGAAAGAAGGATTATTCAACAATAAAAAGATAGAGATTAAAGATGTGAAGAACAAACGTTCCGCTATGATTTCCGTCCTTATCTTTATATTGGCAACTGCATTTATCGTACTCTTCGGTTCTTTTGAAGGAATGCGCCCCAGTTTCCTGATCGACGGGGAAATAGTTACATTAGGAATGTCTTCCATCATCGAAATCGTGATGTTATCGGCTGCCGCCATCATCCTGTTAGTAACCAAGACTGACGGAATCAAAGCAACGCAAGGTTCCGTATTTCCGGCAGGTATGCAGGCAGTGATTGCCATCTTCGGTATTGCCTGGATGGGAGATACCTTCCTTCAGGGAAACATGGGACAGTTGACTCTTTCTATTGAAGGAATCGTGCAACAAATGCCGTGGCTGTTTGGTGTCGCGCTGTTTGTGATGTCTATTCTATTATACAGCCAGGCTGCCACAGTTCGGGCACTTGTACCTCTGGGTATTGCGTTGGGGATTTCGCCTTATATGCTGATCGCCCTATTCCCGGCAGTAAACGGATATTTCTTTATTCCGAATTACCCCACCGTAGTGGCCGCCATCAATTTCGACCGTACCGGGACAACAAAAATCGGCAAGTATGTGTTGAATCATTCGTTCATGATGCCCGGCTTGGTATCGACAATTGTTGCCATTGCCCTGGGACTGCTCTTTATACAAATATTTTAATATACATATATTATTAACCTAAACATCATTCAGTTATGAAACAATTCAAAAGCTTTGGACTGGTAGTAGTCACACTACTATTTTCTGTAACAATGGCATTTGCCGCAAAACCGAACATTCATATCCTTGCCACCGGAGGAACGATTGCAGGCACAGGAAGTTCAGCTACCGGAACCAGCTACACAGCAGGACAAGTTGCCATCGGCGCACTACTTGATGCCGTGCCCGAAATTAAGAACATCGCCAACGTGACCGGAGAACAGATTGTCAAAATCGGTTCACAGGACATGAACGACCAGGTTTGGCTGACGCTTGCAAAAAAAATAAATGAACTATTAAAACGCCCGGACATCGACGGTATCGTGATTACTCACGGAACCGATACGATGGAAGAAACGGCCTATTTCCTGAACCTGACCATTAAAAGTGACAAACCGGTGGTACTGGTAGGTGCCATGCGTCCGTCTACAGCTCTAAGTGCCGACGGCCCGTTGAATCTTTATAACGCCGTAGTTACCGCCGCTGCAAAGGAATCCAAAGACAAAGGAGTACTGGTTGCCATGAACGGACTGATCCTTGGAGCACAGAGTACGGTTAAAATGAACACGGTCGACGTGCAAACTTTCCAAGCTCCCAACTCCGGCGCGCTGGGTTATGTGTTGAACGGAAAAGTATTCTATAATCAGGTGACGCTAAAAAAACATACCACCCAATCCGTTTTCGATGTTACTCATCTGAACGCACTTCCTAAAGTAGGTATCGTATACAGCTATTCCAACATTGAAGCAGATATGGTCACTCCGATGCTCAACAACGGCTACAAAGGCATTATCCATGCAGGAGTAGGAAATGGAAATATCCATCAGAATATCTTCCCGGTACTGACAGACGCCCGTCAAAAAGGAATCCTTGTAGTCCGTTCTTCCCGTGTCCCGACAGGTCCTACCACGTTGGATGCAGAAGTAGATGACGCCAAATATCAGTTTGTGGCTTCACAAGAACTGAATCCGCAGAAATCACGCGTTTTGTTAATGCTTGCACTAACCAAAACAACTGACTGGAAACAAATTCAGCAATATTTTAACGAATACTAAAAGCCTGACCTACTTATGAAAAAATGGATATTTATGTTGCTCCTCGCGGGCAGCATACAGGGAGTATATGCTCAAAAAACGGAGAAGAAGGATAAATTCAACCCGAACACTCCCCTGTTTGAAGAACTGACAGACGTGAAAAAGAAAACAGATAAGTTCAATCTTTATCTGAATATGCAAGGGAGCTTTGACGCTCATTTCCAAAATGGTTTTCAGGAAGGTGACTTCAATATGCACCAGCTCCGTATCGAAGCCAAAGGAAATATCAACAACTGGCTTTCTCAACGCCTTAACCGCTCGAACGATGCAAACGGTATGATTGACAATCTGCCTACTTCCATCGACTATGCCGGAATTGGTATCAAACTGAATGACCAGTTCAGCCTCTTCGCAGGAAAGCAATGTGCCGCATACGGTGGTATCGAGTTCGACCTCAACCCAATCGACATCTATCAGTACAGCGATATGATCGACTATATGAGTAACTTTATGACCGGACTGAATGTAGGCTATAACATTACTCCCGAACAGCAACTTAACCTGCAAATACTGAACAGCCGCAACAGTTCGTTCGACAGCACTTACGGAATCACGGAAGATGCCGAAGGAAATCTTCCCGATCTGAAATCCGGCAAAATGCCGCTGGTTTATACTTTGAACTGGAATGGTAATTTCAATAACGTATTCAAGACCCGTTGGTCGGCTTCTGTCATGAACGAGGCCAAAAGTCACAATATGTATTATTATGCTTTAGGTAACGAATTGAATCTCGGCAAATGGAATGCTTTTGTCGATTTCATGTATTCAAAAGAGGACATTGACCGCAAAGGTATTATTACCAGTATCGTAGGCCGTCCGGGCGGGCATAACGCTTTTGATGCTAACTATCTTTCGGTTGTTGCCAAATGTAATTACCGCTTTCTTCCGAAATGGAATGTTTTTGTGAAGGGTATGTACGAGACGGCTTCCGTGAGCAAGGCATCCGAAGGAATAGAGAAAGGCAATTACCGTACTTCCTGGGGATATTTGACCGGTATCGAATATTATCCGATGGAAACCAACCTGCATTTCTTTGTGACGTATGTAGGACGTTCGTATGATTTCACCTCCCGCGCCAAAGTGCTGGGACAGGAGAATTACAGTACCAACCGGATTTCCGTAGGATTCATCTGGCAGATGCCTGTATTCTAAAAAACAGCCTCATTATTATACAAAAAATACCCGATAGCCTTCTTGCAAAGGTTATCGGGTATTCTTATATGTTCGGTCTTTTTTAATCAATACTCTTCCTCATTAAAGAAGAAATCCTCCTTACTAGGATAATCCGGCCAAATATCTTCGATACTCTCATAGATTTCGCCCTCATCTTCCATCTCTTGGAGGTTCTCAATAACTTCAAGAGGAGCACCCGAACGCATGGCATAATCAATCAATTCATCCTTGGTTGCCGGCCAGGGAGCATCTTCAAGTTTTGATGCTAGTTCCAATGTCCAATACATAATTTTGAGTATTTAAAGTGAATACTAAATTTGTCTTGCTTTCTATTTTTCGGCAAAAGTATAATAAAATCTATCATTTCCAACTATTATCCCAAAATATTTCATTATTTTGTTCATCAAAATTAATTTTTCGGGATAATACAAACAAATAATCTGATAATCTGTTGACAAAAGCTAATACTTCGGGAGAAATTGTACAAGTTTCGGACAAAGCCAGAATGCGTCTTTCAGCTCTCCGGCAAATCGTGCGGCAAACATGGCAAACGGCTGCTCCACGACTTCCGCCGGGAATGATGAAAGCACAAAGTTCGGGTAATTGCTCATCCAGCTTATCAATCTCCCGCTCGATACTTTCCACATGTTCAGGGGTAATGATACTGGCGGGTTTCAGTTGCATTTTCTCCTGGTCGGTGGCCAAGTGTGAACCGATGGCGAATAACTTATGTTGAATACTCAAGATAAAATCCCGGTCGGACTCCTCCTGCAGATAAGTGTGCAGCCATCCCAGGTGAGAATTTAATTCATCCACCGTTCCGTAAGCTTCCAGGCGGATATGAGTCTTTGGAACGCGACTTCCGCCGACAAGACTGGTAGTTCCTTTGTCTCCGGTCTTTGTATATACAAGGCTCTTTTTCATAACTTTCTTTTTTACTATTATAGATGGTAAACGTACAAAGGTTCTTAGAAGTTGATGATATACTGCTGTTTTATCTTCGTTTTATCAAAAAATAGCAAACCGACATCATACAGGTCGAAAGTTATTCCGACCCTTTCGTCAGCCTGCCACTTTTTCCAAAGCGCTTTCATCTCTTTGGAATAGCAGATACCATGGACTACAAATACACTTTTAAGGGTAGTACGGTGTACGCAAACCCGAAATACTTCTTCCAGTAAGTCCGGATTTTGGTAATCGTTCAGATACAGAAAATCGACTGAAGTATCCGCATCCAGAAACAGTTCCGACAAGTCGGAAGCAAAGAGATAGGAAGCCGATGGTTTAGCAGACTGTAAGTACAAGGCTGTCGAGGAAGGACGCCCAACCTCAATAATCGTATCAGGCTGCACTCTATTTACCAACCGGAACAAAAAACGGTTTACCTTTTGAGAACCTTTGGTCCACCCACGCTCTCTTACCATCTTTTTTTGTTCTTCTTTCAAGGAAGAATAAGCATAGTAAGGCATCTTCTCATAAATTACATCAGTAATGAGACTGAAAGCAAATGGGGAATGGACACCATATCCGCAACGATGACGGAAGCGGGAAAGCCAGATAAAAGGTCTTTTTATACAGAGTAGAAGATTCATAAAACAATCATTCGTATTTTTATTCTCCCGACAAAGATATATTTTTTTATTGAAAAAGGGTTGGTTCTTTGCAGGAACCAACCCTTATTCATTTATTCCAAGTTACTACTGCAGTCTGAATGACACAGGCACAGTATATTTCACTCGAACTTTCTTACCATTTTGCACTCCGGGAGTCCATTTCGGCATAGAACTTATCACGCGGATAGCTTCTTTATCCAAATAAGGATCAACCCCTCGCACCACTTCAGGATTAGAAATCGTTCCGTCTCTATCTACTACAAACTGAACAATGACTTTTCCTTGTGAGCCAGTTTCTTGCGAAATCGTCGGATATTTGATATTGCTACCTAAATATTTCATTAAAGCAGCTGTACCTCCAGGAAACTCCGGCATGACTTCAACACTTACATGAATAATGTCTTCAACTACCGTTTCTGTTTCTACCACTGGTGGTATCCAAATAACGTCATGAACTGCATTCATATCCTCTGACACTGTAGAAACGTTATCCGTCACCTCCATATTGTTTTCCACTATTTCGAACAATTCTGTTACCTTAGTTTCGGGAGGAGGAGGCGGTTCCAGTTTCTCTTCAGGGAATGTGATCGGAACTAGCTCTGTTACAAAGATGGATTCATCATCTGGTGATAGTGCTGCAACTCTGACATCATGTTGTGTCCATTCGAACGAAACGAACATGAAGGCTAGCGCAACAACCAAACCCATCAACAACCAAGAACCCCGTTGATTCTCAATTGCAGCCTTTTTTGATTTCTTGGCTTCCATAAAAAATGTGTTTAAGTAATTAATAATAGAAAATATATAGTATATATACTACTTTTCGTTTTTCCTCTTAAGCATTACTTAAAGTGCTCTCTCGCTGCAATAAATATAGTCTTTTTATGGATAGGTTGTTACGACGCCCCTTGTTTATTTTATTCTTTTCTCTTCTTTTCGATAAAATTTATGAATTACTCCTCATATCAGGCGACCTGTCCATTCCTGTCAACAATAGTCCTTGAATATATGTCTTTCAAAGCACACAAGAATAAATCTTTGCTACTCGCCCAATCTTTCATCTTTCACCACTTATCACATTCAAAGGAACAGCTATTTCTTTCCTGAACTATTAATAGATAAGTTCTGTTTCATTAAATATAAACTTCCTTTTCATTAATAGACAACTTATTCTTCACCTGATTCAAACTATAAATGCAAGTTCTGTTTTTATAAATGAAACTTGCGTTTATAATAACAGAACTTGCATTTATATAATCAAAGCTTTCATTTATAGATTACAAACAGCCAAAAGTAACTTCTCTATTAGACGAAAGAAACTTTGCATAGGAAAGAAAGGAAGTTTTCTATTAATAGCCAATGCAAGAGATAGTACATAAGAAGATTCCAATAAAGAGAAGATTATATATTTGGAAAAACAATCAACGGTATGTAGTTAACCGGATATAACGGCATATTTCAGCAATAAGCGGGATGCCGAACTGTCGCTAAATAGGTTCGCACTCATCAATATGGATGAATTTGACCAGAACCGAGTGAGCCAACAGGCATTTCTGAAACATATTCTTCAAAAACCGGTTGTCAACGTCCGGCGTCCGCATAGCACCGCTACTCAAGAGATGCGCCGATACAGAGGATAAATTTGCAATAAAATGAGATCCGGTGAAAGATGGCAGATCAGTGACAGATCATTTTACATCTATCACCAACGTACAACTACCATAGACAGGAAGTTTCAGCAGAAGGTGAAAGATTGAAAGATAAAAGCATAAAGAAAAGCTTTAGTGGAGGGAGTATAGATATAAGACGAAACATCGTCTAACTAATTTTCGTTCTACTTAAATTGAAAAATAGACTCATTTAAATGGAGCCTGCATTCAACTTTAGTAGAACGAAAATAGTCATGTAGATTAAATAAATTATTTATGAAAGAACCGAAAATAAGTATAGCGTCATAACAGATTACCTTTTACGATTCTCCGTTTGACAGGTTTAGATTAAACGAATAGTACTTATTTTGCTTTTTTCTTTTTCTTCGCGTTATCCTTCTTACGCATATCCTGGTATTTCTTATATTGTTCATCGGTCAGAATGCTTTTTATTTTAGCATCTATTTCCTGCCTTTTCTTTTGCATTTCTTCCCGCGTAGGTCTTTCATTCGATTTATTTTTCGCAGGTCTCATTTCTTTCATTGCAGCTTTGAAATCTTTGGCCTGCTTTTCATTCAAGCCCAGATCGGCAACAATCTGTTCCATACGTTTCTCTCTATCAGCCTTTCCATTCTGACGATTTTGAGCCATACATACAGTTGAGCCAATCAATAACGCAACTGCCAAACTTAAAATTTGCTTTCTCATCATTTTAATTCTCATATTAAATAAGTTATGTATGTTAGACCTCACAAATGGGTGAAAGTTAATTCGATGATGAGGTTAAAACTGTTTTTTCACATTATTTATCAAAGGGCAGCTAGTATCACATCGAAAAACGAATAAACGTTTTCTTATCCGGTAAAAAAACAGCAGCATCCAGTTTATCGGTTTAGAAATATTATTTCTATATTTGCAGGAAACAGATCAAAAGCTTGACATACCCTTATGCAAACCTATTACAAAACCGATTAATAATTAAAACGATGAGAACACTTTTCTTTATTCTGCCATTTATCTTTATCACTACAGGATGTATTAAACAGAATACAGAAAAAAGTGATATTTTGACAAAAGAGGATATAGCCAAATTTGACAGTTTATTTAATGCCTGGGAAAAAGAAATACACAACAATCCCAAAGTACAATTAAGTTCAAGTACCCGTGCTTACACCATTTTACCCCAATTCAAAGAGCTAAAAGCTATGGGTAAGAAAATTATCCCATGTATCATAGAACAGTTTGAAAAGGACAATAACACTTTTTTTGCTTTACCTCTTTATGACGAATTACAAGATAATGACAGCCTAAAATCTCACAGAGAAACAAGCGAACAAGATAAAGTGAGCGAGATTGTGCAGAAATTCAGAGAACAGGAAAAAAGAAAGATGTGGGAAGAAGCTAATAGCTACAAGACGTCTATAACCGACACTACTTTCCTGAAGACAAGAGGGACGATGTCGTATGCTGCAATAGATTTATTCACGGGACGAGGTTTCAATAAAGATTACGCATTTAATCAGGTTGTCTATTTGAAAGCCTTACAAAGAGCCCAGAAACATCTGTCTGTCGTAAATGGTCAGTTGGCATGCGACTTAAAGTCAGGTACAGAAATATATATTTCCGAAGATTTATACCTATTTATCACCGACCTTTTTAAGGATTGGAATACGTGGCTGGAATCGGGAAAATATGAGATAATAAAAGACGAACAAGGGCTTTATACAGTGTTACCTAAGAAAACCAACCAGTCATCGCAAACGAACTCCGTCACATTGCGACCTATTCCCCGTGACATTCCGACTGGAGAGAACATAAGTCCCGCTTCGCTTTCTATAGAAACAGAACACGATCATTATCCGCTATCAACTACAGAAGTAAAAATAACCATCACCAACCACTCTCACTATGAATATGAGTGCGGAGAAAAATACAGCCTTGCTTACTATAACAAAAGTAAACGGCAATGGGAAACATTGCCGACCGATCCTGTCGTTAATGATATACTGTGGATTTTCCCACCGGAGCACCCGAGTCACCAACAAACAATTAAACTCTATACATCAGAATCCCCCAACCATCCAGGGAAATACCGTATCTACAAATCATTCAACAGAGGCACCAAAGTGGCTTATGGAGAATTTGAATTACTACCTTAATGTGAATTTCCAACAACAAGCACACTCCAGATCAGTAACATTCGGATAACAGCTAATCATTTCAGTAACGATTCTTTCGTCGATGACGCGTGCAAATCCATCATGCTCGATAAAACCAGGCGACGCACAAGGATGAAACGGCATGCCTTTATTCTTTCGGGCAGTCTGCACCCTGCATTCATTGATACGATATATAAGAGAATCTCCTTCCTTGAAAAGGCTTACTGAAGGATTCGACAATGCAGAAAATCTGATCGCTAATGCTTTCTCCAGTCCTTCGAGTCCTGCCTGTTCAGGAAGTTCCAGAAATTTCTTGATTCTCCGGGCTTCCGTACGGGTAAATTTTCTCCATGCATTTTCATCGTGCAACATAGCTTCATCCATACCGTTCTTTCCTTCTACGGATTGAAACCATACTCCATCAAGTGCATAGATGTTTCTTGCGTATATTCTGACCAGTTCCTTTAGTTCATCTTTTGATAATAAATCCAGTTTATCAATCATCATTTCTTAATATTACATTTTACGGCTCAGTCTGAAACCTTGGGGGATTGCGTTAAAATTCTTATTTTTGCATCATGAAAACATCCTCTTCCCAAACGATTGATCCTGTTGCTTCTTTAAGCTTGTTCTTGCCTTCAGGAATCCTTGATTACTTTACCCTAGTCAATCATGTTTCTCAGGATACTTGCTTTATTCTTTATTTAGAGGAGAAAGCCACTATTCCTTCTGAGTACTCTGATCTCCATCTTCACTCAAAAGGTTTCCTCCCTGAGATTGAAGTTCAGGACTTCCCTATCCGTGGTAAAGCCGTTTATTTACGTATCAAGCGTCGTCGCTGGGAAGATCCCTCCACTGGGCAGACATATAGTCGTGACTGGAGTTTGGTAGCCACCGGTACTCGCATAACCGCTGAGTTCGGTGCTTTTTTAAAAGAATTACTTAGATAATCACGCCGTTAGCTGCCAAAGTGTAGCAGAGCATTACTGTATGGATGGCAAACAGCTTCAAAGCCAATATAAAGATCACCTGAGTGACTTCCAGAATTGGGATCAGAGAGCACATGCCCAAGAGTATATCCTTTATCCAAAGAATATGGGTTATCGCCTATGTATTGACGAAACGGCTTTGAGCAAGGGAGATCTTTATACCATCTTAATAAATAGAGATAAGCGAGGTAGGAAAGGTTCTATTATAGCTGTAATTCAGGGCACTAAAGCCGATGATATCATTGCGGTACTTACAAAGATGCCACAGGAGCTGCGTAATCAAGTCAAAGAAATTACACTGGATATGGCAGGGAGCATGCAAAAGATTGCGAAAACGTGCTTTCCACGTGCCATGCAGGTGATTGATAGGTTTCATGTACAAAAACTTGTATACGAAGCTGTACAAGAGTTGCGTATTACATATAGATGGCAAGTGATAAAAGAGGAGAATAAAGCCATGAAAGCGGCAAAAGAGAAGGGGGAAGTACATAAAGCAGAAGAACTCGAAAACGGAGATACACTCAGGCAATTATTAGCCAGAAGCAGATATTTATTATTTAAATCACCTGATAAATGGACCAAGAGCCAGAAAATCAGGGCAGAATTACTTTTCAAGCAGTTTGAAGATATTAAGCACGTATATTACTACTCATTGGAGTTGGGAAAGATCTTTTCCACAAACTATGACAAGGATGTAGCAAGAGCAAAGCTGGCACT
>OHLP01001217.1_pt1 | contig 10302 bp, 13 predicted proteins | sample 1569111 | NCBI WGS metagenome assembly OHLP01 (sample SAMEA3879504, study PRJEB24766) | human gut metagenome | biome: human-associated habitat; feature: feces | place: USA | collected 1985/1987 | reverse complement strand
AAGAACCGAAATACCATGACTATAAGAGAACTGCTTGAATGGTCTTTGGTTGAGAGTGACAACAATGCGGCAGACATACTCCTGCATCGCGTCGGTGGAACATCGGGAGTAACATCAATAATGAGGCAAATGGGTATCTCTGATGAGATTGTAATCGGAGCCTCGGAAGAAGATATGCACCGTGATCCATACCTAAGCTATCTTAACCGTACCACACCTTTGGCAATGGCGCAGCTATTTGATAGGTTTTACCACGAATTGAGAAACGCATCACAGTCATATTCTGAAATATCCGTCATGCTTGAACAGTGTCGCACGGGGCTTGACAGGCTTGCTTTACCCCTTTTGCCTACTAATGCCCTGATAGGACATAAGACAGGTACAGGATTTCCGACACCCGAAGGTCGCATATCCGCAGTAAATGATTGTGGATATGTGAATTTGCCTAATGGTACAAGATATTCTATTGCCGTGTTTGTTGCTGATTCCAATTACGACATAGCAACGACCTCAGCCATCATTGCTGAGGTTTCTAAGATTGTCTTGGAAGGTTTGATTAAACAAAAATAAGATAAGAATATGGAACATAAATTTTGTCAAAGCTGCGGAATGCCGCTGACTACAGACAACAAAGGTACTAATGCTGATGGTAGTCGCAACGAGGATTACTGTATCTACTGCTATAAGGATGGCAGATTCACACAAGACTTCACTATGGAGCAGATGATTGAACATTGCGCTCAGTTTACCGACGAGATAAACAAGGAGTCAGGACAGACCTTGACACAGGAACAGGCAAAAGACATGATGCGTCAATTCTTTCCACAACTCAAACGCTGGAAAAACCGGACAGCCATGTTTATTGCAATTCTGACATATAAAAAACCGCTTGAAGAAGTTGACCGTTTCCTTCAGGCACATCGTGACTATCTTGCCGAGCACTATGCGGCTGGCGATTTCATCGCATCCGGTCCGCAGGCTCCCTGCGTGGGCGGTGTAATATTGATAAAGGCCGAAAGCCGTGCAGTGGTTGATTCTATCATAGAGCAAGATCCGTTCAACATCAACGGAATTGCCGACTACCGGATTGTGGAGTTTACTCCGACAATGTTTGTAGAATCGAGCCTTTCCGACATACTAAAATAAGTATTATACTGATGGTTAATAAAAGAGCTATAATTATTTGGCTGGCAATCACAATCCTTGTGATGTTAGCATTGCCTTTTGCCGTTGCCCGGCTTGCGTCTGAATGTTCCGGAATGGCACTGTGCATGATGCTTTTCTTAATTGTGAATCCTATTTATTCTGCGATTCTTGGTTATCGCTGTGGGAAAGACATAAAGAAAATGTGGAATCTTCCATTGGTGTCAGCCGTAGCGTTTCTTGCCGGGACATGGATTTTCTTTGACATACATGAATTATGGTTTGTCGTCTATGCAATAGTATATCTTGCAATAGGTTGGATAGCAATGGCTATAAACAAATATATAAATAGCTCAAATAAGAGAAATGATATATACCCGTTTTCAGACGCGCCAAATACCGCTGTTTTTATATGTAGTCACATATTGGACAGTGGAGAAGATATATTATTTGTTTCACACGATACGGATGATGGAGCATGGCAATTTCTTTGTGACAAAGAACATAATGAAAGCGACGCAAGGATAGTTTCATTAAAGTATGTATTGGATTTAGATCCGACTATCAGCAACCTGAATGATTTACCTCTTGGTTATTGTGCACAACGAAAATCCAAGAGTGACAAGTGGGTAATTGCAAAGAATTAAATTATGCCATACATATCAATCGAGAGCGGCAAACTGACCGCTGAACATAAAAACCGTTAATTGAAAATGAGCAACGATACACGAGACATCTTTTCCGGACTTAAAGCCCGCAAGCCACAATATGTGTTGGGCACAAAGAACGGGGATATACGCACATCAAACGTGACCGAGGAAAAGATCCTTGATGCTATAGACGACATTGAGGATAACGGATGCGTATATCTTGAAAAATGCGTGCCGGTGGTGTTGGTCAGCGATGCAAAGGCATACTCAATTGATTACTTTAAGGATAGCAGTATAGCGGTATGTTTTATGGTCAACGGGTATATGCTGCGAATGTGGCGGTCGGACGTTGATTGCGACATGGCCGCCGATATTATGTGTGACTTCTTCCGCACCGCATCGCTCCCTGATATGACCGGCTGGCACTGCCAGAAAATCCATCCCGAGCAAGAAAAGGCAGAGACGAAACTATGTGTTGACGGCGAGGATTTCCGATACTTTGATATGGCGGATGTGTTCTGTGCTTTGGAAGATATCATAGAGGGCAAATCGCTATGGATGCTTTATGATTTCACTAAAGGCGATGGCGGGTATATCAACATCAGCAGGCGTGACAATGATACCGCTCCGACCACCGGATATAAAGTTGAATATGTAAGGTGGTCGGAGCCGGTGCCTATTGGTTACAGAGGTGTTATTTTTGATGTCGGTCTCTTGCGGAACTGGCTGTGGAGTCTGATTGATGGCGAGAGATTGCCCGATCCTCTGAGCTGTTGGGAGGAGTTTGACGTAAACGATTATTTTGGAAGACTGGTATTCAGATTTTTAGACGAAGAGAAAGATGAAAGGTAAATATAGCAAGCCGGTAAAAACGGCTGTCGAATTGATTTGGTCAAGTTTCGACCGCGATGAAATACGCCGCGGTTACGCGATGCTTATGCAGGCGGCGCAACAGGGCGATGCCGATGCACTGGCATTCATAGCCCGCTGCTTCATGGGTGAGGAGTATGTGTGGCCACAAGCAGGCTTTAAAGTTGACGATGCCAACGCATCGAAGTTGATGCAAAAGAGCGCGATGATGGGCAGTGCCACAGGTGTTCTTTGTGCTGCGCGAAGCTCAAACCTCACGCCCTCGGTGGAACGGCATATGCCGTTTGCCTCGTTTAAGGAGGCGTTTGAGGAGATTCTCGGCCAGGCAGAACGTGGCGACGCCTTCTGTTGCTACATGGTCGGCAATGTGTATTATTGGGGCGACTATCTGCGCGTCGAGCCTGACTATGCCAAGCAATTCAAAGATGAAAACGGATATAACGCATGGGCCTATCCGATAGCCAAGGAGTGGTACGAACGTAGCTTCGACGGCGGGCTTTGTGCCGGGTGGGGCAATTACTGCAATATCCGAGAATCAGGTCTTTGCGACATTGCGCAGGATGTCTTTGAGAAATATTACTTGAAGCTGGCGGATATTTCACCCGTAATCTGCAACAACTACGGTTATTATCTTCGCACTGAGAAGGGCGACTCATACGGTGGGCTGTTGCGATATGTGGAGGCTGCCCGTAGGGGCGACCCACAAGCCGCATACAATGCAGGGCATATCTACGAAGCCGGTGAAGAAGTGGATGAGAATATCGACCTTGCATATCAACTCTATGAAATGGCTGCCAAATGCGGACATCCCGCAGGACAATTTGAGGTAGGATATTATCTGTTTGAAGGCTTCGGTGATGTGGAGCAGGACTACGCCAAGGCTGTGGAATGGTTTGAAAAGGCATACCAAAACCCGAAATGCAGCAAGACCACCCGGACGCAGACCGCCGCCTACCTCGGTTTATGCTATCAGGAGGGGCTGGGAACAGTTCAAGACGACGATGTGGCATTCGAGTATCTTCATGAAGCAGGGGAAAACATCGACAATCTATGGGAGTCAATAACCGTCAAGGTGCTCACCGCACTCGGCGTGGCGTATGCCTTCGGACATGGCACCGAGGCGGATATTGAGTTGGGATACCAGTATTTTGAGGATGCTGTAAAACTCGGTTCGGAAGAAGCCAAAGAGTATATCGGCTATATCAACTCGCCCGACTTTGAAGCCCGCGAGCGGAAAAAAGAAGAACCAGCCACTCCCGTAGCCCCGTTCTGGCAGGAAGTGACTGAAAAAATCAGAGATGCGGTTACAACTGACCTGCGCGAAATTCTTGGCCGCATAGATGATGAGCACATATACACTGCCGCCTTGGTCACCGACAGGTATTGCTGCTCTCTTTTTCTCGCTGTGAACACGTTGGAGTACCTTCAAAGCGAAGACGAAGAACCCGATGACGAGAGCAAATGGCATCCGGATGAATGGGGATATTCTGACGGACATGGCAGCGAACTGGTGAAACTCAGCAAATCGCTGTGGGAAAACCACGCCACTTTGCCGGGCGAAGCCTTTTTCTTCAGCGCAATGATATCAGCGATGGCGCAGGTCAAAGGCTCGGGAATATTCGGAGAAGGCACCGAAGAAATCACATTCTTCATTTCAATCTCGGATGATGAAGACGCTGAAAATCTCGAAGACGCATCAGCCATGACGCTGAACAGTCCCGAACTGGCAGCAGCTTTTTTGAATAGAAACAAGTAACATCGTATTATGGCATATTATACTGTTTACTGGCCTCAGGACCGGTTGGACGAACTAAGAAAATCTGATGACAAAGGGCCTATAAAAGTAGTGTTTGGCAGCATCCATTCAAGGATGCCGTCAATAGCATCAATAAAAGAGGGAGATGTCGTATTTCCGGTCTCATTGCTTGATAGGCATCTCTACATAATGGCAAGATTAGAAGTGACTCATAAGGAAAGAGCCTTCGACTATTGCATAAGAGAACTCGGAAATCCTTACAGGTCTCTTATTCCCGGAGGTGTTGTCGTTAAGGTCTCTGACACATTCTTTTGTGCAAAAGACGTTTCTTATAAAAGTCTCCAGAGTGTGCCTGAGAATCTCACGATGATTATTCCCGGCGACAAACCCCATTGCAAGCATCAGGAACCGTTTAATTGCTGTGCCGAATGGGCAGTATGGGGAGAAAATGGCAGTGTTATCCAACCGCGCCTCATTCCTGATGAGGTTGTGCCACTTCTTAGATTCGGTTATCCGAAGAGTAAAGAGAAGCCATTACGAATCAATTCAAAAGGAGTTGTGTTGGCTCAAAGTATAGCTGCAACCCGGCGTTTGTCGGAGGAATCTGCAATGTTTTTTGAAGGAATCTTTAAACCGATTGAAAACGTTGAACCGTAGGTCAACAAGATAATTATATGCTGCAAATTTGGATTTGAGACTATAACAGAGCGAGAGCAGGATTATTTAATAGTTAACATTTGAATTAAAAGTAAATCATGAATATAAAGTCGGAACTACAACAACTCTGTGGGGATACCCAAAATCTACGGCTTAATGACGTAAATATTGAGCCGGAAACGATACAGGCAATCATGATAAATGAGGTTGTCCCGTCATGTCCGGAAGATGATTTCTATGGGAAACCGGATTCCGCGTATATGTCAACGACAATTCCGATGTTCAGAAAAGCAGGAATAGAGATAGGTTCAGTACAAGACATTCTGAATAATGGAATTTACATTACTAATGCTGTCAAGACTCCTAAAACCGAATATGCAGTTTCAAAGGAGAGCATAGAGGATAGCCTGCCCTATCTGGAAAAAGAGCTTGCTTTGTTTCCAAACGTCAAGGTTATCATGCTTATGGGGGATGTGGCAAAGAAAGCCTTTAATATGATATGCAAGAAGGCGACCAAAAAAAAATGCCGTTCCAAGTATATCTACTTACAAGTTACGTAATACTGAGATTTTCTATAATGGAATACGCATTATGCCCTCTTACATTATGACCGGCCAGAACATTCTGATTGAAAAGTCAAAATTCGAGATGGCATCGAAGGATATAGAAACGATGTACAGGTTAATTAAATGTTTTGATTAAAGATGGTTATTGCACCTGATGATATTTTGAAATATTGCCTTGACAACCTTGAAGGGACGGTCGAAGTAAACAGTTGGGGCGAGCGTGGGATTTTCTATAATCCGGATGGAGTGTTGAAACGTGGGGTTTATATCTTGACGATAAAAGAAAAGGATGGCGACAATGATCGAGCTTCCCACCTTGACCGCAAGGATGTGTGGCGAATAAATATAGGAGTCAGAAAACAGACTTTCCGCACTTTATTCGGAGAACTGCCCAAACGCCCATGTAAAGGCGGCATTGTTGATATGCCGTATGAATTTACCGCAAAGGATGTCATTATGCCGCATCCGGTTTATGCGTGGATGGGCTGGATTTGCGCTTTAACCCCATCTGAAGCGACATTTGAATTATTAAAACCTTACATCCTTGAATCCTACGAATACGCAAAAGAGAAATTTAAAAAAAGATGACGGGATAGTGAATTGATTATTTGAAAACGATGATAGAACATATGGAACAAAGATTTTGTCAAAGCTGCGGTATGCCCCTTGTAGAGGGTAACATCGGCACAAATTCAGACGGCAGTAAAAGTAAGGACTATTGTGGCTACTGCTACAAAGAAGGTGTTTTCCTCCAAGATTTCAACATGAGCCAGATGATAGAGTTCTGCACTCAGTTTACCGACCAGATTAACAAGGAAACGGGTTGGAATCTGACGCCCCAACAGGCAAAGGCTCAAATGCAACAAATCTTCCCAACACTCAAACGTTGGAAAGAGAAAGATGAAAGAAGTTTGATTGAAAAAGCGATCCATTCTTTCCCAATGCAAAGAGGTTACGCTGGCATCGGTCAATGCGGAGGGTTTTCCTCGCCCTGTGCCGTTGGATAAAATTCACTCGTTAGGATGCAATGAAGTTTGGGTAGTGACCGCAGCAGACTCCGAAAAGGTTGCCGATTTCAGGCTTAATCCCAAAGCCGGGCTTTCCTACTCGTTTTATGGCGACAGTGTTGCATTGCGCGGCACAGTCGAAATCATTACGGATGATGAAACCCGCAAACGAATGTGGCAGGAGTATTTTATAAATTATTTCCCCGCCGGCCCGGCAGATTCGAACTATGTGCTTATTCGCTTTATCGGAAATGAGGCTACCATCTGGATAAACCGCGAGTTTGCTCACATCACCATATAACACATAAATTATGAGAGATTCGGAACAAATGTATCCGGTCGTTTTTACAACAGCTATCATTCAGAGGAATTTACGGTTGAGTGAGGCATATAACACCAATGTCCGTTTTTTACTATCATCGAAAATAATCATGTTGTAATTTTGCGGGATGCAGACATTCAGAATCATACAGCCAACGCCTGCCCTGAAACCGTTTATACGGTATTACTGGATATTGCAGGATAGTACCTCAGGCATAGTGTCGCAACGCACTTTGCCGACAGGCTGTATATCACTTGTGTTCCATCGAGGCGAAAGGCTCAAAGTCACGAACCGGAATGAATTGCAACCGCATAGTTTTATTTGCGGTCAGGAAAGCGGTTATTCAGATGTGACTTCAACCGGTGACATCGAAATGATAGTGGTGGTATTCCAACCTCATGCGGCAAAAATATTCTTTCATATGCCAGTCACTTTACTGCGTGACAGGAATGTGGCGGTTGCGGACATTGGAAATCCAGCCTTGCGTGATTTGGCACACAGAGTTGAAGACAGTGAAAATCACGACATCTGCATTGAACTGATAGAGAATTACTTCTACAAGTGCCTGATGTACGGGACACCTTATCATCTGCCACGACTGGCGGAAGTGGTACGTCATATCAACAATTCCACTCAAACAAATATCAGGGCACTTTCGAATATTGCGTGCCTGAGCGAAAAGCAATTCTCCCGGATTTTCTCGGAAAACATAGGAACGACACCCAAAGATTTCATGCGTATAGTCAGGTTGCAACGCACCTTATCTGTCATGCAGCATAATCAGGGAATAGGTTTTGCGCAGCTGTCATACGAATGTGGGTACACCGACCAATCCCACATGATTAAAGAATTCAAGCTATTCTCCGGCTACACACCGAAAGAGTATATTGCTCGATACTCTCCTGTTTCTGACTATTTTACATTCTAAAAAATAGCGTTTATACAGCCTTGTATTTGGTTGTCACCGATTATTTTTATAATTTTGTCACCACTTAGTGACGTTATATAAGATGGAATTGAAAGAAACAGAAAAAAGGCTTCTTGAAGCCGTGAGCCATATCGTAGAGAACGATGGTTTTACCAAAATCGGAGTTAATCGCATAGCTAATCAAGCCGGATGCGATAAGGTTTTGATTTATCGCTATTTCGGTGGATTGGATGGTTTGCTCGTGGAATGGGCAAAGCGTCATGACTATTATTCGTTTGCCTATTCGGAGTTTATTGACACCATTAAACGAGCTAAAGACGGTAACATAAAGCAGATTGTTAAGGATGTGTTTATGTGTCAACTTAACTATCTAAAAGATAATGTACTCATGCAAGAACTTCTGGTATGGGAACTGTCAGGTCATTCGTCTTTCAAGGGAATCATTGAAGAACGGGAACGTATCGGCTATAAACTGCAGGAGGAACTGAATAAGTTTTTGGATAGAGACAGTGATAACAATATGTCGATTGCAATAATCATATCCGCAATCAACTACATCGTTCTTTTCACAAGGCAATATCACAAAATCAACGGTATAGATTTCAGTAACCCGGAAGCATGGGAAAGAATGGAAGCTATGATTTCCAAATATGTGGATTTTATCTTTGACAACAACTGTCTATGAAACATATCATTACAATAGCACTTACGCTGTTTCTTACAGCTTTTGCAATGGCGCAGGAAAGAAACTATATTTCCACCTGCGGCAAGACAAAAACCGCTATCAAATGGACGGAGGAACACAAGGATGGAAAGATATACCTATATACGGTACAAGGTGGTGAGAAGCATGAGTATATATTAGGAACCGATTATAAAACCGAGAGTTGGAAGATAGTAAATACTTCTTCAAACACCAATCTATCAATCAGGTTAAATAATGGTATGTACTCCATATCCGGCAAGTTCAATGGGAAACAGATTTCAAAGACGGTGAAAAGTAAAGGCAAGCCGTGGTATCAAAACATAGCCTATAATGCGGGATTAACTCTGAAAAATGGCAGGTCTGTGGAATATGAGTGTTTTCGCCCCGACAACATGAAGCTCTATACCATGTCGGCAGCAAAGAAAGGAAATGAGAAATTAGACGGAAAGAATGCAGTAAGAATAGAAGTCAGTTTTACCGGCTTTATGTCGGCTTTCTGGAGCTGTGACTATTACTTTGACACGAACACCTTGATGTTTGTGGGGTATAAGGGCGTAAACGGGGGGCCCGGAACACCAGAAACAAAAATATCAGTCGCAAAATGAAAGCAATAATATTCTATCGTTCCTCATACAGAGGCAACACGCTAAAAATTGCACAAAGCATGGCAGATGCCCTTGCTGCCGAATTGGTATGTATCGACAGCAATCCGTCAATCGACCTGTCGGATTATGACCTTATCGGCTTTGGCTCCGCTATAAACTTTGCCGCTCACGATATACGACTTCAACGATTTGTTACAAGTCAGAATCTTAAAGGTAAAAATGTGTTCATATTTTCCACCCGTTGCAGACCTTTTTTGGGGGCATATCATAGCCCCCTCAAAAAAATCATAGAGAGGAAAGGTGGAATTATAGTTGGCGAATTTTCCTGCCGAGGATTTGACCGCACCGGACCGTGGGTTCTGATGGACGGCTACAATAAAGCCAGACCGAATGAGCGGGATATGTTCAAGGCAAGACTGTTCTCGGAAAAGCTTCGGTGGAAATTGCATCCTTTGGCATTTGTTTGTAAAAATCCGATTGCAGGATATTCTGAAAGCATACCGATACGCCGCAAGAGTTCATATATAGTAGCCGGTAACAAGGTGGTGTTTCTCAATACCTCTACCTGTATAAAGTGCGGAAAATGTATCAACGTTTGTCCGATGCACATATTTGCACAAAAAGATACGATTTTGCCGATGGACGAGAAAAATTGTATCCAGTGCCGATTATGCGCCGACAACTGTCCGACATCCTCAATATATATCCGTGAATCTTTTTTGAACGGATTGCGGATAGCTCTCAGGGAATCATTCAGTAACAAATTGCAGAATAATTATAAAGCTGAGGATAATCATCATTAGGTCTTTTAACTTAACACGGATGTCCGCTTTTTACTATCACAGGCTATTACATCGCTGTAACTTTGCAGCGTACTAATCAAATAATAAAAAGTATGATTGCATTTTTTGAAATCCCCACCAATGACTTTGACAAGTCGGTGGCGTTCTATCAGGCTCTCTTTGGCGAAAAGCTGGAGGTGTCGCAGTTCGGCGATGAGAAAATGGCCTGTCTTATGAAAGAAGGTAAGAGTGTATGCTCAATCTCCTCGGCTCCCTCGTTTCCCGGTTTCGCACCCTCTAACGGAGGCGT
>OHLP01001214.1_pt1 | contig 10319 bp, 8 predicted proteins | sample 1569111 | NCBI WGS metagenome assembly OHLP01 (sample SAMEA3879504, study PRJEB24766) | human gut metagenome | biome: human-associated habitat; feature: feces | place: USA | collected 1985/1987 | reverse complement strand
AATCGTCACTTTCTGCAAATATGTATGGATTGCAGAAAGTGACGATTATGCCGATCTCTCTTTTTTGGCTACTACTGTCCCATTGATGGAAAAAAATACAGAAGCTGCTTTATGCTTTGTAGGAAGCTATTGTGTTGACGAAGAAGGAAATGAACTGAACTTGGATCACAATAGGTGGGGAAAGAGACAGCTTTCTTGTAAAGAAGGATATAGGATATTTAATAGCTCTGATTATGTTTTACGTAATTTGTATTGGAGGTGTTATATATTCAACTCCAGCGGTGTACTTTTTAGACGCGATTTATCAGAAGCGATAGATGGGAGGGAATGGTCCTCGATGAAATCGAGTGGCGATTGGCTGTTTTGGACTGAAATGGCTGGTATGGGAAAAGTGATTGAGGTTTATAAGAAGTTGAATTACTTCCGTTCTCACCGCTCTACTTCTGCCCAAGCAAGAAGGTCGGGAATTGCATGGGAAGAAGATTTCACTGTGATTAGTAAGATTGAACAAAAATATCCACAAATTACTTCTTATAGAAAGATGCTCCGTCGCGGTATCTTCTATAAGAAGATAAAACGTGCCCAGTTTGACCGGAATATTAAGCAAGGTTTATTTGAAAAGCTGGAAGATGTGTTACATGGAGGATATAAATCATATCTGATAGAGAGATTAAATAAATATTTGAGTTCCTTAGTCCCTTGTCTGCCAACTGAGCAACGAGACAGATTATAAGCACTATACATAAGTAATATGAAAAAAATCCTTTTTATTATCCCTTATATTCCTTACCCTCTAAATTCAGGAGGGAATCAGGCTTTTTTTAATATGGTGGACTATATCCGCCATAAAATGTCTGTTTCTATCTTGCTTTATCCTGTAACAGATTCTCAAAAAAAAAGTGTTGAGCGTTTAAAGGAAATATGGGAGAATGTCACATTTTATATTTTCACCAAAGAAGATGGGATGAACAGTCTTAAAGTAAAACATCTCTTTTATTACAGGTGGTTAGATAAGATAAAAGGCTCTATTATACGCAAGATGAAACGGCAATTTACCTTTTCAGAGAATGGAATAATTGATTGGGTGCGTAAAAAATCAACTCTGCATACTTCAGTGTTTTCTTCCTTTGATGCTGGCTATATAAATTATGTAACTCATATTTCTCAATTTGGATTTGATATCATTCAAGTGGAATTTTATGAATTAATATCTTTGGGATATATTTTGCCACAGAATGTACAGACTATTTTTCTGCATCATGAACTACGTTATATTCATAATGAAAACGAGATTGCTTTATTTAAGAAAGTAACAGGGGAAGATTTTATGTCTCTACAAGTAGCAAAAGACTTTGAACGTTGTGCATTGCAACGTTTTAAGCATGTTATTGTGTTGACTGATGTTGATTATCGGATATTAAAGGACTTTGTTGGAAATGGTGACCATATTTATGTTTCTCCAGCAGTTGTTCAGGAAGCAAAAAGTGCGGAAGTTACTTCCCTTCCTGTAGCTACTAATAGATTGACATTTTGGGGAAGTGGAAACCATTGTCCCAATTTAGATGCTGTTGCCTGGTTTTGTAATGAAATAGCCCCTTGTTTGCGAAATGCGGGGGTATCTTTTAAATTTCAAGTGATTGGGACGTGGAACTGTTCATTAATGCAAGAATTACGTACAGTGTGTCCTGAAATGGAGTTGATAGGTTATGTAGACGATTTACATGCTTTTGTTAGCGGTAGTATTGCATTGGTTCCCATTCGTATAGGTAGTGGTATGAGAATGAAGATATTGGATGCGGTATTTGCTAAAGTTCCGTTTGTAACAACAGCCAAGGGTGTTGAAGGTCTTGATTTCCGTAATGAAGAAGAATGCTTGATAGCTGATACAGCAAGTGGTTTTGCCGCTGAGATTGTAAGGCTAATGAACGATTCTGGGTTGCAGACTAAGTTAATAGAACAGGCAGGATATAGATTACAACAATTATATAAGCCACAGGAAATGCTGGATAGAAGATTGCAAATTTATAATCAGATTTTATAAATTATATAGATGTTATGAAAAAGATTCTTTATATTATTCCTTATGTTCCTTATCCTTTGACATCTGGGGGGAACCAAGCTTTTTTTCACATGATAGACTATCTTCGTGATAAGATGGATATTTCTATATTGCTCTATCCGATAAATAAGGCGCAGGAATCGGATGTAGAGGAATTGAAGAAGTTATGGGATAATGTAGATTTTTATGTGTTTACAGAATCAATGAAGGACCCGGAAGTGCGTAATCCATTTTATTATAAATGGTTAAAGAAAGCGAGGCTGTCTGTTAAGAGAAAAATGAGACGGCAGTTGCTTGTTGAAGATAAATGGGATATTGCACGCAACAGGTCTACTTTATTTGTTTCTAATTTTAAGCCACTCCATAAAAAGTATGTACGGTTTATTTCGAAAGTAGTAAAGCAGGGATTTGATATTATTCAAGTTGAATTTTATGAGTTAATCTCGTTAGGATACCTGCTTCCAGAAGATGTGCAGACTGTATTTGTACATCATGAGTTAAGATATGTCCGTAATGAAAATGAAATGCTTCTTTTCAATCAAGTGAATGATGAAGAACGTATGCTGTTCAGGATAGCGAAAAATTTTGAACGTTCTGCGTTACAGAGTTTTAAACACATAATTGCACTAACAGAAACGGATCGTCAATTATTGACAGGTTTTGTTGGTAGGGAAAAACGTATCTACGCTTCTCCGGCAGTAGTGCAGATGATTGCTGGTGAGGAAGGAAAGTTTGTCCCTGCTACCCGTCGTTTAACTTTTATCGGTAGTGAGGATCATTATCCAAATTTGGATGCGGTGATGTGGTTCTGTAAGGAAATCGCCCCGCGTTTACGTAAGAAAGGGGCTAGCTTTGCTTTTCAAGTAATTGGCAAATGGCATACAGTCTATGCAAAAAAACTATCGGATTCTTGTCCGGAGCTGGAGTTTGTAGGATATATAGAGGATTTGCATGCTTTCTTGCAGGGAAGTGTGAGTGTGGTTCCGGTTCGTATAGGTAGTGGTATGCGTATGAAAATTTTGGATGCTATTTCTTCAAGGATACCTGTTGTAACTACTACCAAAGGAGTGGAAGGTATTGACCTTCGTGATGGAGAAGAATGTTTGAAGGCTGATAGTGCAGATGAATTTGTAGACACAATAATACGTTTGTTGGGCGATGTGAACTTGCAAGAAAAATTGGTCAACCAAGCTGATTATAGATTACGGCAGCTATACAATCCGCAGAAAATGCTGGATAGAAGATTGGAAATCTATAATCAGATATTGGCTGATAAAGGTTAGGCTGGTGCGATAACTTTATTTGTTTAAGGCTGATACATGCTCTATGCAGCTAATCAGCCTTTGCATAATCAAATCCCAGTTGTAATTCTTTTGTACATAATTGAATCCCTTTTCCCCCATTTCAATTCTTAATGCGTCAGAAGAGTCTATTTTGTACAGTTGTTTTATAAATTCTTGTTCATTGGAATAAGCTAATGCGGCATGACCGCTTTTCTTACAATGTTCTTTCATTACATTGCAGAGTCCATTAACCAACATGGGCTTTTTTAAACTCATTGTTTCAAGTAGGATGAGTGACAAACTCTCAAATTTAGATGGATTGATTACTATCTTGGCATGTTCTATGATAGATGTTTTCTCATGCTCATCTACAAAACCGGTATAAATGATGTCTGGATGTTCGTATGTTTCACAAAAGATGCCTCCTACAAGCACAAATTTTAGATTTGAGGTCTTGTATGCCTGTTTATATGCTATGAAATAGTCAAATATCTTTTGCACTTTATCACGGTCTACTCGACCTACGTATAGTAAATATTCAGATGGGAGGTGATATTTATTTGCCGTTGTCTCCCAATTTGCGGGTGTTGCTACTTCACAACCTACACTGATGATGCCATGTGGAGACATGAAAGGACCGAAAATCCCTTCAGCCAGTTTTTCTTCAGCACGAGTATTGAAGCCAATATATGCAACTTTAGTGAATACTTTTGTAAGAACAGAACGGAATGCTGCCCTTTGGTAATGCATTGTGGGAATAACGATTGTTTTCTTGGGTGCATACAGGGCTGTATAGAATACAGGAGGGTAGTCTATTGTAATTGGGATTAACACCTGATAATTATCTTTGTTATCTTTGATAAAAGAGAGTAGAGAAGGAGAGTAGAACACACTACTTTCGTATTCCTTGATTTCCCATTTCTCCCGATATGTCCATATCGGGCAAAACAAGGAAGCAAGAGAAAGCAAGCGAAGTTTATATAATGGTTTACGGAGCTTTACTGATTTTCGTGCTTTTCTTCCATAATAATGTACCTTCTCCTTGTCAATGGGAGTTGCTTTAAATCTGCGTACAAGTACCCCGTTGATAACTTCATTTCCTTCGGCATATTCGTTCTCTCCGGTTTTGTAATTCTTCACGCAAGTAGTTAGAACCTCTACTTGATAATTGTTTGTTAACCTCTCGGCAAGCATTTTACAATGGTACTCTGCTCCTCCATTGATATCTTCTCCGTACCGAACAACTACAAATGCTATTTTATTCATTTCTTTTGCTTTCTGATTTTGTTTATCATATATAACTTCCAACGTAAATATTGCAAATAGTTATGTTTGATACTATTGGACTGCTTTAGGGCTCTGTATAGTTCCTTTTGGCTGGTACAGTCTGTTAGAGTTAATATGTCGGATATAATAAGTTTAAGCCTTCGTTTGGTATGTAATGGGCAAGGCTCTTTTCGTTGTTTGTAATAGTCCTCAAGCCAGTTGAAGAATGCGATACTTGCATAAGTCCTTCTTATCTTTAGTTGAGTATCAGGGTTAGCCGAAACATTGACTCCGCTATTGCGCCAAAGTATTTTTGAAAAAGGGATGGTATATATGCCTTTGTCTTTGGCACTGGCTATGACGGTTGCATTGTCTGACCGATAAGCTAAATCAAAGTTAATGAATCCGCCTGAGGCATAGAAGTGTTGAGTCTTGAATATGAATTCAGGCATTCGGGCATCAATTCTATTTGTGTACAGCATATATAAAAAGTTGTCTGCGGACAAGACAGAAGGATATGGGGGGGCATTCGGATGTTACTTCTCCTTTGGCATTTATAAGGTTGATGTCAAAGTGAAAAACATCGAAATCGCCATTTGTTTGAAGACTTTTATAGAAATTCTCAACACATGTGGGTTCCATAATGTCATCATCAGAAAAGAGACAAAAAAAGTCCTCGTCTTGTATCATACTAAGACAGCGGTTCCATTGCAGTACTAAATCTGTACTGCCTAAATTTGTAGGAAAACGCTTGTAGATGATGTTTAGCTGATTAGAATATTCAGAGACTATTTTTTCTAAGTTATAAGGGCTATTGTCATCACCTATATAAACAGTAAAATTTTTATTAGTCTGTTGAGCGAGAGATTCTAGAGTCTTATTAAAAAATGCATCCTTGTAAGCAGGAATAATGATTGCTAACTTGTTTGCCATACATCAAATTTAATTCAAATAAAACTATTTATGCAAAGGTATTATAATAAATGAAGTATTGCAAGCGTTTTGATTGTTTGTTATAATTAATGTTGTTAAAGACTGATTGTCCCTTAATTTTTTTATCATAGTAAATAGAATCTGAACGTAAGCGGAGATGTTCTTTTACCTAACTATGACCACATTCTGAACACGGCAAAGGGAGGATTGTTCCTGAGATAAAGAAACTGGTGTTGACAGTGAGAAGTCAAATGTTGAAAATATCTAGAAAGGTTTTGGAGTTGTAAACAGATGTGAATCTTTATTGTAGATTGGAGGAAGGAATAATAGTATAGAGGAAGGTTTGAGTCTTTCGTGCTCCTTTGGGGAGAACAGTGTGTCCATATCAAGATAAGTGCCTTGTGTTATCTGAGATAATTCCTTTTCGGCTTTGATACCGATGTTCCTACTGTTTAAACTATCGATAGAAAAATCACAGAAATTCATATTTGCCATCATTCCACCATTTGAAGGCTTTTTGCGCGTAAATACTCATAGCATTGATTATGAGTGAAGCGAATAATACTAAAATTCTTCTTCTGTTGTTTATTCGTGTGCATTATATATCTGTCATTCTAAGTATACAAAGAATGACAGATATATAAGATTGTTAAAGATTAAATGTAGGCATTGAATGATGGAATACTGTTATTAAGGTCTGATTACATATCCATCAATGCCTCCATACTGTTCACCCCATTCAGCTTGAGCATATTGTACTGTTGCATAATCGGTAGTATACCATGTATCTTTTGTATGTGTACTTTTTAGACGATAAAGGGGAATGGTGTTTGGTTGTTCGCTTGAGTATAGATATCCATCAATGCCTCCATACTGTTCACCCCATTTATTAATGGCATATTGAACACTAGCATAGTCGAATGTGTACCAAGTGTCTTTTGTGTGTGTACTTTTAAGTCGGTACATAGGTCTAGCATTAGGTGAAGGTTCTGCTAAGACGAAGCCTAAGATTCCCTGACACTCATCCCCAAATTGACTGTTGGCATAATTCACATCATCTTGTGAAAAGACCCACCAAGAATCTTTTGTGTGTGTACTTTTTAGTTGAAACATTGGTTTTATCTTTATAATAGGAGTTATTTTGCTATTGATATATTTTAGAACAGCATCTTTGATTTGCTGTTTTTTTATAGGGTCTTTGATGAAATCATAGATTGGGTAGGTTCTGTTGAAGTTGACTTCTGTTAGTACACAATGTGTGTTGTCAACGGATTGCTGCCATCCGCTGAGGCTGAAAGTATGGTTATAAACTCCATCTGATGTAATTGTTACTTGATGACCATCATGTTGACCGCCGTACATGTTGATTTTGCATGACCAATTACTATTTTTTCTTTGGTATTGTTCTACGACTTCTTTGGAAGAACTGCCGGAGAATGACAATCCGACTCCTCCTACCGCGAATGTGGCACCGGCTGTAGCAATGTTTTTCTTGGATTCTGTTTTCAAGTTGTCGGTGATTGTGGATTTATAGAAAGCTGATAAACGTCCTCCAACATTAAAGTCTATGAGCACGTGTGTACCGAACTCTTTTATAATGGCATCTGCTGAGGCTGTTGCAAGTTTGTTTTTGAAATAAGTTGTTAGATAGTTTGCTAAAGAATCTGGCTCACTGTAGAGGTTGTATTGCTCTAATTGCTTGATTTGGTCAATTCGAATATAGGTTTCTTTGGTAGTAACGTAGTTCTTGTTAACGCTTTGTCCTTCAAATGAGGCAGAGAAAGCATAAGGAATCTTTCCTCCATCAAGTTCGCTTTTCTTTACTTTTTCAGCAACGGAACCTGAGAACTTGTTGTTTCGTATGATTTCTTTTGAATACATCATGTAGTCATCTCCACCATATACATGATCTTGGATTTCACCGATATATTCAACTTTGTATAATTCTGGATTTCTTTGGACGAATTTGTCAATATCCAGCACAGCATATTTTATGGCTTGCCTGGAAAGGTATTCTTCTGTTATGTCATAGCCATAACCCAATACTTGAAACTTGCCATCTCCCATTGACTTAGTTGTTGGCATTTGTTGGTCTTCTTGAACAAACTGCTCGTCAAAAGTGTTGGTGCAGCTAATGGCGAATATTCCCATTGTAATGATAGGAATAAAGAGAAAATGTCTTTTCTTCATAATTTTGATAATTAATTTAGTTTTCCTTTTGAAAGAACTGGGTTAACGCGTATTTAGTCCTTCTAATCGGTTCGTTTTATAGATTGGTAATATATATATATTATTTCCTTGTCAGTTGGATGTTTCTATAGTGTGAAGTTGCCATACAAGAATACTCCATCGGATTCTATTTGGATAAAATAGTTGCTGCAAGATTCTTTATCTAGGTTGATGCTGATATTTGTTGGTGTATCGCATGCTTCTGCATAGACGGTTTCACTGGTTGATTCATTGATGAGGAGGATGGTGACAGTGGGTAATACCTCGTTGAAGTCGACACATACCGTATTATTATATAGGTAAGCGTTGGCGGTTTGAATGATACTACGAGATATAGGGGTATCTCCTTTACTAGTCGGATTTTTTCTTTTTGCTTGGATTAGGGCGATTTCTGTAAAAGGATTGTTCTCTTTTTGTGCGTATGTCACAATATTGCTTAAAAAGAATGCCACAATTAAGATAGACAATAGTTTCTTCATCATTATACACTTTTTTTGATTATTGATGGCACAAAGGTCGGCTTAATACGGCAGGATAAGTGTATAATATTGTATAATTTCGGTGTATAATGGCGTATAATATTGTATAATTGTTGTACTTGCTAATGATTGTTATGATTGGCTAGATGATTGGAGATTCTTTTTTAAAGCTTCCTTAAGAGATATCTCTTTGTGTGCAAAGCCCATTTTGTTTTCTAATATGCGGTCTGCCTTTTTGTAAATAGTATCCCGTTCGCAGCTCAATATATGGCAAAAGTGGCTTATCGGGAGGTTTGTCAGGTACAGACAACATAAGTAGATTTCGTCTTCTGTCAGGTGATATTTTGATTGTAGTTCCCGGGCAATATTATTCCAACATTTGTTGGTTTCTGCAATTAGTTGTAGCCAGTCACCTTGATGCATTATTTCTGATTCTGCCTTTTCTTTATGAGAGCGGATGATTAGAGTCATCTTGTTGTATACCTCAGATTGTTCGAACAGAACAAGTCCTGCCTTATACAGTATTTCTTTTTCGGTTCGGTTATTGGGCTTTTGCTTTCTTTTCTTATAGGATAGGATGATTACAGCTACAATGAGGGTTAATGTGATTATTGATATACTTATGATAGAGTAATGGGTGTGTTTGCTGATTATGTTTTGCTTGTTGCTTGGCATCCCTTGTTCTGCGCAGACAATGGCATCGGGCTGTCTGGACTTCTGCATGCTGTCCAAATAGGCAGAGTAGTTGCGTTCCATCTCTAAGGAAGTAGCTAAGTCTCCTTGCTCTTTGGCTATGTCTGCTAGATACATGTAAGCCCCGGCTTTGGTGGCATAGTCTGTTGTGAAAAGGGATTTTTGTAGGTAGTAGCGGGCAGAATCATATTGCAATATTAGGTAATATGCGCTTCCAAGTAGTTCGAAAGCTTTGTAGCATGTTGTGCGGTCTTTCTGTACGCCAAGATTCTGTTTGGCGAATTCTATAGCTTTCTCTCCGTTTTCCATCCAGTTGTATAGTTGGCATAGTGAGGAGAACACATTTTCTTTTAATTGTATGTTGGACTGTTTTTGGACGATAGCGAGTGCCTTCAACATCATTTTTTCGGCTTCGGGATAGAATTCTTCTCCTTTTTCCATACAGATGACTCCTCGTCGTGACAGAACTTCTGCTTGAAGAACAGAGTCCTTTAGCTGAATACCTATTTGTTGTGCCAATTGATAGCTGGAATCGGCTTGTGTATTTAGGTTTTGTGAATAGTATAGATAACCTATATTCAGGTAGATAAGACTTAATAGACGTCTTTCTCCTGCTTTTTCAGCTAAGGGCTCTGCTATGAGGTATTGAGTCATAGATTCTGTTCTTCTCTGTGAATCCCGGTAGACGCAGCCGGAATAGTAATGGGCCCTTGCCCGCTTTTCTATGTCGTTTGTGCCGTTGTAGTAGGTCAGGGCCGATTGTATCAGGGAATCATTGGTTTGGATAATGTAGTTCTTATCTCTTGCTTCTGTCATTAATAGGCCATAATAAGCACTGTCAGCTTGGGTCTGCAGGCTGTTTGTCGGGAATGCTTCGAGCATAGATAGGGCAGTGTCCGGTTGCTGAACGATGAGCGAGTCAATTGCAATCAGGTACTTATTATAGTTCACTCGGGTATTGCAAGCAATGGACAGAAGTACGATTAGGACAGATAGGGTTGTGATAATAGCTTTTCTCATGTGGTGAACAAAGTTCTCAGTTAAGTCGGGTGCAAAGGTACATCTTTTTCATTATTTACTCATATAATTGCTTGGGCATATTGAAGTTTGAAGAAAATTGTGTGGAAGTTAGGAGTAAAGATGGAAAATAAATGAGCCGGCTATTATTAAGATGACAATGTATGAGTGTACATGGTGCTGGAGAAGTATGCAAGGACACAAAAGAAAGTAGAGAATGTGGGCATTTAGGCAGAAATAACCTGAAACCCTTTTCCATTCCCTCGTTTTCTTGTATCTTTGCGACCTTATAATTCACTTAACTACAAGCAATGAAGGAATTCCTACAACTGATGCGGCGCTTTGTGTCGCCTTACAAGA
>OHLP01001209.1_pt1 | contig 10343 bp, 9 predicted proteins | sample 1569111 | NCBI WGS metagenome assembly OHLP01 (sample SAMEA3879504, study PRJEB24766) | human gut metagenome | biome: human-associated habitat; feature: feces | place: USA | collected 1985/1987 | reverse complement strand
GCCACCTGGTTGCGGAGGCGTCCGGTATACATGTCGATGAATTTGCGTACAATCTCGTTGTAGGGCATCTCCATAATGGTCGGCATGCGCGAGAGCCGGTCGATGTATACGGAATCGCTGAATTGAGGATTGACGGTAGAGGTACTGCAATCCTTTCCTAAATCTATGTAGTTCTTGGCTTTCCAGTCGCTGAGCAGGCTGTCTACAGGGTAGGTCATGCTCTTGGGCAGGTCGATGACTTCCCGCCGTTCCGTTCCGTTTTCGCGGATAATGACGTCTACGCTTTCTTGGGCGTATGCTTGCGGAGTTGCCAGCAGTATGCTGAACAGAAGTGAGGAACCCGCGATTATTCTTTTCATATATGTAGGTTTATTTGTCATGGATAAATCTGTTTATTTGTTTTTAAAATCGGAAACTGCACTGCAACCCCACGGAGCGGTTGGAGGAGTTGTTTATCCGGTTGTCGATGACAGCCGGCTCCACTTTCATGCTGAGGTCGGGGGTGATGTCGAAATTGGACAGTTCGGCATCCACATAGGCATCGATGACGGACAGCAGGTATACTCCGATGAAGGCGAAGATACTTAAATCGCGGTATCTGCGATAGGTGTCCTTGCGCTTGCGCAACAGCTCTTTCAACTGGGTTTCGGAAATCTTGTATCCGGGCGGCAGCAGGTCGGTGATGCTGCTGGACTGCATATTGCCGTTCATCGCGTCTTTATATGCGGTGGAGTAGTCCTTGTACATTTTGCTGTTCCACGTCAAGGCATAGGCACATCCGGCAAAGCCGCCGTAGAATATGGGCAATTTCCAGTATTTCCGGTTGTAGATTTGTCCGCCGCCGGGAATTACGAGCGCCAGCCAGGTGGCTTTTGTAGGGTTGGGAACCCATATTTTCTGATCGATTTCTTTTTTGAGGCTGTCTGCCGGCACTTCCGATTCTTTCAGGACGGGAGCGGAAGTCATTTCCAGCAGCTTTTTCTTGTTCTCGGCGGCAATGCTGTCGGCAGTGGCAATGCTGTCTGCCGGGACAACGGCCTGGAGAGGCGGCACTTCTTCCATAGTCCGGTTCAGGCTGTCGGCCTGCATCCGCGCTGCTTGCCGTACGGCGGCAAGAGAGTCTGCCTGCAGCCTGTGTATCCTCTTTGCAGCGGCACGCGGGCGGCTCTGACCATACATAGCAATCCCTGCCGTCTGCATCAGGCAAAGCAGCAGGGCGATACTGATTTGATATATTCTTCTCTTCTTTGTCATTTATTTTTTCAGCGTATCGAGAATACCGATGATACGTTCCAGTTCTTCTTCGTTACTGAACGGGATACTGATTTTTCCTTTGCCTTTTTCGGAGCAGGTCAACTGTACTTTGGTGCTGAAGAAACTGGAAAGCTGCTGCTTCAGCATATTGAACTCTTCGGGCAGTTTGGCGCGCTTGGGGGCTATCTTGCGGCCGCCGCTTTTCACGGCTTCTCCTTCGCTCAGGGATTTCACGATTTCCTCTACTTTGCGTACGGAATAACCTTGTTCGAGTATCTCTTCAAAAATCTTCACTTGCAGTTTGGGGTCTCCCAGCGTTACCAGTGCACGGGCGTGCCCCATGTCTATCTGCTTGTTTTGCAATCCCATCTGGATGGGAGCCGGCAGTTTCAGCAGGCGCAGGTAGTTGGCAATGGTGGTACGCTTCTTGCCTATGCGTTCGCTGAGGCGTTCCTGCGTCAGTCCGTATTGTTCCAGAAGGTGCTGGTAGGCAAGCGCTATTTCCACGGAGTTCAGGTCCTCGCGCTGTATGTTTTCGATGAGTGCCATTTCCATGACATTCTCGTCGTCGGCCGTGCGGATATAGGCGGGGATGCTCGTCAGCCCTGCCATTTGCGAGGCGCGGAAGCGGCGTTCGCCGGCAATAATCTGGTATTCATCATCGGACAGCTTACGCAGGGTGATAGGCTGGATGATACCAATCTCTGCAATAGAATCGGCAAGCTCCTGCAACGCTGTCTGGTCGAACTCGCGGCGGGGCTGATTGGGGTTGACGGCAATCTTCGACAATTCTATTTCATTGATAGAGGAAGAGCCTTCGGTCTGCACCTCATCCATGGAGAGCAGGGCGTCCAGCCCACGTCCTAATGCATTTCTTTTCTGTACCATCTATTCTTTTCTGTTTTACGATTTACTGTTTACTATGTTTGCCATGCGGGCGGTTAGTCCTCGTTGTGGCTGATTAACTCTTTTGCCAGTGCGATGTGGTTTTTGGCTCCGGTGGAGTCCGCATCGTACAGGATTGTGGGGAGTCCGTAGCTGGGGGCTTCGCTCAGTTTTACATTGCGTTGGATGACGGTGTTGAACACCAGTTCCTGGAAGTGGCGTTTCACCTCGTCGTATATCTGGTTGGCCTGGCGCAGCCGCGAGTCATACATGGTCAGCAGGAATCCCTCGATTTCGAGTGCGGGGTTCAGCTTGGACTTGATGATTTTGATGGTGTTCAGCAATTTGCTGATGCCTTCCAGTGCAAAGTATTCGGCCTGTACGGGAATGATAACCGAGTCGGCGGCCGTGAGCGCGTTGATTGTAATCAATCCTAACGACGGTGAGCAGTCTATCAGGATATAATCAAACTCTTCCCGTAGCGGGGCGAGTACCTCTTTCAGTATCTTTTCCCGGTTTTTAAGATTGAGCATTTCTATTTCGGCGCCTACCAGGTTGATGTGGGAGGAAATAACTTTCAATGTATCAATCTCCGTGTCGTGGATAGCGTCGCGCACATCGGCGCGGTCTATAATACATTCATAGATAGTACATTCTGCCTGCTTGATGTCTACGCCCAACCCTGACGAGGCGTTTGCCTGCGGGTCTGCGTCTACGACAAGCACTTTCTTTTCAAGTGTGGCGAGAGAAGCTGCGAGGTTTATGGTTGTTGTTGTTTTTCCTACACCACCTTTTTGATTTGCCAAAGCAATTATTTTTCCCATAATTTCAATGTTTATTGGCAGCGAAATAAGTGATAATTCCGTATAGCACCTACTAAAAAAGAGAAAGATTGCAAAAACGGTTGATAAGTCACCCTTTTTGTTAATAACTCCCGGATGCCTTTACCGTTCCGTTGCCTGAAGACGTGTGTCTCAGGCACTCTTTTTCCAGATTAGTGGGGCAAATATACGTATTTATCTTGAAAAGAAACAGCTTTTTTGTCTCACTTGCAGAAGATTAAGATTTCTAAAGCAATGAGATGGCGGGCGGCGGGATGTTCGGGTTATAAGCTGCCGCGGCTGCCGTGTCCGGGAAAATGCGTGCCGTTTCTTTGGAGTTTACAATAGTTTGTCCGAATTAAACTCGGAGTTTATTCCTATTAAACTTCGGGTTCATTAGGATTAAACCTGAAGTTTAATGGGGATAAACTTATGTTAAAGCAGTGCCGATGCAAACTCCCATGCGAAGTATCCGCACAACACGCATTTCAGTACCGTGCCGAAGAGGAAGCCGAACAGGGAGCCCAGTCCCGACTTCAGAGCCTGCCGGGTTTCCCTGCCGCCGAAAAGTTCGCCGATAAAAGCCCCTAAAAACGGACCAAGGACAATGCCCCAGGGCATGAAGAACAGCCCGATGAGGGTTCCGGCAAGGCATCCGCGTGTTCCCCAGCGCGTTCCGCCGCTGTATTTGCTGCCCAGCATGGGGACGAAATAGTCGAGCACCTGTACGATGACGACAATCAGCAGCCACAGCAACAGTTGGGTGGCAGAGTACTGCACCTTGTCGGTGAAGTGCAGCAGTAACAAACCGGCATAGGCCACGGGCGGACCGGGAATTACGGGCAGGAAACAGCCTGCCAGTCCCGTTATCAGGCAGAGGATACCCATCAGAATGAGAAAGACGTCTAACATATCTTTTTGTGTATTGGTGGTTAATATGTGGTTCTCTTTTGCTAAATTTGTAGCAAAATTAAAAAGAAATATGGAAAATCAGAGACCTTTGATATTGATTTCCAATGACGACGGTATCATTGCGAAAGGAATCAGCGAGTTGATAAAGTTTCTCCGTCCGCTGGGGGAGATTGTGGTAATGGCGCCGGATGCGCCGCGTTCGGGTAATGCGTGTGCGCTTACCGTGACGGAACCGATTCATTATCAGTTGCTTCGCAAGGATGTAGGACTGACGGTCTATAAGTGTTCCGGTACGCCCGCCGATTGCGTCAAGCTGGCATTCCATACGGTGCTCGACCGCAAACCCGACCTTGTGGTGGGAGGCATTAATCACGGCGATAACTCCTCGGTCAATGTGCATTATTCCGGAACAATGGGGGTGGTTATCGAAGGCTGCCTGAAAGGTGTTCCCTCTATCGGCTTTTCACTGTGCAACCACGCGCCGGACGCCGATTTTGAGCCGGCGGGAGAGTATATCCGCGAGATTGCCCGCAAGGTTCTGGAAAAAGGCTTGCCGCCGTTGACCTGCCTCAATGTCAACTTCCCCGATACCAAAGAGTTGAAAGGGGTGAAAATCTGCGAACAGGCAAAAGGGCAGTGGACCAACGAGTGGGAGAACTTCGCCCACAGAGGCGATGCGCACTACTATTGGCTGACCGGAGAGTTTGAGGAGTCGGAAAAGGAGAATGAAAAGAGCGACCATTGGGCGCTTGCCAACGGTTATGTAGCGGTGACTCCGACCACAGTGGATGTAACCGCCTATGGCCTGATGGACGAATTGAAGACCTGGTTCTGACGGATTGCACAGAATATTGAAACATAGGCGCTTATGAAGTATTATCTGATTGTGGGCGAGGCCTCGGGCGACCTGCATGCATCGCACCTGATGACTGCCTTGAAGGCGGAAGACCCGCAGGCCGAGTTCCGCTTCTTTGGCGGTGACCTGATGGCGGCTGTGGGCGGAACGTTGGTGAAGCATTATAAGGAACTGGCGTATATGGGCTTCATTCCCGTCTTGTTGCACCTGCGTACCATCTTTGCCAATATGAAGCGTTGCAAGGAAGACATTGCAGCCTGGCAGCCGGATGTTCTTATTTTGGTGGATTATCCGGGGTTCAACCTGAATATCGCCAAGTTTGTCCATGCCCGTACGCAAATACCGGTGTTCTATTATATTTCTCCCAAGATATGGGCCTGGAAAGAGCACCGTATCCGGAATATCAAACGGGATGTGGACGAACTCTTCTCCATTCTTCCGTTCGAGGTGGAGTTCTTCGAGGGCAAGCACCATTATCCCATACATTATGTAGGCAATCCGACGGTGGATGAAGTCACTGCCTTCCAAGCCGCTTATTCGGAAACTGCGGATGAGTTCAAACGGGCCAACGGCCTTTCGCCGAAGCCTGTCATTGCCTTGCTGGCTGGCAGCCGCAAGCAGGAGATTAAGGATAATTTGCCGGATATGATTCGGGCGGCCGCTTCATTTCCGGAGTATCAGTTGGTGCTGGCGGGAGCGCCGGGTATCTCTCCGGAGTATTATAAGGAATATGTCGGCAATGCAGACGTGAAGATAATCTTTAACCGTACTTATCCTTTGCTCCGGCATGCGGAAGCGGCATTGGTTACTTCGGGCACGGCAACGCTGGAAACGGCATTGTTCCGGGTTCCGCAGGCGGTGTGCTACCATACGCCGATAGGGAAGGTTATCGCTTTCCTGAAACGGCATGTCCTGAAAGTCAGGTATATATCTCTGGTAAACCTGATTGCCGACCGTGAGGTGGTGAAGGAACTGGTGGCCGATACCATGACGGTGGAGCAGATACGTGCGGAGCTTCAACGTATCTTATGCGATGAGGCGTACCGCCGGCAGATGCTCGACGGTTACGAATATATGGCATCCCGTCTGGGCGAGGCGGGAGCACCTGTGCATGCAGCCCGTGAAATGGTGGCTTTGCTTAAGAAACGTTTTAAAAAGTAGGACGATATTTAATTTCTTGTTAAAAGGAATAAAGCCGGTGCAGTAAATGCCCGGCTTTTGTATTTTCTATACAGAAAGAAATAAACAAAAGAACTTTGATTATGAGAAAGCTACATTGGTTATTTATGGCAGTTTGTCTGGCTGTGATGCCGGTACTGCAATCCTGTGATGACGATGAGGGGTATTCGATCGGTGATTTCACTCCGCCGCTGTGGGCTACGGTGCGTGTTACCGGCAATGCTTTTTATTTGGACTGTGATGTGTGGGGAACGCTCTGGCCTGTGAATACAGACTTGTGGTGGTACGAGCCGGTTGACGGAAAGCGTGTGATTACCATGTTCAATCCTTTGTCCGATGAGTTTGACGGTTACGACCATGCTGTGAAGATCCTGAGTTTGCAGGATGTGCTGACAAAAGAGGTCGAGACGCTGACTCCCGAGACCGAGGAAGAGTTCGGCAATGACCCTGTCCTGATATTTGAAGGTGATATAAGTATCAGCGGGGGATATATGAATATCATATTTATGCAGAATCTGCCTTCCGGCACTAAACATCGTATCAGCCTGGTACGTCCGCAAGATGATGCGGAGTTGTATGGAGAAGACGGTTATATACATTTGGCTCTCCGCTATAACGACTATGACGATTTGACGGGGTTGCGCAAGCCCGGTGCAGTGTCCTATAATCTGAACAGTCTCAACGTGACCTCTGAAACCAAAGGTATCAAGCTGAAAATTAATTCGGAAAAGAATGGCGAGGTGGAACTGACATTCGACCTGGTGGTTACCGGTGATAATACGAAGAATATACAGAACCTTGATTTGTCGAAGATGCAATTGAAGTAAGCGTTTCCTTATACCGTATATATAGGCCAAAGGGCATAGAGGTTACAGTATCTTTCCTCTATGCCCTTTGGCTTATATTCGTTTAAGATTTCCTGTCAAATCATTGTCATTACATACAGGTAGACTACCGCTGCGGGAATCGCCATGAGAGCGCTGTCGAACCGGTCGAGCATTCCGCCGTGTCCCGGAAGGATGTTGCCGGAATCCTTGATGCCCAGTTGGCGCTTCATCAGCGATTCGGTGAGGTCGCCCCAAGTGCCGAAAATCACTACGGTGACCGCCAGTCCTGCCCATTGCCATGTAGACATGAATGGGAAGAAATGGGCAAATACAAAGGATGAGGCGATGGAGAAAACCGCGCCGCCTATGCTGCCTTCCCATGATTTCTTAGGCGAAATGCGCTCGAACAGGCGATGTTTTCCTATCAGAGAGCCCACGCAGTAAGCACCCGTATCGCTCAGCCAGATGAATACGAATATGGAAAGCGGCAGGATGGGGTTATAGGTTACGCTGCTCGTTTCAGGTGAATTCTGGAAAGCGAGTACATTCAGCAATGCGAAAGGCAAGGCTACATATAGCTGGCTCAGCATTGCATACGCCCAGTTGCCGATGGGGTTCTCCTTTTTCAGGTATAACTCCGTAATCATCAAATAGAGCAATAAGCCCAAATAGGGAAGGAATACGCGCGCATCGATGGCGGATGTGCAGAATCCCATGAGTGCAAGGAACAGATAGGCTCCGCCTAAAGCGGTAATCGTCTTGTTGATGCTGACTCCACCGTTCCTGTTTACCAGATGGGCAAACTCGTGTACGCTCAATGCGCCGATGATAGTGAATAGAATCCCGAATGAGAGGGGGCTGTAAAGGATACAGCCCACCAGTATAACTACAAATAATGCACCTGTAACAGCACGTTGTATGAAATTATTTTTCAAGGTGTTTTCGTTTTAATTGTTCGAGCCGGTGTTATGGCTTTCTTCTTCTTTTACCTCTTTTTCCGCTTCCTTTGCCTTGGCAGCCTCTTTTTCTTCGGCTTCTTTCAGCTCCCTGGAAGTTTTGCTTGCGCTGATAATCTCTTCGGAACGGGAAGCCCACGGACGCTTGCCGAAGATTTCTTCCACATCTTCTGCAAAGATTACTTCCTTGTCTATCAACAGTTGGGCCAGCTTGTTGTGCCCTTCTTTATTGTCGGATAGTATCTTCTTGGCACGCTCGTACTGTTCGTTTACCATACGCTTCACCTCTTCGTCTATCAGTTCGGCGGTCTTCTCGCTGTACGGACGGTTGAACGAGTATTCGTCGTTATTGTAATAACAGAGATTCGGCAGTTTGTCGCTCATGCCCAAATAGGCAATCATGCCGTATGCCTGCTTGGTTACACGCTCAAGGTCGTTCATGGCGCCGGTAGAGATTCTTCCGATGAACAGATCTTCTGCGGCGCGTCCGCCCAAAGTGGCGCACATCTCGTCCAGCATCTGTTCCTTTGTGGTAATCTGGCGTTCTTCGGGCAGGTACCAGGCTGCTCCCAAAGCACGTCCGCGTGGAACGATGGTTACCTTAATCAGCGGGTTGGCATATTCCAACAGCCAGGAGATGCTGGCGTGTCCGGCCTCGTGTATGGCAATGGAACGGCGCTCTTCTTCGGTTGTGATTTTGGTTTTCTTCTCCAGACCACCTACGATACGGTCTACCGCATCCAGGAAGTCCTGTTTCTCTACAAATTTCTTTCCATGACGGGCGGCAATCAGGGCGGCTTCGTTGCAGACATTGGCGATGTCGGCGCCGGAGAATCCCGGAGTCTGGCGTGCCAGTAACTCTACATCCACCGTATTGTCTATCTTGATGGGGCGCAGGTGTACGCCGAATACTTCTTTTCGTTCATTCAGGTCGGGCAAGTCGACGTGTATCTGGCGGTCGAAACGTCCGGCGCGCAGCAGTGCCTTGTCCAGTACATCCACACGGTTGGTTGCGGCAAGGATGATGACACCGCTGTTGGAACCGAACCCGTCCATTTCCGTCAGCAATTGGTTCAAGGTGTTTTCGCGTTCATCGTTACCGCCCATGGCGGCAGCTTTTCCACGGGCGCGTCCCACGGCATCGATTTCATCGATGAATACGATGCAAGGCGCTTTCTCTTTGGCTTGACGGAACAGGTCGCGGACGCGGGAAGCACCTACGCCGACAAACATTTCCACAAAGTCGGAACCGGCCAGTGAGAAGAACGGTACGTTGGCTTCTCCTGCCACAGCCTTTGCAAGTAGGGTCTTACCCGTTCCCGGAGGGCCTACGAGCAATGCACCCTTGGGTATCTTACCACCCAGGTCTGTATACTTCTGGGGTTGTTTCAGGAATTCTACGATTTCCTCTACTTCCTGCTTGGCCTCTGCTAGTCCGGCAACGTCCTTGAAAGTAACCTTTACCGGAGAGTTCTTTTCAAACAGTTGGGCTTTGGATTTGCCGACACTGAAGATGCCGCTGCCGCCACCCATGCCGCCACCGCTGCTCCAACGGCGGGACAGGAATATCCAGAAGCCGATAAGGAATGCAAACGGCAATATCTGCCAGAGGATTGCACCGAAGTAATTGTGTTTCTTTTCGTAGCTGATAGAACCGTCGAAACGTGTCTCGTCCTTTTCTTTCTGCAGGAAGTCGCCCAAGCTTTCGCGTGAGGGAGCTTCTGTTGTAATCAGGGGATTCTTGCCCACACGGCTTGAATCTGCTTTGAATACATTGGGCACATATTGCGGCTTGACGTATGCCTCTACGGAGTTGTCGTCATAACCGGTCACTTTGCTTATATAGCCGTTGCGCACATACTCCTGAAATTCATCATAAGGGATGTTTTTGCTGGCCGAACCGCTTTCATTGGTGAGGTACAGTCCCAGCAACATCATGGCTATAATCATATACAACCAGTTCAAGTTGAACTTGGGCATATTGGTTTTTGTGGGCTTTTTATTGGTGTTATTGTCCATAAGTCTAAATTAATCGAGATCGGGGATTTGGGTTAGTTTGGCATCTGCCCATAAGTGTTCCAAGTTGTAGAATTCACGCGCTTCCGGCTGGAAAACGTGAACCAGTACATCAGAGTAGTCCATGGCTACCCACTCGGCATTGAGCAGACCGTCTATCGCAAAAGGTTTGCTGTTCGCTCCTTTGCGGGTGAAGTCTTTAACGGACTCCACTATGGCGCTTACTTGGCTTGGGGAGTTTCCTTGACAAATGACAAAATAATTACATATTGTGTCGTCTATCCGGGTAAGGTCTGCTATGACGATTTTTTTTCCTTTTTTATCTTGAATACCTTCTGTTATTTGTTGAATTAATTTTTTAGCTTCGTTCATTACACATTATTAATATTAAACAGGCGACAAATATACGTTGATTTATCATATCAAACACGCAAAAGGGGAAAAGTCTTTCATTTTTTGTTTTTTTTTAGGTATATAATTCTTTGTGTCATGGTATCTTATCAGATTTTAATGAAAAAAATAGCGAAAAATGTTTTGGATTAAAGAAAAGTTTGTATCTTTGCACCGCAAAACAGAAATGAAATGCTCAATTGGGCTATGGTGTAATGGTAACACTACAGATTCTGGTCCTGTCATT
>OHLP01001201.1_pt1 | contig 10393 bp, 10 predicted proteins | sample 1569111 | NCBI WGS metagenome assembly OHLP01 (sample SAMEA3879504, study PRJEB24766) | human gut metagenome | biome: human-associated habitat; feature: feces | place: USA | collected 1985/1987 | reverse complement strand
TTGCTCGCCCGAAAACGGTTTGCTTTGTGTCTTCGGGCAGGCGAACCCTGCCCCTACAACTGACGATGGGATAGCCCGGTTTCGTTTTGACACACTTCCCATGCTGCAAAAAAGACTTTGATGTTTTCCAAAAAGACCTTGATGTTTAAAAAAAGCCTCAAAGTCTTTTTAAAAAAGGTCGTTGTGTTTTCAGAAAAGCTCGGCATCTTTTTAATAAAGCTCGGTATGTTTTTCATGTAGGGGCAGATTGCATCATCCCCTCATTAAGCCGGTCATCCTTCTTTTCCGTTCATCCTTACATTTTAATTAAAATACTCACATAATCAGTCGGTTAAGAATGACAGCACATCCCCTCATCCTCCCTTCAGCCGCGCTTCCCGAGTCCCTTCACAATCCCTTGTGTACTTTCTACACCTCTTTTCAGCCTGCCCCTACAAGCAAAATGCAAGAAACGTGACAATATGATTGAAATGTATACTTATTTCTCATAAAGACTATGGTTTGTCCGCTTTTAACAAAGAAAAAACACTGATAAACAACAAAATAACCTCTTTCAAGAGCACAAATTCGGGGTCACAAAAGCATAAAGGTGGTCCCTGGACCTAGTGAGCCTAAATAAGACAGTCAACACACTGTTATTCAACACTTTGACTACATCACCACTTTGCAAACCCAGCACCATTTTCCAACTAGACAGAAACAAGTATCCAAAGCATTGCTTATCAACATATTAAGTTCGTTTTTCAGCACTATAACGCCCCTCCCAAAAGGCCTTGGAGTTTAAAAAAAAGACTAAGGTATTTGCTAAAAACTCCTTAATCTTTTGATAAAACACTTTAGTCTTTTAGAGCCTGTTCAAGTTTCATTCGAAAGCTCTTTAATTTTGGTGCTACTTTATAAATCATTTATTATCAATGCATTTAAAAAAATCATACAACCAGACGCAGTATTTTACATTCTGCTGCATTATATAAAATACAAGAAAACCATTATTAACCTTTTAATCACCACCTTTATGAAGAAGATTTTAAATTATTTATTCGTGTTATGCCTGCTCGTTGGAGCATACGGTTGCAGCGATGATGACAGAGATGTAAAACGGATTTATCCGGAGGAAAAACAAGAACCTTTTGAAAGAGAGAATTTGAAAGGATATTTAAGGTATGATAATTCCCTTAAAAGATGGATAATCTATCCTGTTGACGAACCGGAATTCCGAACAGGAGATGAAGATAGTATATCTTTTTTAATTGAAAACATGAAGGATGAATACAAGGCTTATGAAGGTGATGTTACCTTCAGTGGCACCCTTTTATATTTATATTATGAAGCGAGATTGCCTATAACAGGTTGCCATGGTGGTACTTACATTTACTCTCTCCATCTAAAAGACATTCAGAAAAGAGAACCGGCAGAAAGTCCCTACTAATTGATACGAAACAATTAATTTTAAATGCATAATACTATGAACAAACTTTTTACTTATCTGCTTGCATTATGCACGGCTACTTGTCTATATGGTTGCAGTGAAGAACTAGAGGAAATGACTTCTACAGAAGAATCTCCTTCAAACATTGTCAGCCGTTCAATCCCTGAAAGTTTTTCTTGTGGAACGATAGAAACAGACCCACCGGCATGGTATTTCAATACTCCTCGCGTTTTTAATAACAATAGCATTTATACCTTAAATATTTATATCCATGTCATTAGAAGTTCTAGCGGAGTGGGATTTAATAATGGTTATTATAGACACAAGTTCTCTGCAGAGCAAATAGCCAAAATGCGCAGCATCATTAGCCAAAGAGAAGAAGTAAGCCCCACTATTCATCAAAAACAGATTATCGGTCCCAAACATTTCTCCAACAGCGGTACCTACTCGCTGAGTGTATTAAATGCCGATGAAAGCGTGAGATGGGAAGTAACGGCCTACAGTGAAAACGGTTCTACCAAAACCACCTATACTACTTCTACATTGACTTTGTCTTCCACCCAGCCAACCTATTACAGTATCGTGGCTTCCATTACATCGCCTGCCGGAACCAAGTCTGTCACAACCCATGCCACTTGCAATGAACCATCTCCCTACATCGGAAGCTTGTATTGGGAAACCAACCAAGGGCAATACAGCATTACCGATGCCACAAACTATGGCGGACTCTCTATGTATCCGGAAACATCAACCTGAGCCTGGAATATAGAGACAAGGCAGGAAACACATCGGATGCTCTTCCGGGAGCTGACTTTATGTGTACCACAGCAAGTAATCGCCTTGTGCGTGGCAAAACATTTTCGTTGACACCCGCCGACTGCGAAAGGGATTTGTATATTCGGGCCAAAGATGCCTGTGGCACGGCAGAATCGTTTTTAGTCATTCCTTGCCAAGTGACGAACTATTATTATGATGTCAATGTAGCTTTGGGTGAAGTTGCCATTGGTGTAGTGAAAACCGACAATGCAGAAGTAAACGCCATTTTGACTGCCCAAAAAGCAAAACAAGCTGTTGTCTTTAATGCAGCAACAGATGTCAAAATCAAATCGGTAGTAGTTTACACAGAAAACCGGCAAGTGCTTTATTCCAAAGAATACGCCATGGGAGTTTCTGAAATAAAGATAGATGCAGTCTCATGGGCTTCGGGAGTTTATCACTTAAGCATTTCGAACGGAACGGAAGTGCGGCATCAGAAAATAATGATTCCATAAAAACATACCAACACAATAAAGAAGGTGTCTCGAAACTCTCATAAGTCAAAAGGGGTTGTGTCAAATAAGTTATTGGGGTCATTGGGCGGACACATGGGTCCGCCCCTACCGTAAAGTATTATCGAAAAAGTTCAAAAGCCGGAAGAAGTATTACAGATGAAAGGAGGCTGAAACGACAATACGGAATGTCCATTCACTACCGGAAGCCCCATTAACAGGGCGTTTCAACGACTAATGAAAGGAGGAAGGGAGAAACAGATTTTCGCTTTCTTTCTTGCAGGTTCCATGCTTTTGTTATATATTGCCACCCTGTTTTAAACAGGCTTAGAATGAATTTTATTCTTGGAAATACATCTATCAATGAAACGAGCCGTATTATTTTTATTACTGAACTTGACTATTTGTGCTATTTATGCCCAGAGCCAACCTGTTTCCCAAAGGCTGGATGCTTTGCTGAACGACGAAATCCTGAAAACTTCCGAAGTTGGTATCACGGTCTTCGACCTGACCACGGGTGAATCTCTTTATCGGTATCAGGATGAGAAACTGTATCGCCCTGCTTCCATTGAGAAGGTGATTACTTCTGTCACAGCGCTTGCCCGTCTTGGGGCAGATTATACAATGGATACCCATCTTCGCTATACCGGGAAAATAGAGAATGATACACTGAAAGGGAATCTTTATCTGATAGGAGGATTCGACCCGGAGCTGATGGATGAAGACCTGGATAGCCTCGTGGCGGCGGTGGAAGCGCAGGGCATCCGCTATGTGACGGATACCATTGCTGCCGATGTATCGATGACAGATTCCGTATATTGGGGACCGGGGTGGTCGTGGGATGATACTCCTTATTCATTCCAGCCTTATCTTTCTCCTCTGATGCTGAATCGCGGTTGTGTGGATGTGTCTGTTTCGCCTGCTCAGAAAGATTCTTTGCCGGCAGTACTTTGTACTCCTGTTTCAGATTATTACCGCGTTTGTAATCGGGCAGTGAGCCGTAACCCGCAGGCAGGGAAATTGGAAATCACCCGCAACTGGCTTTCCAATGGCAATGTAATAACGGTTTCGGGCAATGTGTCCCGACCCTATACAGGACAGGTGAATATTTATACTTCCAAAGACTTTTTCTTCCATACGTTTATCCAACGGTTGAAAGAGAAGGGAATTACCTCCGGTGTGCATACTTATGCAGATTGCCCCGTCATCCATGACAGCATTGCAACCTTTTGCACCATCAGAAGACCCATCAGACAGGTATTGGAACGTGCCTTGAAGAAGAGTGATAACCTGTGTGCCGAATCCATGTTTTATCACCTTGCCGCGCAACATGCCCCACATCATCGGGTGACTGCCGATGACGGGACGGATGCCATCGCCGATTTTATGAAGACTGTGCTCGGTTTTAATCCCGATAACTATAAAATTGTAGACGGCAGCGGCGTTTCCTTATATAATTATATCTCTCCGCGATTGTTGCTGGAGTATTTGAAGTATGCCTATTATCACCGGGATATCTTTTTGCCGCTGTATGATGTCCTTCCCATTGCCGGAGTGGACGGCACGTTGCAATATCGCATGAAGCAAACCAAGGCGCGGGGGAACGTCCGTGCCAAGACCGGTTCGGTGACAGGAGTAAGTTCGTTGGCGGGATATGTGAAAGGGGCTGACGGGCATCAGCTGGCTTTTGTCATCATTAATCAGAACGTGCTGAAATTAAGCCGTGCGCGTGTTTTCCAAGATAAAGTTTGCGACATCCTTTCCCGATAGCGGCGATGAGTTGCCCGGAGTGTGACGTATTTGGGAATAAGTGAAAGTGATTTTGCTGTAAACTGGACAAAATTTACACCTTTTCTGAACGATTACTGTATCTTGAAGTGGTGGATGTTTTGTAATTTTGCCCGAACAGAAAATCAAATGAATACCATCAAACACATATAAATAGCGTATGAAAACAAATTATGAAATTCGCTATGCCGCTCATCCCGAAGATGCCAAGCATTATGATACTGCAAGGATACGCCGCGACTTTCTGATAGAAAAGGTTTTTTCGGACAATGAGGTTAATATAGTGTATTCTATGTACGACCGTATGGTGGTAGGGGGAGCCCGGCCCGTAGGTGAAGTACTGAAGCTCGAAGCCATCGAGCCTTTGAAAGCTCCTTATTTTTTGACCCGTCGCGAAATGGGTATATTCAATGTGGGAGGTCCCGGTATGGTAAGAGCCGGTGATGCCGTGTTTGAATTGGATTATAAGGAAGCTCTTTATTTGGGAGCGGGAGACCGTGAAGTGACTTTTGAAAGCAAAGATGCCTGCCTGCCCGCCAAGTTTTATTTCAATTCCACTACCGCACATCGTAATTATCCCGATAAAAAGATTACCAAGGCAGATGCCATCGTTGCCGAAACGGGCTCGTTGGAAGGCTCTAACCATCGTTGCATTAACAAGATGTTGGTAAGTCAGGTGTTGTCTACTTGTCAGTTGCAGATGGGAATGACGGAGCTGAAGCCGGGAAGCGTGTGGAATACCATGCCTGCACATGTGCACAGCCGCCGCATGGAAGCCTATTTTTATTTTGAGGTTCCCGAGGAACATGCTGTCTGCCATTTTATGGGAGAAGTGGACGAGACACGGCATGTGTGGATGAAAGGAGAGCAGGCTGTCCTGTCTCCCGAATGGTCTGTTCACAGTGCCGCTGCTACGCATAATTATACCTTTATCTGGGGAATGGGTGGTGAAAATCTTGACTATGGAGACCAAGATTTCTGTCTGATAACAGACTTGAAATAATAAAAATGCGATGTAAAAAAGAGTTTTATTAAATGTTTTGTGTACGATAACGGAAGATTTTTATTACCTTTGGGCATCGTAATGGATAAGAAAATACAAGAAATAAATTATTATACTAATAACATTAAATTAATTACTATGGTGAATTTTTCATTGGAAGGTAAGGTAGCTCTTGTAACAGGCGCTTCTTACGGAATTGGTTTTGCTATTGCATCGGCTTTTGCTGCAGCAGGTGCCACTATTGTTTTCAACGATATCAAGCAGGAATTGGTAGACAAAGGCTTGGCTGCTTATCAGGAAAAAGGTATCAAGGCTTTCGGTTATGTTTGTGACGTTACCAGCGAAGAACAAGTGAACGCTTTGGTTGCACAGGTAGAAAAAGAGGTAGGTGTTATCGATATCCTTGTAAACAATGCAGGTATTATCAAACGTATTCCGATGTGCGACATGAGTGCGGCAGAATTCCGTCAGGTTATCGACGTTGACTTGAATGCTCCGTTTATCGTGTCTAAAGCCGTTATCCCCGGCATGATTAAGAAAGGTCATGGAAAGATTATCAATATCTGTTCTATGATGAGTGAGCTGGGACGTGAAACTGTATCGGCTTATGCTGCTGCTAAAGGCGGCTTGAAGATGCTGACTAAAAATATCGCTTCTGAATACGGTGAATTCAACATCCAATGTAATGGTATCGGCCCGGGCTACATCGCTACTCCACAGACTGCTCCATTACGCGAGATCCAACCGGACGGTTCGCGTCATCCGTTTGATTCGTTCATTATAGCTAAAACTCCGGCTGCCCGTTGGGGAACTCCGGAAGATCTGGCAGGACCTGCTGTGTTCCTGGCATCAGATGCTTCTGACTTCGTAAACGGGCATATATTGTACGTTGACGGCGGTATTCTGGCATACATCGGAAAACAACCGAAATAAGAGACAAAATACAGTTATATACTGTAGGGCGGGGGAGAACTCCGCCCTTTCGGGTTTTTATAATCAAAATAACGACAGAAAGATGAAAAAACTATTTTTCTTTATTGCAACTGCTCTTGTATGTTTCGCTTGTAATGAGAGCAAAACGGTTACTGTAACGGTAACGAACCCAACTGCTATGGAGCGTGCCGGTGAAATGGTGGAGGTATCCATGAGTGATGTTACTTCTAAATTGCAATTGGCCGATACGGCACAAATTATTGTACTCGATGCTGACGGGCAACAAGTACCTTATCAGATTACTTATGATGAGAAAGTGATTTTCCCGGCCACGGTAAAGGCAAACGGGACTGCCGCTTATACTATTCAGGCAGGTGTGCCGGCTGTTTTCGATACGAAGGCATGCGGACGCTATTATCCCGAACGTGTGGATGATGTGGCATGGGAGAATGACCTGGTTGCTTTCCGTGCTTATGGCCCGGCTTTGCAGGCTACCGGCGAACGTGCTTTCGGCTATGATGTATGGACCAAATACAACACAACGGAACCGGTTGTAGAGGCCCGTTATGCAAGCGAATTGAATCCGGAAACTAAAGCGAAGATCGATGAGTTGAAGAAGACGGATCCGAAAGCAGCGAGTGAGCTTTACCGCTCTGTTTCTTATCATGTAGATCATGGTAATGGGTTGGATTGCTATAAAGTAGGGCCTACACTGGGTGGCGGTACGGCTGCCTTGATGGTTGATGACGAGATTGTTTATCCCTATTGCTATGCTACGCAGGAAATTCTGGACAATGGCCCCTTGCGTTTTACTGTGAAGTTGGTGTATAACCCATTGACAGTGAAAGAGAATACGGATGTGGTAGAAACTCGTCTGATCTCTCTGGATGCAGGTTCGCATATGAACAAGACGGTTGTTGCTTACAGCAATCTGAAAGAAACGACTCCTGTAGTTACCGGTATTGTTCTCCATGAACCGGATGGTGCTGTTGTAGCCGATGCCGCTAACGGTTATATCACTTATGTAGACCCGACGGATAACGTAAACAACAATAATGGAAAGATTTTTGTTGGTGCGGCTTTCCCTGCTACGGTAAAAGAGGCTAAAGTTGCTCTTTTCCCGGAGAAAGAGAAGAAAGAATTGCGCGGTGGGGCAGATGGCCATGTATTGGCTGTCAGTGACTACGAGCCGGGTTCGGAATACACTTATTACTGGGGAGCTGCATGGGACAAGGCTGATATCAAAACGGTTGATGCCTGGAATGAGTATGTAGCTGCGTTTGCACAGAAGTTGCGGGCCCCGTTGACGGTGACCGTACAGTAAGATTAAGAATACTTCAAATAGAAAAAAAGACCGTTGTGGAGCATGATGCTGTGCGGCGGTCTCTTTTTTATGCTCGGAAAATGACTCTAATCATCGTGCATGATGCTTTTTACCTGTTCTCATTTATGGACGGCGCCATTTTTCTGGGGAGTTCCGGGAGTACTTCTTCCGTTCTTTATATACTGCTGTAAGAGTGCTCTCAATTCTTCTACGATATCCGGATGTTCTTTGTATACATTATGTTTTTCTCCCGGATCCTGATCCATGTCATAAAGTTGGATGGGAGGTAATGAGGCAATTGCTTCTTTGTCTGCATTGGGTTTCGGATAGCTCCAGCCACCGGATCTGGGTGAGCATAGTAATTTCCATTTCCCTCTTCGTATGGCAAATTCTCCACGGATGGAATGATGTACGGTGGCTTCCCGTATTGTTTCAGGTTTGGCGGGATCCTTGATTAACGGCAGGATATCGTAACCTTTTATTTCTTTTATTGGCATTCTCTCAAAAATTGTCACTGCCGTCTCATGTTTGACTTTGCCGGATAGGGGCGATGCGATTGGAGCTTATTCGTTACTTTCCACCTGATGTATGTTTCTCATTAGTCCGGCATATTTGGCCCTTTTTACGGCACTTCCTTTAAAAAGAGTTCTGTATTGCTCTTCTGTCAGTGTGTGCCAGTCTTCTTTCTCCATCTGCATAAAGAGCTCTGTGGGTTGCAGGTCCGGTGCCTGGCAAGGGGTGGCAAACTTGTTCCAGGGACAGGCTTTCTGGCATTCGTCGCAGCCATATATTTTATTGCCCATTTTTTTGCCCTCTAAGAGAGGAATGGCGTCGCGGTTCTCAATGGTAAGGTAAGACAGGCAACGTCTTGAATTGAGCAAAAAAGGGGCCTCCAGTGCTTTCGTAGGGCAGGCCTGTATGCATCGGGTACAATTGCCGCACCGGTTTTTCTGTGGCTGGTCGTATTCGTCTACTTCCATATCGAGAAACAATTCTCCTAAGAAAAAGCAGGAACCGGCATGTGGAATGATGAGCTGGGTGTTTTTTCCTATCCAGCCGAGCCCTGCGCGATAGGCCCAATAACGCTCTAATACGGGGGCGGTATCACAGAACACACGGCTTTGCAAGGGTCTGGTTTTCATCAAGTCGTGATAGTCTTTGCCATAGGCGTACCAGGCAAACTGGTATTGGTCTTCCCGTAATTGCCGGGCAGGATAATAATTGAGAGCTACGGACAGAATGGTACGTACCCCTTCCATCAGCAGGCGGGGATCGAGGCGTTTGTCAAGATAGTTGCCCATATAATTCATGTTCGCCTGCATTCCTTGTGCCTGCCATCGGCTGAAAGCGTCGGCAATGGCTGTGTTTACCGGTTCTGCCGGCGCCATTCCGCATGCAGAAAAGCCGAGGCGTAGAGCTTCGGCTTTTATTTGACTTGCAGAAAGGGTTTTTACCTCCATGGTTTTGCTTTCACGATTTTATTTTCTGTTATTGCCGTTGTCCGGTGAGCTTCTCCGGGCAGGAAGCACTTTAAAGGCATAGCCCTGTTGTTTCAGGTATTCGATTGAACGGGGCAAAGCGTATTGCAGATTCCCATTGTTCCACGATTTTAGTGAGTCGTGGAAGGTGATGATGGAACCATTGCGCACATACCGTTTTACATTGGCCAAGACCTGCTCGGGACGTCTCTTTTTACTGTAATCACGTGTCACTAAATCCCACATGATGATATCATAGTGTTGTTTTAGTGTGTGATATTGCTTGAAGCCCATATGTCCGTGTGGCGGGCGGAAGAGGTCGGTCTTCATTTCCCGGTTGGCGAGATCGGTGTTTTTTAGGTATTCGTCGGCAGAGTATTCGAATCCGCGAATATGGTTGAATGTATGATTCCCGATCCGGTGCCCGCGTTCGACGACCATTCTGAATATATCCGGATATTTCCGTATATTATCGCCTACCATGAAAAAGGTGGCCTTGATGTCGTATTTATCCAGCAACTCCAATACCCACGGAGTTACTTCCGGGATGGGGCCATCGTCGAAGGTCAGATAAACAGCCTTCTCGTCGGGACTCATCCGGAAGATAGCTTTCGGATATAGAGCGCGGAAAATCCACGGTGGTTGCTCTATAAACATTGCCTTTTATCTTGCTCCTTTCATGCGGGAAACATACATGCCATACAATTCGTCCAGTTTGCCGGAATAGTTGTTTGACAGTTTTGATTTATATTTCTCCATGAGTTTCAATTCTTCGTTCAGCAGAGCGATGTGGTATTCGAATTCCCGTGATGATACGAAGAATTGCGAATTGTCCAGACTGAGATACCAAGTGAGGTATTCGATGGCTTTATTGGCCAATGCGTCCATAATCTTATCTGCTTTTTCTGTCTCTCCCAACTGGTAATAGGCTTCTGCCATTTGTACGGCACCGTTCTGCCAATCGTAGGGAACATTGTAAGCAGGGATCATCTTCTCTGCATAATCCAGTGCTGCGAGGGCTTTGTCTTTTTTGCCCTCTTTCATCAGCTGCTCTATCAACTGGGCGAACACACGGCGGTGTGTGTAGCACATGCGCATTACGTTTTCGTCAATGTAGATGCCCGGTTTGTCGATGCCGCCGAATTTGAACTTGTTCATCAGGTTGTCATA
>OHLP01001197.1_pt1 | contig 10414 bp, 6 predicted proteins | sample 1569111 | NCBI WGS metagenome assembly OHLP01 (sample SAMEA3879504, study PRJEB24766) | human gut metagenome | biome: human-associated habitat; feature: feces | place: USA | collected 1985/1987 | reverse complement strand
CACTTGGTGGTCCGGACTTTATAAAGACTTTATGGCTAATGGAATAGATGGCATTTGGAATGATATGAATGAACCGTCTGTATTTGATGGTCCTGGGGGAACGATGCCGGAGAACAATATTCATTTAGGAGGAGGCAACTTACCTATTGGTAGCCATTTAATGTATCATAACGCTTATGGTCGTCTGATGGTCGAAGCTTCTTATAATGGCATGATGGCTGCTAATCCAGGCAAACGTCCATTTCTTCTTTCCCGCTCCAATATTATTGGCGGACAGCGTTATGCAGCCATGTGGACGGGCGATAACGAAGCTACTTATGAACACATGAAACTTTCTATACCGATGTCTATTACATTGGGGTTGTCCGGTCAACCTTTCAATGGTCCGGATATAGGTGGATTTGCTGGGAATACGACTCCCGATTTGTGGGGAAACTGGTTAGGCTTCGGTGCATTTTTCCCTTTTTCCAGAGGACATGCTTCCTGTGATACAAATAACAAGGAACCGTGGGCATTTACTAAAGATATAGAAAAGGAATCACGCATGGCATTAGAACGTCGTTACCGTTTGCTGCCTTATCTCTACACTGCTTTTCATGGGGCTCATAAAGATGGACAGCCTGTGATGGCTCCGGTTTTCTTTGCCGATCCGAAAGATGAAAGTTTGCGTGCTGAAGAGCAAGCTTTCATGTTGGGGACAGACCTGTTGATAATTCCTGCATTTGCAAAGAATCCTTCTCTACCCAAAGGAATTTGGGAAAATTTATCTTTGGTTAAAGGAGATACAAAAGGTAAATATCAGGCTAAATTAAAAGTGAGAGGTGGTTCTATTATTCCAGTAGGCAAAATAATTCAGAATGTGAATGAAAATTCATTCGACCCATTGACTTTAGTTGTTTGCCCGGATGAGGATGGCAAAGCGGAAGGCTCTCTGTATTGGGACAAAGGAGATGGATGGGGATTTCAGAAAGGAGATTATAAACAGCTAACTTTTAAAGCAGAGTTAGTAGACGGGCATCATCTTATTGTAAAAGTGACAGACGATAAAGGGGAAGACCAAATTGATTTTGGAATGATAAAGGTAGAAGTATTGCATGCTGGTCATACTTATAAATCTTCTGGTGATATAGCTAAAGGCATTACAGTAAACTTATAAAAAAAAGAACGAGTTATGAAAGAATACCATTATTCAGCTACTCACGACAACAATACGTAAAAAAAAGTATTGTATTGTTTAGTGGTATATATCTTGTCAATCGTCTCAATGTAAACTTAAGTCGCGAATTGGTCTCCGCTTATTAGCTTTAATTCGTTTTATTTCTATTTGTTTGATTTGTTTAATTTAAATTTATATGTTCTACTATGAAATTGTATGTGAAATCACTATTGCTGCTCCTACTTTTAGGAACCGCTGTATCTTGTAACGACAGTTTCCTCGATCAAACCCAGACTTCAGATTTGAATCGTGAAACTGTTTTTGCAGATAGTACGTATACTGCTAATTTCCTGACTGGGATTTACACCGTTGGACGTACCTTTTGGCTAATGGCGGTGGTCTACAAAGTGCTTGCGATGAAGCTGAATTTTATCCTTCGTCTACCATTTGGACAAATATGATGTTTGCTACTGGTACGGTGAATCCTGTAACTGTGAGTGGTGACGCATGGGAAAAATGCTATACTAACATTCGTCGGTGTAATGTCTTTCTTGCCAATGCTGATCGATCACCAATGATAGCCAGTCGAAAAGCTCAATACAAGGCGGAGGCACTTTTTCTTCGTGCCTGGTACTACTTTATTTTAATGAAACATTACGGTGGTGTGCCTATTATAGGTAATAATGTCTACGATGCTACTTCGGAGATGAAAACGACTCGTAATACATGGGCTGAATGTGTGGAATATGTTACGCATCAGTGTGATTCTATTGTTTCGTTGAATGTACTTCCTGTTCGACGGACAGGTAATGAAAACGGGCGTGCTACATCGGCAGCCGCATTGGGGCTGAAAGCGCGTGTGTGTCTTTATGCAGCTAGCCCGTTATTTAATGGTAGTGATTTCGCTCCGGCCGAAACTAAAGAGTTGGTAGGTTATCCCTCTAATGATAAAGAACGTTGGAAAACGGCAATGGATGCAGCTCGTGCAGTAATTAATTTGGGCGCGTACAAACTTTTTATCAGAAGTACAGACTTAAATGGAGCTAGTGAACCCGGTTTTGGATTTTACGTTTTATTCCAAGCTGGTGATACACGAAATGCACAGTTAATCGATGATGACGGTGAACAACACGACGGTGCTTTTGCTGGTAATATCCTTGATCGAAAATATCCTCGCGAAAGCGGACATGAAGCTGCTTATTATCCACCTAGTGGTAGTTATTCTGGTACGCGTCATGGAGGATATATTTATAAAGACTTGGCTGATGCCTTTCCGATGATTGATGGTAAACCTATCAATGAAAGTAGTTATACATTTGATCCGTTGAATCCGGCAGAAAATCGTGATCCGCGTTTTAAGAACACTGTAATTTATGACGGTTCGTTGGTTCCTGCAGATGACTATTATGGTGCAACTACAACGGTTAATACATGGATTGGTGTAGGGCAAACAAGTGATGCTGTATATCAAGGTACTGCTACCGGCTTCTATGTACGTAAGGGATGTGATCGTTTATGTAAAGGTGGTACATGGAATCCTAGCCGTCATAATGACCCATTGATACGATATGCCGATATTTTGTTGATGTTTGCCGAAGCTGCTAATGAATATTATGGACCTGATTATGAGGAAACTATAGGTGGCCAACAATTGGGTTGCTATCCCATATTGAAACTGATTCGGAAACGGGCAGGTATTGAAGAAGGTGACGGTTGGTATGGACTTGACCCCAACATGGATCAAAAGGAAATGCGCAAAGCTATTCAAGAAGAACGTCGTATTGAATTTGCTTTCGAGGGACAACGCTTCTTTGATGTGCGCCGTTGGATGATTGCACCAACAACCGAAAGCAAAACCATGCACGGCATCGAAATTTCTCGTGCTACTGACGGAACAAAGACATGGAGAGAGTTTGATGTTCGTACTCATGTATGGCGTCCTGCTATGTACTTCTTCCCTATTCCTTATAATGAGACGGTGAAGTCCGAAGGGTTAATACAAAACCCTTATTATAACTAATACCTTGTTAATATAAATATTAAAGATATGAAACATTGCATATACTTAGTGGCAGTGACCTTATTGACCATGCTATTTATGGTTTCGTGTGATACGTTTTCCGCGCCTTTAGATCCGGATAAAAATAGGGAACAAGTAAAAGATGTATCGGGCATGTGGCAACTAACCACTGTGAGCCGTAACGGAACCGATATAACCGATGTTATGGACTTCAGCCAATTCAAAATCCACTTGAAAAAAGACGGTAACTACAGCATAGAGAACTACTTGCCGTTTGTGGTACGTCATGATGGTAAGTGGAACGTCGATGATGCTTATTTTCCATTTCACCTTTACTTTACAGAGGAAGGAACTACGTATCAAGCAAGTACAGAGATACAATTCCCTATCATCAATGGTGAGCGTAATATCATCATTACTCATAGTCCGGGATGCGTGAAAAATAGCTATACATATGTATTTAAAAAAATATCTGAAAACTAAAAAACATAGCGCTTTATGAAGAAGAAAACAACCAGTTTGCTTCAACGCAAACGACATATCGTAGCGTTATTTACTCTGTTAATAGTCTTTGTTGTGACGGGGTGTCTTTTTATAGACTCTGTCGATATCACTCAAGAGGTGGATGGACAACTGGTAGACTATGCCAAGGCAGGTACTGTAGCTACTTTTAAAATCAACGGACATATTGATGTAAATGGAGATCCTCGTAATGATAAAAGATTAGTTGTAGGATTTTGTGCCCCCAAAAGTTGGAATTTGGCACAAAATGCTAAAGTCACTTATACAGAGAATACTTTTGACCCGGATGCCGGTGAGCAAGAGATGACGTTTATCCCTTTAACCGAACAACCGTCTAATAAACCCGGACAGTCATGGTCGGCTGCTCTCATGCAGGAGTATGGTCAGGGAACAAATATTCTCGAAGATATGGAATGGGCTGCCTATTGGACAAAACCATATAATGGAGTTGCTGGACACATTGAATTTACAATCTATATCCGTGTGCCGGTAGGAACAAAAAATCTACGATTCAAGCCGGGATTCTTTATTAACAGTACAGATGATAATTTCAGTGATAGTAGTGATGCTAAAAAATATCAAGAAGGTGGATGTTTTGAAGTCGTAGAAGGCGAAGGACTTGTAACCGACTTCTGTAGTGAGCACTTCAATAAAACAACTCCGTTGACAGCATTACAAAACGACTTTATTACCTTTAGTTTTGTAGGAGGCATGGGTGAAAATAAGCTTATTGATGCTGATAATGTCTATTTTGAAGCAACAGCGATAGGTAGTGACGGACACCGTTATACTGTGAATGAGAAAAGTGCTAAAACACTGATGAAACGTGAAAATCAATATGTCAAAACATATAACATCACCTTGTGGCCGGAGGGCTTTTTTAACATTCCGGAAGGAACAGAAATTACTGATATTGAATATGCTTTTACTAATGCTGATGGTTCAATCTCGGTAACACAATCTGATGATGATTTCGTGATGTTAGGTACGCCTCTACCAGAACAGAAAGAACCATTTACGTATACATTCTATTGCGAGTGATAACCTTATACTCTACTAGATAATGAAACAGAATATGTATAAAATGATAACGACGAGCTTGCTATGTATGGCTGCCGTCGTGTTAAAGGCACAAAATACGCCGATAGATAGTGTTAGCGCAAAAAGTTCTAATTTAGGCGCGACGTCCACTATTTATACTAATGATCTGACGAAATATCAGTCGGCCACTATTCTTACCGGATTACAAGGTCGCCTGAAAGGACTTAATGTATCACCATTTCGCGGTATGATGTTGTTACGTACTGATGCCAATACTTCATCTGATATAGTAGGAGCTATTCCTAATGTAGGTGGAGGTATTTATGGAGATAATTCTGAATTTCTGATTTCTGCACGCGGACAATCACCGGTGGCTATTGTGGATGGTGTGGAGCGTGACCTTTATTCTTTAGATCCCGAGGCTATAGAATCAGTTACAATACGGAAAGATGCGCTTTCTAACATGTTTTTGGGGATGCGTAGCTCTCGTGGTACATTAATCATTACCACCAAGAATCCCGATCCGGAAGGTGGTTTTCATTTATCACTTACTGGTAAGTTTGGCATATCCAGTGCGTTGAAATCGGGGCCGAATCCCCTCTCGTCCTATCAATATGCTTACTTACTGAATGAAGCTTTGCTCAATGATGGGAAAAGTCCTTTATATAGTTATGATGATTTTGAAGCTTATCGTAATGGTACTTCTCCTTATTTGCATCCTGATGTAAACTGGAGGGATGCAATCATGAAGAACTCCACCACTTCACAAGCCTATAATTTGAATGTAACAGGGGGAGGACGAGTCGCTCAATATTTTGTGAGTTTAGGATACTACAGCGAGAACGGATTGTTTAAGACGAGCGATGCGAATAGTTATAACACAAATTTCAAATATAATCGTTATTTGATTTCTTCGAAAGTCAACATTAATGTAACCGATGAATTTAAGGTAAACATGAGTTTGTTAGGACGTGTGGAAGAAGGGACACAGCCCGGAGGAATTTCCGGTACAGGATATAGTGATCTTTTAAGCAATATATGGCAGACACCCAATAATGCTTATCCCATCTTTAATCCTGACGGTAGTTATGGTGGGAATGCATCATATACGCAGAATCTCTATGCTCAAACTGTCGGTTCCGGATATATATCGAGTAATACCCGTGATGTAGTGGGGACAATTCACTTGAACTATGATTTCAATAAATTAGTAAAAGGACTTTCCGTAGGTGCAATAGGGAATATTTCTGCTCAAGTACGTAATGCTATCGTTCGTACCAAGCAAGCACAAGTATTCCAGTATGACGTAACAGAGAGTGGCACTGATGTCTATTCAATGTATGGAAATGTTAGTTCGCAAAGTAATGATTACCGTTCGGTTTCAACTTATCAATATATGTATGGAAAATTGTATGTAGATTGGGAGCGTCAGTTTGGCATGCATGGAGTGAAGGCTTCACTGTTTGGAGATACACGTTCTATTCTGAACAATTTCGACTTGCCGATGATACCATCGAACGTAGGACAGAAAGTTGAATACAATTATGATAATAAATATTTCGCTCAAGCTGCTGTAACTGAAAGTTACTATAATCGGTATGCTGAAGGACGTCGTTGGGGTACTTTTTGGGCTGTTGGTCTTGGTTGGGATATCAGTAAAGAAAAAATCATGGAACAAGCTGAATGGATTGACCAACTCAAGCTTCGTGCTACATATGGCTATACAGGTAATGGTATTGACAATGCCGGATACTATGGTTACCTGAAACGTTATGCTGTTGATGGTGGATTCTGGTATTTAAATGGTACTTCTGGATCGAATGGAGGTTCGGTTTCGGAAATAACTCCTTTAGCGAACTCATTACTTACATGGGAGAAAGGTAAGAAATTCAATGTTGGTGTCGATGTGGCTTTGTTGAAGAACCGTTTGACATTTTCGGCCGATTATTACAACGATAATTATTATGATATGCTCCAAGCTCGCGGAAAGAGCATTGAATTGATCGGAATTTCTTATCCTGCAGAAAATATCGGTAAGGCACGTTATTCTGGATTAGAATTGGAATTAAGTTGGATGCACCGTATTGGTAAAGTGAATTATTACGCATCGGCTAATTGGAGTATGGAACAAACTAAACGAATCTTCATGGATGAGCAATATGTACCTTATGACTATATGCGTATGACTGGCCAACCAATCGGTGCTATCTATGGATTGGTTGCTGACGGCTTCCTTAGTGCTAAAGACATTGCTGACGGATATCCTGTAATGAACGGATTCGATAATATTCAAGCAGGTGATGTGAAATATGTCGATATGAATCATGATGGTGAAATTAATGAATTTGACCGTACAGTGATTGGTGGCGATAAACCGACGTGTTATTTTGGGATTAATTTAGGTCTGGAATGGAAAGGTCTGGAAGTATCTGCATTGATACAAGGAGCCTACAACCGTGATCTCTATAATAGTGACCGGACTCTACTGGAAGGATTTCAAGTTCGCGGACAAAGTTTCGGACAGGCTTATACCAATCTGTTGGACCGTTGGACACCTGAAACAGCTGAAACCGCTACATATCCGCGATTGACTGCCGGAGGTAATATGTACAACTACGGAAATAATTGGAATTCATCTCTTTTTGTTCAGAATGGGAACTATATTCGACTCAAAAATGCTGTGGTTTCGTACAAACTGCCCGAAAGCTTCTGTCGTAATTACTTAGGTGGACTTCGTGTGAAGATATTTGTGGAAGGACAAAACCTTCTTACATGGGCAGGCACTAAGTTGCAAGATCCTGAAGTGGCTTTCACCAGCTATCCGTTGCAACGTACCATCACAACCGGAATCAATCTTAATTTCTAAAAAACTATAAATATGAAACAAAATAAATATGGTGCATGGGCTATTGGAGCATGGATGCTGCTTCTGACGGCTGTATCATGTACAGATAGTTATGAGGGTACACCGGTAAACATGTTTACGGAAGACTATCTTTTCTCGAGAACTGACTCCAACGGTGTTGTTGCCCGTCAATTTCTCAATCGCATCTATTGGTATATGCGTAACGGACATAACGGTGTGAACGGAGATTACTTGGATGCTGCCTCGGATGACGCACTCTCTGTTAACTCTGGAGACCCCGATGTTTATAAATTAGCCGTAGGCCGCTATAGTGCATCTTCTACTATACCCTCGGATATGATATGGACAGATCCTTACGGATTAATTCGCCGGGTGAATATTCTGTTAAATGGTATTGATGTGGTACCTTTCAATACTACTTATATTGACGCGCTTGGTAATGCGCGTCCGCTGAATGTATCCATGAAAGCTGAAGCCCGTTTTCTGCGTGCATATTTTTATTTCGAACTCATGAAACGTTATGGAGGAATTCCCATAATTGGCGATAAAGTATATGATTTGAACGAAAACATCGAACTGCCACGTAGTACTTTTGAGCAAACAGTGAAATATATTGTAAGTGAACTGGATGCCATTAAGGATGACCTTCGTTCGTTACCCCTGCCTGATGCTGCAGCCAATGCTCATGTGGTTACAACACAGGCTGCACAAGCACTTAAGATTCGTGTGTTACTTTATGCAGCTAGTCCGTTATTCAACGAGAAGCCTGTTGAATCAGGTAATGAACTAGTAGGATATGCTACTTATGACCGTGAACGTTGGAAAACGGCTGCCGACGCTGCTCGTTCATTTATGAATGCTTATGGAACAGACGGCGGACCTCTCGGGCTTGATCCTAACTTTAAAGATGTGTTTACTAATTGGTATGACAATACCATTCATAAAGAAATGATATTCTTCCGTGAAAATGATAGCAATACATCAATAGAAACTGCCAATGGTCCGTTGGGACTTAGCGGAGCAAAGCAAGGAAACGGTAGAACGAATCCGACACAGAATTTAGTGGATGCCTTTTTGATGAAAGATGGATACTTTATCAATGAAGAAGGTTCTGCCTATGAATATGATCCCCAGCACCCATATGACAATCGGGATCCACGTTTGGAATATACCATTATACATAACGGAACCAATTGGCTTAATAATACGATGCAAACTTGGCAAGGAGGTGCTAACAATCCTTTAGGTTCATCGTACTCGCTTACCAGCTATTATATGCGTAAATTTATGGGTAATTTTGAATCTGGCAGTGAATACCAAGCTACTTTGCATAATTGGGTCATGTTTCGCTATGCTGAAATTCTTCTGAACTTTGCCGAAGCCGAAAATGAATATCTGTCTTCTCCTTCGCAGGATGTATACGATGCTATTATCGCACTACGTAAACGTGCAGGTATTGAAGCCGGCAATGATAATTTATATGGACTTAGGGATGATATGTCTCAAGCTGATATGCGTAAAGTGATCCAAAACGAACGCCGTATTGAATTAGCTTTTGAAGAACATCGCTATTGGGATATCCGTCGTTGGCGACTTGCCGAGATGATCTATGCACAACCTGTTAAAGGAATGTTCATTACGACTTCTCTAACTGGAACTACTTATATTCCACAAGATGTATTGACGGTGGATTGGGATAATAAACGTTATCTCTATCCGATTCCTTATTCGGAAGTGATAAAAAACAAAAATATGGTTCAAAACCCTAATTGGTAATACTATGAAAAGAGTAATAATAACATTCTTATGCCTACTCTGTATTGTACAGGCATACTCCCAATCGTTTACGATAAGTGGTACTATCACCGACAGGGAATCCAACGAGCCGCTTATCGGTGCAGGAATTTTGGTGAAAGGAGTCGGAAGAGGTACCATCACTGATATGGATGGAAAATATTCGTTGGAGGTGAAACGTGGAGAAACATTGGTGTTCTCGTATGTCGGTTATCAAAGTACAGAGATAGCGATAACCAACCAACGCACGCTCAACATCAGCCTGACCGTTTCTGAAGCCAACAACTTGAATGAAGTGCTTGTGGTAGGACACGGTAGTGCTAAACGTATCACTTTGACCGGTGCAGTGAGCGGTATTCAGGCTAGCGAACTACGAAGAGTTCCGACAAGTAATTTACAGAATACATTAGCTGGTAAATTACCCGGATTCTTTAGCCAGCAACGTTCTGGTCAGCCCGGTAAAGATGCTTCCGATTTCTTTATTCGTGGTGTCAGTTCGCTCAATTCGGATGGAAACAAGCCCCTTATTATGGTGGACGATGTGGAATATTCCTATGAGCAACTTTCGCAAATCAATATCAACGAGATTGAAAGTATTTCTATCTTAAAAGATGCTTCGACTACTGCTATCTACGGTATTAAAGGGGCTAATGGTGTATTGGTAGTCAAGACCCGCCGTGGTGAAGAAGGAAAACCTGTAATACATGTACGGGCTGAAGCCGGTGGACAGATTCCGGTTCGTACTCCCAACTTCTTAGATTCATATAATACTGCCTTATTGGTCAATGAAGCGCGTGCTAACGATGGTTTGGCAAAAACATTTACTCAACGTGACTTGGATTTGTTTCAAGACGGTTCCGATCCTTATGGACATCCTAATGTAAATTGGTATGATGAAGTCTTTAAGAAATCGGCTATGCAGTCGAATATTAATGTTGACGTATCAGGTGGTACAAAACGTTTGAAATACTTTGTATCCGGTGGATATTTTTCGCAAGGCGGTTTGGTTCGTAAT
>OHLP01001196.1_pt1 | contig 10420 bp, 7 predicted proteins | sample 1569111 | NCBI WGS metagenome assembly OHLP01 (sample SAMEA3879504, study PRJEB24766) | human gut metagenome | biome: human-associated habitat; feature: feces | place: USA | collected 1985/1987 | reverse complement strand
GGTGCCGGACGTGGAAACCGCCAGCATGCCCCGCAGGAAGTGCTCGACAAGGTGCAACGCTGGGCTTCTTTGGGACGTGAAGCGTTTGAAGAAAGAGTAGGAGAGTGCAGTTGGGAAGTGGCTCTGGTCGTTCCCTATTCCGCTTTCTTCCTGCACCGCATCACTTCATTGGATGGCCAGACCATTCGTGCCAACTTCTATAAGTGTGGTGACAAGCTTCAGACCCCCCACTTCCTTTCCTGGAATCCGATTGAACTGGAGAAGCCGAACTTCCATTGTCCGGAGTTCTTCGGTGCACTGCATTTCGAGTAAGGAGGCGGTATTTTCCGTGTGAACCCGGTATTCGGAATCAGATCTTCAGCAAGTTCAAAAGAGAAAGTTTGCAAACCTGCCCTCACTACCCTCACCGCTTTCCTGAAACGCCCTGTTCATCGGCATTGCGGTGGTGAGTGAGAGCAAATAAAAAGGGTGAGGGCAAAATTTGCCCTCACCCTTTCGGCTTTATCCTGTTGCTTACTATCACTCCCCTCAAGACGCACGGGCTTTCGTCCGTCTCTCCCCGTCCTTTATTGAGAAAAGCATATATATTTCTTGTGCCAAACGCAGCGTATTGACAACGGCTCACCTAAGTGGTCTGATTTGTTCACCTAAGTGAGCTGATTTGTTCACCTTAGTGGTCTGACTTGTTCACTATAGTAGAACATTGGCAAATCAAAAGGTTTCTCGGGAGAAACACGTATGCGGAACACAAAGAAACCCTGTACAGCACACGATGAATACGGTTCAAACGGGAATGCATCCTTTGAAAAAAACACGACCGGACAAGGATAAGCTAAACAAAAAACATTATTTTTGCAGTATATCAAGCTGCAAACTGCATGAGAAAACGAACCATAGCCCTCATAGCCATACTGACCGCACTATTGGCAGCCTGCACCGAAAAGACGGACTACAATACACTATTGGTACGGGCAGACTCGCTGATGAATTTGCATCCGGACAGCGCACTGCACATGCTGGAAAGTATCTCAACCGACAGCCTGAGCACAAAAGCAGACCGTGCCTACCATGCACTGCTGCTGACGCAGGCACGGGACAAGAACTACATGGTGCAGACGGATGATTCGCTGATACAAGTGGCCGTGCGCTACTATGACACGCATGAGGATGCCCTACTGCAAGCACGGGCATATTACTATTGGGGATGCGTTTACAGAGACATGAAGAAAGCAGAGGAAGCCGTTACCAGCTTTCTTACAGCGAACATCTTAGCAAAAAAAACAAAAAACATTTGTTTGCAAAGCCTTATCTGCAATAATATAGGTTACTTGTATTATGCACAAGATTTAAATGAGCAAGCAGATTCCATATATCGGGAAGCGGAGCAAATGGCTGTCCTGCTGAAAGATTCGCTGCTTCAGGCAGAAGCTTTGTCACAGCAGGGAATGATTCGGATGGAAAAAGGGAAGTCATTCTATCCGAAAGCTGAAAAACTGATGCTGCAAGCACTGTATATGGCTAAAATGACAAACAACAAAACTCTGAACAGAACCATACTGTCTGCACTAAGCACATTGTACTACAGAATGGAGAATGGAAAGAAAGCAGTGGAGTTTGCCAAGCAAAACTTTGCCCTGCAGGAAGATACAACTTTCTGCTACAATGCTTTCTATATATTAGGAAATGCCTATTACGAGAACCGGCAATATGACTCTGCCTCCTTCTATCTAAACAAAGCCCTTCCTGATAAGAGTCATGCCATAAAAGCAGGAGTTTACAAGTTATTATCAGATATAGCAAAAGCTTCCGGAGATTTTAAAACATCATTGGACTTGGAACGAACCGGCTCCATCTACACGGATAGTTTGCGGAACAACCGTAACAGACAAGCCTATTCCGTGATTGATGCCGAAAAGAGTGCCCAGATAGCCCATCAACAGAAGAAACACGATTCAGTCATCAGTAAATATAACGGTCTCCTGCTGTCTGTTGTAGCGGCAGCGTTCTTGGCCTTGTACATGCTGAAAAGATACCGGAGAAGAACCTTCCTTTTGGAGGAAGAAAAGGACAGACTGAAAGAGGTACAAACCGCAATGCAGCAACAAAATGCCAAACTTGAAGAAGAGCAACGGCAGAAAGAAAACAGAATCGCATATTTAGAAAGAGAGTTGGAACAACTGCATTATGATGCAGCGCAGAAAAAGCAATTGCGTAATGAGCTGGAAGCCCTGAACCACGAACGAGTTCTGCTCTTGACAAGCACACAAAAATATTCGGATGTAAAAACCAAGATGAAGCAAATCATCCAAGACTACAAAGACCATGACAGCTCGGAGCTGCACATGGAAAAGGAGGACTGGTTGCAACTGATTGCCGAAACAGACCGACGTTGGAACCAAATCACCTTAAGGCTATGTGCGGATTGCAAACTGCTGCAAGAAGAAATTCACCTCTGCTGTCTATACCTGACCGATTTGCCGGTCAGCTATTTCGGATGTCTGTTGGGCTGCAAACGAGACACCGTCTACAAAAAAGCGAATCGCATTGTTGAGAAGCGGATGGGCTTTCCTCACGGTTCAACTTCTCTGCAAAAGGTGTTGAAGGAACTGTGCGTTAAGACAAATTAACTATTTATACATATATAAGCACCGTTATACAGCACTTTATACATCACTTTATACATCACTTTATACATGTTTTATACATATCCATAAGCTAAAATAGTCCTATATTTATGACAACGAAAACAAATAAAACGTATAAATATGAGAAGACTATTATTTATCCTGCTAACAATTTTCTCTCTTGGCAATATAGCAGTACATGCGGAGAAAGTGAATGATTGTATAAAGATTGTTCTCCAACAAACAGTTCCTGGCGACTATATACCACCTATTAATAAAGAAGGAGGTCCTGTAGTCCGTAGCATATATATGCCGATAGTAGATGCTTACCTATATAATAATGTGGTAAATGTCAGCTTCAATGAAAACATTGAGTCTGCCACTATCACTATCACCAACGAAACTACCGGTGAAACGGTCTATTCAGAGACATGTAGTAATCCTGTTACTCTTAATATAGACCTTAACGGTGAGAAGAGCGGAGAATACTCCATTGAAATAGAAACAGATGACATATTCTTGGAAGGCTACTTCAATTTATGATATTTTGTGCACTAAATATAAGCGGAATCGAAAAGCTTTAATAGAGTAGAACTAAATTAATCTTGAACACTATGAATTTTAATGACTTAAAAGCGAAAGCCCTCAATAAAAAACAAATGAGAGCTATCAAAGGTGGTTCTGGTACTTGTGGCTACAAATCTCCAAGTGGTAGAGTAGAGTGCGGTGTAACCAAAGTTCAAGCTCAATTCATGGCTACCGCCAAGGGAAATTGGTGCTGTGATAGCTGCCCTTCAAGTAGCTACTGCGGATAATCCGCAGGTTACAGAATAGGAAAATTGTTATTCAAACTAATAATTTTCCTATTCATTATTTAATATCATCATAAATTAAAAGCCTATACTTATGAAGTATATATGTATCATCTTTTTTCTGGTAATAAGCATTTCATCTTGCCGGCAACAAGCCATCAATGAGAAATGTGGAAAGAATATTGTAGTATGTTTCAATCATTACCATCCTAAGCCCCACAGGACACCGGGAGGAGTGAGACACGTGCCGATGCCTAAAGTCCTCTATACCGACAGTATAGGAACTCTTATGGAATACATGCCGGACAAAGATTTCGATACCATAACCCTCTATTCCACTGAACATTTCAAGGAGCTGGGGCTCAACTATGGGGATTTTGAGTTCAACTACTACCCTTTAATGCAAGGGGATACCATTACTATTTCAATGGATAGCCTGAACTACCCCATTTTAAGCAGCAAGCATCACCCGGAACGCAACAGAATCTATAATATGAACTATGAATTGCGTAAAGGGAGGACACACTCCGGCTTAGAAGCAAAAACATGCTTGGGAAGCGATTGGGTACGGATTGCCCAAAGCATTAACATGATACGAGCCAACAATTGGACTTCATTAATAATAGATTATTGTCCTTTGGATTCATTACAATCCATGTTCGACAGTTACAAAAAGAACTACACAGATACTATCAATTCCTTTAAAGAACAGCAACTTATCTCAAGCGAGATACACGACCGTTATCAATACCTGCTCAAGCTGAAAGACTATGAATCCCGGAGAATGCTGAATGAAGACACCGCCTTCTACCGCCAAATGGAGCCCGGAATAGCCGACAAATATATCCGTTATCCCTCCTACCGTGAATTTCTGGACTACTACCTCTGGTTTTTGAATCAGCACATCCCGACAATACGCAAATCGCAGGGAGGAAGCAACGACTGGCGTCAAACCTTCGATGAGCTATCTCCGAAAACATTTCAGCCAAAATCAAAACAAATCCTGCTTGAACGCTGCATCAAAGAAATCGGCGAGAACTTTTCGGCACAAGACGTAAACAGCTATCTTGACAAATATATCCACATCACCCAAGACACACTGCTGCCCGACAGGATAAGAGACCAATACAACTTGTCTGCCGATGCCAACCAGTTATTGCTGAAGGACATCCACGGAAAGCCTACCAACTTGAACATATTGTTGAAAAAAAACAGGGGAAAGGTCATTTATGTGGACTTTTGGGCAAGCTGGTGTGTGCCCTGCCGGGAAGAGATGCCTCCCTCGGAAAAGCTGAGAGAACTGTACAAGGGAAAAGATGTGGTATTCGTCTATCTCGCCTTCAAGGACCAGGAAAGCAGTTGGAAAATGGCGGTAGAGCAGGAGGGCTTATCAGAAGTACCCGACAATTTCTTCATCACAAATCCAAAGAACAGCAAAATGCTGGAAAAGCTAAAGCTGGAATTAATTCCCCGATACATCATTTTCGACAAACAAGGCAATATTGTTGAAATGAATGCTCCAAGACCAAGTGACCAACAAGCGGCAACAACGATAGACAAATATTTAAAACAGTAAAGCAACAGAATGAATGCACATCAAAAAATAATAAAAGACAATGCAAGAACCATTTTGAAGATTATCACAAAATATTATGGCTGCAAATATTCTGCTGCATTATATGTAATATTGAAGGAACATCCGGATTTTCCCAGTTTCCTATCTTTCCAGTATATATTACATAGGATGGGCAAAGATAGTTTTGCCATACATACCAGTTATGAAGAACTGACAAATATACCCTCTCCTTTCATTGCTCATGTTATTACAAATGTGGATTTGTTCCTGTTTATAACAAAAGTTACTGCCGAATCTATTCAGACTATTGATGAGAAAGGAAAGATAGAAAGTATATCGAGAAAGGATTTTGAAGATATGTGGGACGGTAACATCCTTATTATGGATAACCGACCAGGTAAAATCAGTATTCCACTAAAAATGAAATTCAGCACAATCATTCAGCAAATAAAATATCCTATGCTTATATTGTGTGTAGCCATATTATTCGCATATTTACTTATTTTAAAGCACGAAGGAGGCATTCTTTTTTATCTATATCTTACAGGCGTTTTAGGAGGACTGACTGCATCCATACTTTTGTTTGTAGACCAAATAGACAAGTACAATGTACACATTAAAAAATTATGTTCAGCCACCGGAAATAAGAATAATATAGATTGTTCTTCTATCTTGGATTTCAAAGACGCATATTTCCTCGGACTTGTTTCTTGGAGCGATATAGGTTTTGTGTATTTTTTATCTCTTTTAATTGTATTACTATTCCTACCATTTGGTACAGCACAGGCACTTATAAACTTCCTGTCTGTTTGCAGTATCGGATATGTATGCTATTCTCTTTTTTATCAGAAATTCATAGCAAGAAAATGGTGTACCCTTTGCCTTTCTGTACAAGTGGTATTCGTTTTTCTGTTTATGCTAAGTATATGTACTTTAAAGATGAATTATATATACGAATTGCTACATTTGAAATCAATAATAGAAATAACGACGATCTTCGTTACTGTTACATCTATCTATATAGTCATCAAGCCGATAATTGCCACTCAAAAAGAACACACCACCTTGAAAAGAAAATACAACGAATTAATATATGACGAAAACATTTCCCAATATCTTTTTCAACAAGAACTTTGTCTTACAGATGTTGACAAAGTGAATAAAATATCAATAGGAAATCCAGATGCCGAAATATGCCTTACTCTTATTTTCAGTCCTATTTGTGTTTCATGCATAAAAGAGCTACAAAAACTAATGCCCATCCTTCAAAGAAAAGCCAATACCAAATTGGATTTAATATTTTTGTTAGACCAAAAGAAACATCCAGAATCGATAGTAATAGCTTCCCATATTCTCTCTGGCTATCAAAAGAATCCCCAATTATTTGCCATGATACTAAAAAAATATGTTGATAACTATCCTATCAGTAAAAATAAAATCCTACATAACATTAAGTTCTTGGATGAAATCCCTAAATACGAGCCTTTCATCAATGCACAAGAAAAATGGTGTATAACACATAAGTTTTACACTACCCCCATTCTATTTATTAATGGGAGGAAATTTCCAAGCTATTATAACATCAAAGATATTGACTTTTTATATAGTTAATCAAATGAAATCCTTTCCTCACTACTCCCAGCACGACGTGCCTGCGCATGGTGTCCGCCTTCTATGGCAAGCGCAATTCTTTGGAAGGTCTGAGGGAAAAGTCATTCATCACTCGCGAAGGTGTCTCTATGCTGGGTATCAGCGAAGCGGCTGAGAAGATTGGATTTCGGAGCATCTGTGTGCAAGTGAGCTACGAAATGCTGCAAGAAGCCCCTTTACCTTGTATCGTCCACTGGAACCAGCAACATTTCGTCGTGGTCTACCGGATGAACGACAAGCATGTATGGGTGGCCGACCCCGGAGCAGGCAAGCTGAAATACACCCGGGAAGAATTCTGCCGTTGCTGGCTCAGCGCCAAAACGGACGGAGAAGATACGGGAGTGGCACTGTTGCTGGAACCTACACCGGAATTCTATGCACAAGAAGATGAGGGGGAAAAGACAAACTATAAAGGCTTCGGCTTCCTCTATTCTTACTTGCGCCCCTACAAGCAACTGGTGGGACAACTGCTGCTGGGGTTGCTGCTGGGCAGCATGATACAGCTGATGCTCCCCTTCCTCACGCAGAGCATCGTGGACTTCGGCATCAACAACCAAAATCTCGGATTTATCTACCTGGTGCTCATTGCCCAACTGATGCTGTCCTTCAGCAGCAGCGCCGTGGAGTTCATACGCGGATGGATATTGCTGCATCTGGGCACACGCATCAACATCGCCCTGATTTCGGACTTCCTCATCAAGATGATGAAGCTCCCTATGGGCTACTTCGACACCAAGATGACGGGCGACATCCTGCAACGCATCAACGACCACACGCGCATACAGAACTTCCTGACCGGAAGCAGCCTCAGCGTGGCGTTCTCCACCTTCAACATCCTGATATTCGGCATCGTGCTGCTGGTGTACAGCGGCATGATTTTCCTTATCTTCATGGGAGGGAGCGCACTCTACATCTCCTACGTCTGGCTCTTCATGAAGAAACGGGCGGAACTGGACCACAAGCGGTTTGCCCAGCAGAGCGCCAACCAGAGCACGGTGGTGCAGCTGGTGAACGGCATGCAGGAGATAAAGCTGAACAACTGCGAGAAGCAGAAAAGATGGCAGTGGGAAAGGATTCAGGTGAAACTCTTCAAAATCAGCATCCGGGGGCTGGCACTGGGACAGGTGCAGCAGACGGGCTCCGTCTTCTTCAACCGGACCACGAATATCATCATCTCCTTCATCGCTGCCAAGGCGGTGGTGGACGGACAGATGACCCTGGGCATGATGGTGTCGCTGACCTACATCATCGGGCAGCTCAACGGCCCGGTCACGTCGTTCATCGGGTTCGCACAGCAGCTGCAGGATGCGAAGATAAGCCTCGAAAGGCTCAATGAGATACACGGGAAGGAGGACGAGGAGCAGGACATCGCCTCCAAGCTCTCCGCCCTGCCCGAAAAGAGGGACATCACGCTCAGCCACGTGTCCTTCAGCTATGACGGCGCGGACAGGGATTACGTGCTGGACGACGTGTGCCTGAGCATCCCCCGGCACAAGGTGACCGCCATCGTGGGTGCCAGCGGCAGCGGAAAGACCACGCTGGTCAAGCTGATGCTGGGATTCTACACGCCCGGCAAGGGGAGCATCAGGCTGGGAGAGACGCCGCTGGGAATGATAAACCCGCACCTGTGGAGGGCAAAGAGCGGGGCGGTGATGCAGGACGGATTCATATTTTCCGATACCATCGCGAACAACATTGCCGTAGGCACCGAACAGCCGGACATCGAACGGCTGAGGCATGCCGTGAGCGTGGCGAACATCAGGGAATTCATCGACTCGCTCCCGCTGGGCTACAACACCAGAATCGGCATGGAGGGGAACGGGCTCAGCCAGGGGCAGAAACAGAGGCTGCTGATAGCAAGGGCCGTGTACAAGAATCCCGAATTCCTCTTCTTTGACGAGGCGACCAACGCCCTGGATGCCAACAACGAGAAGGAGATTATGGAACACCTGCACGAGTTCTACAGGGGAAAGACCGTAGTGGTGGTGGCGCACCGGCTCAGCACGGTGCGCGACGCGGACAAGATTGTGGTGCTGGACAAGGGGAAGGTGGCCGAAGAGGGCACGCACCGGGAACTGACGGAGAAACGTGGACTGTACTACCGGCTGGTGAAGAACCAGCTGGAACTGGGAAACTAAGGAAAGGAGGAAGGCATGGAAGAGGAACGGACGCACAGGGAGATTGAACTGCGCAGCGAGGAGGTGCAGGAGGTGATGGGCAAGATTCCGCCCGCCATCCTCCGCTATGGGATTGTCGTGCTGCTGGGCATTATGGCCGTCGTCCTTGCAGGCAGCGCCTGCTTCAGCTATCCCGACACGGTGGAGACGGAGTTCACACTCACCACGCAGAACCCGCCCGCCTACATCATGGCGCAGAGCGCGGGAAGGATAGAACAGCTATATACCGCCAACTCCCAGCCTGTCGGAAAGGGCGACATGCTGGGAGTGATAGAGAACGTGGCACGCACCGAAGACCTGTTCGTGCTGCGGGAACGGATGAAGGAATGGAAGCAGGGCGGAAGCCGCACCGAGCAGGTGGGTACGCTCTTTTTCCACCGGATAGCGGAGCTGGGAAGTGTGCAGGCGGCGTATTCGTCCTGCCTGCTGGCCTGGAACAACTACCTTCAGCACATGCAGGAAAGCAGGACGTATGAGACAGAGGTGACCAACACCGTGGCGGCACTGCTCAACGCCGTGGCCGAATGGGAGAAGAACTATCTGCTGACAGCCCCCGCGGATGGGACGGTGGCGTTCATGCAGCTGTGGAAAAGGAACCAGTACGTGGAGGCGGGAGAGACCATGTTTGTCATTGTCCCCCACGACGCAGCCCTTCCGGTGGGCAAGGCCCTGCTGCCCATGGAGGGAATAGGGAAAGTCCGGACGGGGCAACGGGTCATCATCCGGTTGCCGGCGTTTCCCGAACAGGAGTTCGGAACCATAGAGGGAAGGGTGGAGTCCGTCTCCCCCGTGCCCGACGAACAGGGAAGGTTTGTACTGGAAATAGCACTGCCGCAGGGACTGACCACCCGCTATGGCAAAGAACTGCCTTTGATAAAGACCATGACGGGAACGGCATCCATCGTCACGAAGGAAAAAAGCCTGCTCAGCAGGTTGCTGAATTTAAAATAAGAGTTTATGGGAGTCACAACATGTAATGTTTATGCCTTATGAAAGATGAAGAACTGTTTCTGAAACTATTTACTGAAGATGCAGCCCCAAGTGACCGGGTACGCGTCATCAATGAGAATATTTCAGCCGGTCAGGAACCTGTGGCCGAGGCCGACATCTGCTATTACAACATGGGCCGTATTATCGCTTGTTACACATTGGCAAGGAAATATGGAAATCAGGAGATGGAAGAGCGGGCGGATGCCCTGTTGGATGATAAGTTTGAGAATGTATCCTACGAGATGCCCTTTTGCCTGGACAATGGCTTGTTCGGGTTGGGCTGCGGATTGATTTATTTGCTTAGAAACAGGATGGTGGAAGGCGATGAGGATGAAATTCTTTCCTGCATCGACGATATGGCTTTTCGGAAGATACTTCATTTTGCAGAGGATGAAGATATTGACCGGCAAGGGTGGCTGCGCTACTTCCGGTTGCGCATAACCGGACACTGTGCAGAAAACAGAGTGACCTACCGGCTTGCACTCCGGCAATATACCCTCTATTTCCTGGACTGCATTTTGCGTCATGTCCGTAAAGGGGGCGTATTGGACAAACAGACTGTCGGGGAGGTGGAAGCCTTACACCAAATAG
>OHLP01001189.1_pt1 | contig 10459 bp, 6 predicted proteins | sample 1569111 | NCBI WGS metagenome assembly OHLP01 (sample SAMEA3879504, study PRJEB24766) | human gut metagenome | biome: human-associated habitat; feature: feces | place: USA | collected 1985/1987 | reverse complement strand
AATCTGATTCCAGGTCATGCTTTCATCGGTAGTGATATGAAAAGCGTTCCCAATGGCATGAGGGTTCGCCATCAGTCCTACATAACCTTTGGCAAAATCTTTAGAGTGAGTCAATGTCCACAAAGAAGAACCGTCGCCGGGGATAATAACAGGTTTACCTTCAAGGATTCGTTTTAGGATCTGCCAGTTTCCCTTATCGCCATGTACAGATACGGGAGGTTTTGTTCCGTTGTAGGTATGGCTGGGACGGACGATTGTAACAGGGAAACCGTTTGTGCGATAGGCTGCCATCAGCACTTCTTCCGCTTCTATCTTGTTACGGGAATACTGCCAATAGGGATTGACCAATGGGGTGCTTTCGGTTATGCGGTAATCGGCCAATGGCTTTTGGTAGGCAGAGGCACTGCTGATAAAGATATATTGCCGCGTTTTATTCTGGAACAGGCGGATATCACGCTTCACGTCTTCTGCCGTATAGCCAATGAACTGTGCAACCACATCGTAATGTTCGGACACGATGGCTTTTGCCACAGCTTCTTCATCATTAATATCCGCAATGATACTGTGAATTCCCTCCGGCATCTTTTTCGAACCACGATTTAGGAGAGTAATCTCCCACCCTTTTTGTTGCGCCAATGCTACTACATCTGTACTAATCGTACCTGTTCCTCCAATAAATAATGCTTTCATAAAACCTGTTTTTTATATTCTCCGGAACAAATATATCAATTCCATCATTTACTTCCAGCAATCATTGCCATTTATTTTTTCTGCCCGAAAGTTTATGTAGTATACAGATTACTGATTCTTATACCCATATTACTGATTTGCTGAATGAAATTAAAAAGATACCTTCAAATGTTTTATCTTTGTATCAGATTAATAACAGAAGCATATGGATGAAATAACAAAAATTGAAACCGTCGATCAGTATGACCAATTGTTTGGACTGGAAACATTGCACCCTTTGGTGAATGTAATCGACTTCTCAAAAGCCACCAGGTCAGTTGAATATATCCGTATGAATATCGGATTCTACTCTCTGTTTCTGAAAGACGCAAAATGTGGCGATCTCAGATATGGACGGAAGTATTATGACTATCAGGAAGGAACCATCGTTTGCTTTGCTCCCGGCCAGACTGCCGGAGTAGAGATGCTGAATGATGTAGTGCAGCAAGAAGTGTACGGCATCCTCTTTCATCCCGACCTGATTCGTGATGAAAATGATTTGATATACAACCTTCTATTGAGTATTCCTACAGCTGCATTGGGTGGAACTGTAGAAATTCCGACTATCGACAGTAAAGTAAAAGTAAAAATTGAAGCAGGAACTCAACCAGGCAAAGTGCTACGATTACGAGGTAAAGGATTGCCAAATGTAAACAGCTATGGATATAGTACAGGTACCGGCGATTTATTGGTTAATGTCAGTGTATACGTACCCGAAACACTGAACAAAGAAGAAAAGCAAATAATGGAGAAGATGCAGGAATCTGACAACTTCAAACCTAACCTGAGCATCAAGGAAAAGATATTCAAAAAGTTTAAAAACTTCTTTGATTAACTATCTCATAGCCGTTGTGCTATGACCAAAAAGTTACTTTCATCCACTATAGAGAAAATGTTTTCATCTTTACAGTGGATGAAAGTGTATTTTACCTCTTATATCTGCCCATTTTTATCATATACTATCACAACGGACAATAACTTTTACGATTATGACTTACGAAGAAACACTGGATTATTTATATAATAGTGCCCCCCTCTTCCAACACATAGGAAAGGATGCCTATAAAGAAGGATTGGAAAACACTTATCTTTTAGATGAATATTTCGAACATCCTCATCGCAAATTCCATACCATCCATATAGCCGGCACCAATGGAAAAGGTTCATGCTCACACACATTAGCAGCAATTCTACAATCTGCAGGATATAAAACAGGCCTCTATACATCTCCCCACCTAATTGATTTTCGTGAACGAATCCGCATCAACGGAACTCCGGTTTCTCAAAAGTTCGTAATTGACTTCGTTGAAAAGCACCGTACCTTCTTCGAACCGCTGCACCCCTCTTTCTTTGAGCTTACCACCGCTATGGCTTTCCATTATTTTGCTACTCAACAAGTGGATGTAGCCATTATTGAAGTGGGACTGGGCGGACGCTTGGACTGCACCAATATTATTCATCCCGATCTCTGTCTCATTACCAATATCAGCTTTGACCATATACAGTTTCTCGGTAATACGCTGGCAAAAATTGCCGGAGAAAAAGCCGGTATTATCAAAGAAAACACACCGATCATTATTGGTGAAACAACTCCCGAAACCAAACCTGTATTTATTGAACGCGCACAGAGTGTTCACGCCCCTATCCTATTTGCCGAAGAAGAACATCTCTTACAAAGTTCTTCTGTCAACGAAACCGGTGAACGAATTTATCAAACAACAGACTTCGCCGAACTAAAAGGAGAATTGGGAGGACTTTGCCAACTTAAAAACACCAACACACTGCTTTCTTCCATTCGCCAACTAAAAAAGATAGGCTACCACCTCACCGAAGAAAATGTGCGCGAAGGCTTTGCCCATGTTTCAAAACTGACAGGACTGATGGGACGTTGGCAGAAATTGGAAGAACACCCTGCATTGGTATGCGACACCGGACACAATGTAGGAGGCATTTCCTACATTGTGGAACAACTGAAACATCAAAAATATGACCGCCTGCACATTGTAATGGGCATGGTGAATGACAAAGACATCAGCGGAGTGCTTAGCATGATGCCCAAAGATGCCATTTATTATTTTACCCGTGCCGATGTAAAACGCGCCCTGCCGGAAAATGAGTTGCAAGCGTTAGCACAACAAGTCGGTTTGCAAGGTCAGAGTTACCCCAATGTTAAAGCAGCAGTTGAAGCAGCAAAACAACATTCTAGTGAAAAAGATTTTATTTTTGTCGGCGGAAGCAGCTTTATCGTAGCTGATTTATTAAAATTTCACGTTTAGCAAGTTCACTTTTCCACAAAAAGTTTGGGAATACCGAAGAAAATCTTTTTATTTGCAATAGTTTTGTACTTACTATAAAAAGATTTTCAATAATATGATAAACACATCAACTTCCGATGAGAATTTGTGCGGTCTGAAACGGACCGACTTTCAAAAAACAGTAGATGGGAAACAAACAGACCTTTTCATACTAAAGAATGAAAATGGAGTTGAAATAGCTGTCACTAATTACGGTGGTGCTGTCTTAGCTATAATGGCTCCCGATAAAAACGGCAAATTTGCTAATGTCATCCAAGGACATGATAGTATAGACCATGTAATCAACAGTCATGAACCTTTTTTGAGCACGTTAATAGGACGCTACGGTAATCGTATCGCAAACGGAAAATTTCTTTTAGATGGGCAGGAATACTCACTGACAATCAATAACGGACCAAACTCACTACACGGTGGACCAACCGGTTTCCACGCACGTGTTTGGGATGCCGAACAAGTAACTCCGCAAAGTTTGAAGCTACATTATTTATCGGCTGATGGCGAAGAAGGCTTTCCCGGAAATTTGGATGTAACAGTAGTTTATACACTGAGTAATCAAAATGAATTCATCATAACCTACTCAGCAGTAACAGATAAAACAACATTAGTCAATCTCACTCACCACGGTTTTTTCAGTCTTTCAGGTATTGCCAATCCTACAGCAAGCGTTGAAAACAACATCGTAACTATTAATGCAGACTTTTACACTCCAATGGATAATGTATCTATCCCCACCGGAGAGATAGCCAAAGTAGAAGGTACACCGATGGATTTTCGTACTCCTCATGCTGTGGGTAGCCGCATCAATGACAAATTTGAACAACTAGAGTTTGGTGCCGGCTATGATCATTGCTATGTACTCAATAAACGCGAACAAGGAACCCTTAGCTTTGCTGCTAAATGTGTTGAACCTGAAAGCGGACGCAGCATGGAGGTTTACACCACTGAACCGGGTGTCCAAGTATATACAGCCAATTGGCACAATGGTTTTGAAGGCGCTCACGGTGCCACTTTCCCTGCCAGAAGCGCTATCTGCTTTGAAGCCCAACATTTCCCTGATACTCCGAATAAAGGTCATTTCCCTTCTTGTGTATTAAAACCGGAAGAGGTATACCAACAGATAACCATCTACAAATTCGGCGTAGAAAAATAAGCAAAACAATTTTAAAATAAACATAAAGAACGATTTAACAATGGCTCAAAAAACAAAACAATGGGGTGCTATCATCATCATGATTGCCCTTTTTGCAATGATTGCCTTCGTGACCAACCTGTGTACACCCATGGCAACAATTATCAAAAACCAAGGACCAATTTCAAATGTGCTTGCACAGATTGGTAACTATGGTAACTTCATCGCTTACCTCGTAATGGGTATTCCCGCCGGTATGCTTATCTCTAAGTATGGCTATAAAAAAACCGCCCTTATCGGTCTTGTCGTAGGTAGTGTGGGTATCCTTATCCAGTGGATCAGCGGTCTGATGGATGTAGATAATAATCTTGGTCTTGTATTTGCTGTTTACCTGATTGGTGCTTTTATCGCCGGTCTGTGTATGTGTATCCTTAACTGCGTGGTTAACCCCATGCTGAACCTTCTCGGAGGTGGTGGTAACAGCGGTAACCAGCTAATTCAGATCGGCGGTGTGTTCAACTCTACCGCAGCTGTAGCTTGTTATATTCTGATGGGAGCTCTCATCGGTGATGCTGCAAAAGCCAAAATTTCCGATGCAACACCTGCCTTGATGATTGCACTTGCTATCTTCGTTGTGGCTTTCATCGTAATTTCATTCACTAAAATTGAAGAACCTAAACAAGCTCCTGTACAGCTAGACCTTATCAAAGGTGCTATGAGTTACCGTCATTTTGCATTGGGTACTTTGGGTATTTTCGTATATATGGGTATCGAAGTAGGTGTACCTAACTTCGTACAACAGTACCTCATCAGTGACTACGGACTCCCCGCCAGCACAGTAGGTATGATTGTAGCCGTTTATTGGTTTATGATGCTGATTGGTCGTTTCGTAGGTGCCAGTATTGGTGAAAAAGTATCGAGCCGCACCATGATTACCGTTGTATCATCAGCTACTATCATCCTCGTTTTGTTTGGTATGTTTGCACCTACCATCACGGTAGCTTTTCCGGGTGTGAATTGGGGTACACTCGAAATTATTTGGGAAGAAATTCCTTTGGGCATCTTCTCATTCCTACTGGTAGGTCTTTGTACTTCAGTAATGTGGGGAGCTATTTTCAATATGGCAGTTGAAGGTCTTGGCAAATATACAGCCATCGCTTCCGGTATTTTTATGACAATGGTATTCGGTTGCGCTGTGATGATGTTTATCCAAGCTACAGTTGCCGACCTCGTAGGCTACATTCAGAGTTTCTGGTGTGTAGTAGCTTGCGCTGTCTACCTGCTGTTCTACGCCCTTATCGGCAGCAAGGTTACAAGAAGAGAAGCAGAATAATAATAAATGCGATATATTAACCTTTAAATTATAGAATTATCATGGACATAGAATATGTAAGAAGTCGCTTCATCAAACATTTTGATGGCACAACAGGTTCAGTATATGCTTCACCCGGTCGTATCAACCTCATTGGTGAGCACACCGATTATAACGGTGGTTTCGTATTTCCGGGTGCTGTAGATAAAGGTATGATTGCTGAAATCAAACCTAACGGAACAGATAAAGTACGCGCTTACTCTATCGACCTGAAAGACTATGTAGAATTCGGTTTGAACGAAGAAGATGCTCCAAAAGCCAGCTGGGCAAGATACATCTTCGGAGTTTGCCGTGAGATGATTAAGCGCGGTGTAAACGTAAAAGGCTTTGATACTGCATTTGCAGGTGATGTGCCTTTGGGTGCCGGTATGTCTTCATCGGCTGCACTGGAAAGCACATATGCTTATGCTATCAACGATTTGTTTGGCGACAACAAGATAGATAAATTCGAATTAGCTAAAATAGGTCAGGCAACTGAACACAATTATTGTGGCGTAAACTGCGGTATCATGGACCAGTTTGCTTCTGTATTCGGTAAAGCAGGTAGCTTAATCCGTTTGGATTGCCGTTCATTGGAATACCAATATTTCCCATTCAAACCGGAAGGGTATCGTTTAGTATTGGTAGACTCCGTAGTTAAGCACGAGTTGGCATCATCTGCATACAACAAGCGTCGTCAGAGCTGCGAAGCTGCTGTTGCCGCTATTCAAAAGAAACATCCACATGTAGAGTTTTTACGTGATTGTACAATGGAAATGTTGCAGGAAGCTAAAGCTGACATCAGCGAAGAAGATTACATGCGCGCAGAATATGTCATCGAAGAAATCCAACGTGTACTTGATGTTTGTGATGCATTGGAAAGAGGTGATTATGAAACTGTCGGCCAGAAAATGTATGAAACACACAATGGCATGAGCAAATTATATGAAGTTAGCTGCGAAGAACTTGACTTTTTAAATGATATCGCATTCGATTGTGGCGTTACCGGCTCACGTGTTATGGGCGGTGGCTTCGGCGGATGTACTATCAACTTAGTGAAGAATGAACTTTATGAAACATTCATCACTACTGCAAAAGAAAGATTCAAAGAAAAATTTGGTCGCAGTCCGAAAGTTTACGATGTAGTTATCAGCGACGGTTCTCGTAAATTGATCTAAACTCACAGATATGTGAACTTAACACAAAAGTCAAAATAAACTTAATCAGCCGCCATTGACCAATCAAAAATCAATGGCGGCTTTTTTCCAAAACAAAACTATATTATGAAAACCTTATGCACATTATTATTGGCTTTGGGAACCTTATGTTCCATACAAGCCCAAGAACGTAAAGTCAACCAGCCTCCGTTTATTGTTCGCAACACATCCACAGTGGAGATCAACCAAATCACACTTTCCGACACCGCTACCGTTTTGGATATCAAAGCATATTATCGCCCACACAATTGGATTAGAATCAGCGGAGAAAGCTATCTGTTAGCTGATAACGGTAAAAAATACCCCATCCGTTCGGGCAGTGGCATCACCCTTGACAAAGAATTTTGGATGCCCGACAGCGGTGAGGCTACTTTCAGTCTGATATTTCCTACCCTGCCGGCTACCGTAAAAACGATAGACTTTATAGAAAGTGACTGCGAAGACTGCTTCAAAATATGGGGAATTTCTTTAAATGGGAAATTACCCGAATTAGTGTTACCGGAAGAGGTAAAACAAAAAACAAATGCCGTAGAAATATTACCGGCTCCTCAATTGACAATGGGAAAGGCTACACTGAGTGGAAAACTTTTGGACTATAAACATAACTATCAACTCAACCTAAATGCCTACCTTTGTGAGTTATTGACCGGTAATGAAAACGAAATTCCCATAGAAATCAAAGAAGACGGCAGCTTCTGCACAGCAATCGACCTCTCTGCTCCGACCAGCCTTGATTTAGTGATGGGAAGAGAGAAAATCAGTACATTGTTTATGACTCCCGGAGAAGACACTAAAATAATCATTAATTTACGGGAAATCAGCCGTTCACAAAGCAAATTATTGAAACAGAACAAACCGGAAGGAGAGAAACTATATTTCTCAGGCACAATGGCGCAACTCAACAAAACCCTGAACAGCAAATGGGCAACCGAATGGGAAGGAAAAGATTTTCTAAAAGAAATATATAATATGTCGGCAGAAGAATATAAAGCCTATTGCCTGAACAAATACCAAAACAGAAATTCAATCATACAAAATGCCAAAGAACTGGATAATGCATCCCGCCAATTATTGCTGATAGACAATAAATTTCAATGTACCGCAGCACTCAACAGTATCAACTCAAATCTGATGAATGCATATATATATTATAGCGGACTACCCGAAAGAGAAGCATTCAAAAGCTATAAAGCCCCCGACCTGCCCACCAACTATTATGACTATATAAGAACCATAGGAGCACTGAACAGCAATGAAATGCTTTACTGCAACGGCTATTCCAGAATGCTAAAATATTTAGGCTATGAAATACGTGTCCCTTTGGACGGCAATATGAAAGACATATTCAGCTATATTATTTCGTCAGACCGGACTTCAGCCGAAGATGCAGCAGTCATCAAAGCATATAAAGACAGTATTGATGCAGGAAAAAGCGCCAAAGCATTAGCCGGAAAGATGCAAGACTTGAGAAAGAAATATGACCCGCTGTTCATGGAATACAGCAAGAAAGTACGAGAAGCCGGCATGAAAGTAGTAACCAACTATATGGGTGCTGATAAAGGCCTTTTCTTTGATATACGCAAAGCTATGAAATATGCCGAAAAAATCACCGACTTCTGTCCGTTGACTGAAACCGATTTTCAGGAAATTCGCCTGATGGAAAACCCTTACTATCTGGAAAAACTGACTTCGATGAATAATAAGCTGATAGAAACGATTGAAGCCAATAAAAAGAAAATAGGCTTCACCATCAACGAAACCGGCGAAGTAGCAAATGAAGATTTATTCGCTTCCATCATTTCCAAATTCAGAGGAAAAGTCATGCTGGTAGATTTTTGGGCAACTTGGTGCGGTCCCTGCCAAAAAGCAATGAAAGATATGAAACCAATGAAAGAAGAATTGGCAGACAAGGACATAGTATATTTATTCATTGCCGGTGAGAACTCACCAAAAGAAACATGGGAGAACATGATTTCAGACATCCATGGAGAACATTATCGCCTCACCAATGCACAATGGGCTTACATCAACAAACAATTCAGCATTCAGGGAGTGCCCACTTATATGATTATTGACAAAGAAGGAGGCATCAAAAATAAGTTTACCGGCTTCCCGGGAGTAGATACGGTAAAAAAACAATTGCTGGAACTTTTATAAAGGAAACAAACCATAAACCATACAAGTTTGTTAAACCGAAATATGAAAATATATTCTATAGAATATTCTTCATAGAGTTAGGAATGACATTATCAAAGATTTAATTATCTTTGCACCATAAATAACATTTTACGCTATGAATGATAAGAAACTAATGAATCGCGCAGCCGATAATATCCGTATTTTAGCCGCAGCGATGGTAGAGAAAGCCAACTCCGGTCACCCCGGCGGTGCCATGGGTGGCGCTGATTTCATAAACGTACTCTTTTCAGAGTTCTTAGTATATGACCCGGAAAATCCGTGTTGGGAAGGTCGTGACCGCTTCTTCCTTGACCCGGGCCACATGTCACCGATGCTTTACTCCGTATTAGCTATGAGTGGCAAGTTCACTATAGATGAACTAAAAGAATTCCGCCAATGGGGAAGCCCCACTCCGGGACATCCCGAAGTGAATATTATACGTGGTATTGAGAATACATCCGGTCCTTTGGGACAAGGACATACATTTGCGGTAGGTGCAGCCATCGCAGCCAAGTTCTTGAAAGCCCGTTTGGGAGACGTGATGAATCAGACTATATATGCTTACATCTCCGATGGTGGCATCCAGGAAGAAATTTCTCAGGGAGCAGGTCGTTTGGCAGGTCACTTAGGCTTGGACAACCTCATTATGTTCTACGATTCAAACGATATTCAGCTTTCTACTGAAACGGATGCTGTTACCAGCGAAGATGTTGCTAAAAAATATGAAGCATGGCACTGGAAAGTAATGACCATTGACGGCAATGACCCTGATGCTATCCGTGCTGCATTGACTGAAGCCAAAGCTGTAACCGGACAACCGACGTTGATTATCGGTAAAACTGTTATGGGTAAAGGTGCACGTAAAGCGGATAACTCAAGCTATGAACGCAACTGCGGTACTCACGGTGCTCCTTTGGGTGGTGAGGCATATATCAATACCATCAAAAATTTGGGTGGCGACCTTGAAAATCCATTCCAGATTTTTACTGAAGTAAAAGAGCTCTATGCCAAACGCAAAGAAGAATTGAAGAAAATTGTTGCCGAACGATATGCATACAAAGCCGAATGGACAAAAGCAAATCCCGAATTGGCAGCTAAAATGGATTTCTGGTTCTCCGGAAAAATTCCCCAAATCGATTGGAATGCTATCGAACAGAAAGCCAATGCCGCTACCCGCGCCGCATCAGCTACTGTTCTCGGAGTATTGGCTACCGAAGTAGAAAATATGATTGTTTCTTCTGCCGACTTATCCAACTCTGACAAAACAGACGGATTTCTAAAGAAAACCCATGCATTCACTTACGGTGACTTCAGCGGTGCTTTCTTACAAGCAGGCGTATCCGAGCTAACCATGGCATGCTGCTGTTTGGGTATGGTTCTGCATGGTGGTATCATCGCCGCATGTGCTACTTTCTTTGTCTTCTCAGACTACATGAAACCGGCTATTCGTATGGCAGCTTTAATGGAACTCCCCATTAAATTCATCTGGTCACACGATGCTTTCCGCGTAGGTGAAGACGGACCTACCCACGAACCGGTA
>OHLP01001184.1_pt1 | contig 10500 bp, 7 predicted proteins | sample 1569111 | NCBI WGS metagenome assembly OHLP01 (sample SAMEA3879504, study PRJEB24766) | human gut metagenome | biome: human-associated habitat; feature: feces | place: USA | collected 1985/1987 | reverse complement strand
AGGACACTTCTTGAGGTCGGCACTTCTTCTTATTGGGAAAGTCATTATCTGTTCGGCCGGACTTCCTCGCAAAAGAAGAAAACGATGGGAGAACGGTCAAAAGACCTGATTATTATCAATACTGTAGTTCCTTTTCTTTATACCTACGGACTGCATAAGGCAGACGAGGGAATGTGCGAACGTGCCGGACGCTTTCTGGAAGAATTGAAAGCGGAAGACAATCATATTATCCGTTCGTGGAGTGCGGCAGGTCTTCCGGTGGTCAGTGCGGCGGACAGTCAGGCGTTGATACAGTTGCAGAAAGAGTATTGCGACCGGAGAAAATGCCTGTATTGCCGTTTTGGTTATGAATATTTGCGGCACAAATAATCAAGATATCAAACTAGTCATTATCTTTGCAGTGTCAATCAAACTCTTAATTTATATCGTGTTATGAGAGCTGAAAAGTTTGTATACTGCTTGCTGATGATAGTGTTGTTTGCTGGTATTCCCACCGGTAAGGCGGTGGCGCAATCCGGTGAGGACTTCAAACCGTTTTTGGATAAGTTTACTTCCAGTGCAGCATTCCAGTACACTCGCATTAAGTTCCCGTTGAAAACTCCGATTACCTTATTGGCGGATGATGGTGAAACAGAGAAGACATTCCCTTTTACTAAGGAAAAATGGCCTTTATTGGATAGCGAGACGATGAAAGAAGAACGTATCGCGCAAGAAGAGGGGGGAATTTATGTTTCCAAATTCACATTGAACGAGCCTGATCGCAAAGTGTTTGAAGCCGGTTATGAGGAATCGGAAGTCGACTTGCGTGTCGAATTCCAGCTCTTGCCTGATGGAAAATGGTATGTAGTAGATTGTTATACAGGATGGTACGGCTACGATCTGCCTATTGCTGAATTGAAACAGACGATACAACAGGTAAAGGAAGAGAATGCAGCTTTCAAGGAAATACACCCCTAGCGAATAGCCGGTAGGAACTTTGTTTATGGCGTCCCTACATAATACCCCAGTTCGGACTCTTTTCCGTCCACCATCTCTTTGACAATACCGTTTTTGGCATTGAACTCTTGGAAGAGTTCCTCATAGTCACGTGTATAGTCGGCGTCCGGTACTACATTGACATCAAAGGTCAATTCCGCTTTCCCGTTGGGAAGCATATTCCCGAAAATCCGGATGCGGTGAACAACCTCGCCTATATTTTTAATACTGTTGTAGGTTGCCTTGAATTGTCTGATACCCTCTTCCGGAATGATGATATGTGAACTTTTATCCAGAATGATACAGCCACAAGAAGGCTGGATATCCGAAATGACCAGAGGAGCGTCACCGGTGTTGGTGATTGTGAACATGATATCTAGTTGTTGCCCTTGTTTGATAGGATAATAGTGCCTTACCGAGTCTTTTATGACCATAGTTGTAGGACGTACTTTCTTCTTACACCCTGAGAGGAAGAAGGGAAATACTGTTAATAAGAGGATATAAAGTACCGATTTGTTCATAGTGGATGTTTTATGTTAGGGGTTACCTTATTTTTACTTTTTATGGAACGAATGCGATTTCATCTATACCGATCTGGGCTCTTGGCTTTTTAGCTCCCATGACCTTTATACTTACCAGTTCTGCCCTGTTCAAATCTATCGGAGTGGTTATTTTTACTAATTCGCCCTTTTCAACGGAATCATCCGTCTCTAGATTGATTGTCTTATAGATTGCTCCGTCCTTCGATATTTCGATTTGCCGGGGAGGGTAGAAACGATGTCTGGGAAGATTCAAGAAACTGATATAAATGTTTCCTGTCTTATTGATACCTTTTACAGGCAGACTGATTTCATATTTTTCTTTCGGAAGAGTTGTCCAGCCGCAATGATAATTGCCGGGTAAACCGTGCGTGCTGTCTGTGAGTCTCTTCAACCCATCTTTGTCCGTTGGGGGAGTTGAAGAAGGCATGATTCCGAGAAATAAGTTCTTTTTAATGTCGGAAGCAAGTATATACTGTTCCCATTCTTTTATATAGTAGTCGATTTCATCGGCCGATTCATTATAGTACTCCATCCCCGTGAAAGCATGATGTTCTTTGAGTTGGGTAAGCCATTTCCGCACTTGCGGAGTCGGTTGGATTTGTTTTCCGTTTCGTTGGGCATATCCGTAAGGATCATAACTGTGGTTGCGTCCCATCTCCAGACGTGTATAAGACAAGGCTGTCTGGAGTTCATGGAGCTTTTTACGCTCTTTCCCTTTCGCATCGGAAACATAATCGCCCATTTCATCATAGAATTTGATAAACTTCTCCGGATTGAGGAATGACTGCTCCAATTCTGCAATACCGACATAGATACCTAACTTCTTACCGGACTGGACGCTGTTTTCCAAGTTAATGTAATAGTCGTACAGCCATTTCTTTGATAGGGGGTACTCTTGATTGAAATAGTCTCTGACCAGTTCCTCAACGGGAAGTTCCGGGTTGATGAGAAGTGCCGACAGTACAAAAGTCCTCATTGCATCGAAAGAAGAATAGCTGTATCCGCTTCCGTTGAAGAAAATGCCACTGGCTCCGTTCTGCTTGAAGAACCGGAGTCTCTGCTGGGCTATCTTCAATATGGGGAAAGGTGTCAGATAGTCATCGAAGTTGTTGATGTAATCCCATATATAAATGTTCTTCGAAACTTTCTTCCATTGATTCAGCTGTTGCATAAACTTTTTTTCCTGTGCATTCTTGCCGTCTATCCGTCGGAGTGGAAAGTCTATGGCGCTGACAATGATACCTGCATTGGACGGCAACTGTTTGTCCGTAACCTGCTTGGTGCTCAGATAGGATATGGTAAAAAAGGAATGTTTAGGAAAACGTTGCGACAGCCGGAGTAACAGTTCTGTGACGGCAGGTGTTGCGTTCTTCTCCGTATTTCCCATCGCTGTGCAACTGGCGCAAGTACAGGCGTACGGAGTATCATCCGGAGCAATGACAAAACGAGAACTTCCCTTTTCACCGATATTATCTACGATATAGCTCTCAATTTGCCGATACATCTCTTCGGAAGAGAAACAAAGTTGTGAGTCGTCTGTCTTACCGTGGATGGTAGCATATACCTTATCTACATTGTCTCCCAATACTTTTCTCAGGTTGTGTCCCCATATACCCCAACTGTCGTCAAAGTTATTGAGTCCTATTACTCCCGTATAATCGGGATTCAGACCGGAAGGGGAATAGATACTTTGATAATCAAAAGCAAACGTACCGCAAGTATCTGTCAGATTGATGATGGCGGGAGGAAGGTCGGAACCGTTGATACGCGGGTCTTCCTTGCTTATCTTTTTTATCAATTGGTATTGCAGCCACAACATTTGTCTGTCATCGGCAGCTGTGAGTTCTATTTCCGATCCTTTGATGGCGATCCTGAACCCTTCCTGCAAGGTCGGATCTATGCGTATGATAACACGCCACATTTCCTTCTCTGATACCCCGAAAGCGACCATTTCATCGTCATTTGCACGCTTTTTGAGGTGCTCGTACAGGTATTTGGCCCATCGGGTATCTTTGTCCGTCGGGTCTTCGCCGATTGTGATGAGGTAGCCTTCCTTGGAGGCAAATATCTCGGTGCGCGCCTGCATATGGCAGCCGGATAAAAGGCAGCAAACGCATATCATTCCTGCCAGTAGGGGGCATAGCTTATCAGAATGAAATATAGATCTGTGCATAGATATTATATAGGTTTTTATAGCGTGTCGATACCGTTTCTATTCGATGGATCGGATCCTTTCCCCGCACTGTATTCGTCTGGTTATAGTAGGTATTCCAAGTCCCCATCAGGCCGATGGTAATGTTGGGACTGACCATATATTGGCCTCCCAAACCTACCATTGTGTTGGTATGTGAGAAAGAACCGGGCAACGCATAGTCTAATACGGCCGTTTCCGGTGCCGAACCGATACTTGCCATGGCATTGATATTTGTCTTTCCATCGCTGGCAGGGAAATATTTCGCACCGACCTGCGCATTGTAATAGAATTTGGAGTTAAAGAAATGAAGGTCGAGTTTGGCATTAAGCCGGACCTCTTCGATGGTCTTGGCTACCTCTCCGCCAACGGTGAGCAGGTTTGTTTTCGACTCATCCCATCCGGTGAATATGTATCCGTTTTCTCCGTTACTGCCGACAAAGAATTCGTTATTCCACTCATAATGCTTGTTGTAGGCAGCTACCCGTCTGTAGCCGACATGTCCCGCTATTTCCCAATCATTCTTGAGATAATGGCGCAATGCTACATCAGCAGTAATGTCCGGGAAGTATTTGGTGGCAAAAGCGGCATTGATCGTAGTGCTCCATTTCGGTGAGAAGTGATGCGCCCATTCGCCTTGTACCTGAATGCCGACTCCGCCCGGCGTCTGTTCCTCCGCCTCCATACTATCGCTTGCCGATCCGCTTCTTCCGGCATAGTTGATACGTCCGGTATAAGTGTTTTTCCGGTTTTTACGGGTATATTCGGCTGTGGCGACAGAGGTGATAATATCCTCTTCACCATAGCGGGCACGCAGATAAGTCAGGGCTATCTCATTTTTAAGCGTCATGCTTCGTAAGCCCGATAAATGCCGTTGGAAAGAGCGATATTCCATGATTGAAGGCTCGTAGAACTTCTGATAATAGTATGCGGAATCAGCTTGTCTGTTAGCCTCATACACCACTCCCTTTGTGTACTTCAAAGATTTGTTCTGACTGTCGAAAAGTAACGCTGTGTCAAGCACCGCAAGGGCTTGCTCAGGTTCTTTCGCTTTTGTCAGTTGCAAAGCGCGGTATTCACTGCTTTGCGAGAAAGCGCCTATAATCTCCTTATTACTCGGATATTTATTGAGTATCGGCTTCAAGAATTCCAGCGAAGCTTCGTATTTTTTGTCACGGTCCAATACGGTAGCCCTTTTGGCTTGATAGAATGGCTCTTCCGGATAGAAATTGATACCTTGTGCCGTATATTTCTCGAATTCATCGTATTTTCCCAATAATCCAGACGAGTTGATGGCATAGCGTAGTCCTAAATCACTCGATGGATTCAGGCTGACGAGTTTGACGGCTTCATCGTATGCTTTCTGCGTAGCCCCCGCTTCCATACATTTCTTGATGTAAGGAATTGCCAGTTCCTCGTATCCTATCACGTAGAAAATGCGCATATCCTCATCACTCTGTTCGATGGCAGACAGATAAAGTTGCAAAGCTTCTTCTGTTTTATCCATTTTATCGAGGATAAATGCCCTTTTCAACGTGCCGTTTTCGTAATCGGGGAAATGAAGTGTGATGGTATCCAATGTGGCGAGCGCTTCGTTGTAACGCTTCATATTGATATAGCAACTCAGTGCTTTTTCCCATGCGGCACCGTTTACTTCGTTGTCTATATGCCTTTGTGAAACGAATAATACATGAGGCAATGCCTCCGAATACAGGCCGAGTTCCATAAGTCTTTCGGCTTTTTTCATGTGAAGGGAAGACATGGCCAAAGTAATATCGTAATCATCGGGATACATATCATACAGCTTCTTTAAAGCCGAGTAAGCGAGATCGTCCTCATTCATTTGACGATAAAGCATATATTCCTTATACAAGATTCCCTTGTCTGTGTTACCGTATTGTTTTTTCGCCTCTCTGATATAGAAGAGCGCGTCATCGGTGTATCCTCTTGTCACGGAGGTATTCAGCAGATAATCCAATGCTTCCTTATCCTTGTTTCCGCCTTCATAAGCCATTCCGTAGAGTACATAAGGATCCCGTTGCTTTTCGGAGCGGGCGGCTTCCAGCAACAGATTGTTATACATACGCCGTATTGCCGGACTGTTATTTCTTCTCATCTGTTCCTGTACAAATACCAATGCTTCCGGAAAACGTGCCAATTCACCGAGAATTCCGGCTCTTTTGATGATAAGTGCGGAACTTCCGGGAATAGCTGCCAATCCATTGGACGACCAGCCTAAAGCGGCTTCCCGGTTACCTTTCTGCAAATGCAGGTTGATAATGTCCAGATAAAACTCTTCATTATCGGGAGATATCTTGATGAGCTCGGTCAGTCTTTCGATTGCTTCCTTCCGGTTACCGCCTTTTTTCATCTGGCGATATCCCATTTCCAGACTATATACATAATCCTTCCGTAAAATGGTATCGTTCGGATAAATCTGATTGATACGTCTCAGCAAACGGTCGGCTTCCACATCGTTGTTCTGTTTGCGGTACAACTCAATCTTTCTGCGCCACAATCCGCGCCAATACGGATTTACTTCCAGCAACTCATTTACATAGCAAATCGCACTGGAGTAATTTTCTGTGATGTCTTCGACATCCACCAGTAAATGTTTGGCATTGACATTATTATAATTATCCTCCACCGCTTTGACAAGATGATAACGAGACTGATCGTAGTCTTTCTCATGGAACCAGTATTTACCCATGAGCCATTGAAGATCGGAGACTTTCGGGTATTTCTGAAGTCCTTCATCCAACAGTGCTTTCCCCGCTTCCCACTCTTCATTGGCAAAATGCTCTTGTATGATCTGGGCATATTGCTCCGGCGTCTGGAAACCTTTGTCGCTTCCGATGGAAGAGGTTATCAGCAGGAGCAAACAAGCTAATATGGTGATCTTATGGAGAAATACTCTGTTCATCTTATCTTGTTATTTATACATTCTTATATTGTTGCGGGTTCAGGATTGACTTTGGTATCTTCCTCATTGGCATTTCCTGTCTTCTGTTTGAATCCTGTCCGTTCCATCTTCTTCCACTTGAAGTCTCTCTTGGTCAAATAACTGAGGTATCCCCTTAGGGAACAGAATGTAATGATGGGATGATAGAAAATCGGTTCCAATATGGAGGCAATGATAATCCATAAATATTCGTATCCTCTTTTATAAAGCATTCCGACGTAGTAATCGTAAGTGATAACCACGATGGACAGGAATTGGCAGAATACGTAAATGGTCAGGTAAATCATCCATGCCGTATTCCAGTTGACAGCCCCTGTGAAAGCCAGGTAAATGAAAACGCTGAATCCTGTAACCTCAATGATGGGTGCCAAGAATTCAAAGATAAACATATAAGGTAGGGTTAACAGCCCCATCTGTTTATAGGTTTTCTTGAAAATCATCTTGTGATGGACGCTTAATGTCTGGAATAATCCCCGTGCCCAACGGGTACGTTGGCGGTAAAGCATTGCCAGGTTGGGAGGTCCTTCCGTCCAACAGCAGGTGTCCGGTATCTGCACTATCTTGTAAGGCCGGGAGAAGTCGCACATATATCCTACCATGCGGGTAATCATGTCCATGTCTTCCGCAAAGGAAGTGCCGTCATAACCTCCGGCCGCAATAGCTACGGAACGGTCAAAAAGCCCGAATCCACCGGATACATTCGGCATCCCGTTGATGGCCGACCATCCCATCTTACCTATCAGATAGGAACGCATATATTCCAAATTCTGGAAAAGCGGAATAGGGGTACGCGGAGTCTTGACATCAACAATCTGCCCGTCCTTCACTACGCAACCGTTAGCCATCAGCATAGTTCCGCTCACGGCAATCACTTGTTTGTCAGAAGATATGATCGGTGAAATACAACGATACAATGCATACTTCTCCAGAATACAGTCCACATCTGTACAGATAAAATAAGGATAGGAAGAGGCGTTGATACCTGCGTTGGAAGCGTCCGCTTTCGTTCCTCCGTTCTCTTTATCGACAACGATGAGGCGGCTGTATTTCGGATTTGTAGACTTCAGAAGCCTTTTGAACGGTTTGGTCTTGATTCGTTCGATGTATGCGTATGGTACTTCTATCAGTTCATAATATTCGGTAATTTTCTCCAAAGTCTTGTCCGTGCTACCGTCATTCACGATAATAACTTCGAAAACTGGATATTCGAGGGCAAGCATCGAGTTAACATTATCGATAATGGTCTTTTCTTCGTTGTAGGCAGGGGCAATGACCGAAACACCCGGTGTATAGGGAGATTCTTTGATAATTTTCCGTACATAACTTTCCACATAGTAGTCTTTTCTCCGTTTCAAAGAAATGAAAGAGAGGAAAGCGAATACGATAAAAGATATCGCCAGCATACTCGTATAAAAGAATACGAAATAATTGAAGAAGGTAAATAGTATATCTTTCATATTCTTTTTATATTAACTGGTTAATAAGCGGGTGTTTTGTATGAGCGAATAAGATCGCTGTATGAGAATCGGCTTTTCTCTCCAATTGTTCGAATGTTTTCCTGCCCATAGCACTGTAATCGTAAAGGGCTTTCAGAATCACTCGCTTTGTTCCCCAATTGTCAGCGTCATCGTAAGCATTGTACAGGAATCCTAAAGCCTTATCAGTTTTCAAGTCTGCAATAGCTGTGATAATCTGCCGTTTGACTTCTTCGGGCTGCACATTGTACATCTCAATTAGCTTCGGTTCTACCTCTTTGTACTTAAGTTTACCTAACGTCTTTATTGCCTCACTTCGTATTTCTACAGAACGGGCATTGATTTGCTTGGCGAGAGTCGGAGCACTTTCTGTTTCATTATAAAGTCTGATTTCATTAATGAAGAATATCTTCACATTTTCTTCAGCCGAAGTATTTACCCATTTAATGAAACTAGGCGTATTGTAGCCTACTTTCCGGCGGTGTTCGAGGATAGCATGTAATTCCATCATATCCCATTGCCTTAGCTTCATGCTGATATCTTCATCGAAGAAACGGAACGGGTTTCCTTGACTTAGCCACATATATGTATAGCGTGCCGAATTCCTTAGCTCTATTTTGCGGTGATAAAGGAAACGCACCAATACTGCTTCAGAGGCATATCCATTGATGGATTGAATGATTTTCAGGGCTTGTATCTTGGCTCTCTTAGCTCCGAATTGAAGTTCATGTTCGAGGAAACGGGTTATTTGGAATACAGTTTGTATCGAATGGTAGTTCACTTCATTGATTTCATTCTCATGTGCAGTCTTTATCTCGGTCAGCAGTTGAGTAATGATACGAAGCTCGTTGGGTTTAGGACGCTTTTTGGTATCATACTTCAGTCTGTCAGCTATCTCTTCGTCACTTATTGTGCTGGAATCTAAAGAGATAGATAGCATATCTTCATAGTATTTGTCATAAGCCTTTTGGTATCTACGTTTTTCTTTCTTTCTGTTGAATATACCATATATGATATGTAATAAAAGAAATAGGTACGCAATGATGCAGAACATTACAGCAATCGAACATATTCTTATTATTAAAGGATAGCCAATAAACTTGTAATATATCCAATAGAAATAATATTCTATGTAATCTATGCCATATAATACTTGCTCCATTTCTTTTGATATATTTAGCCAAAAAAAACTTGTATATTCAAAGCGGTATTCTTATATTTGTTGTATGGAATATCTTGTCTTATGCAAATATAAGAAATAACTTGTATATATTATCCATCGCCGATGAACAAGGCTTTTGCGGTAAGTTTATGGCTACTTGTTATTTTCGATGGAAAGGGTAAAAATTAAAGATAAACAAGGCTGTTATATGATTTAATGTTAAGTATTTTTGTGATTGGTTAACAAAAGAGGCTCGCTTATGGATGGCATAAAGCGTGGTTTCAATTGAGAAAAGGAAGATGAACAGTTATTAAATTTGAGAATTATGATGAAAATTAGAAGTTTGATGTATGTCCTTATGGGAACATTTACCATTGTTGCCTGTACAAACAGTGACAATGAAGCAACAACGGGAGATAGTTCTACGGACAAGATCTCTACGGGATTTGACTGGGCGACAAGCCGTACAGTCTCGGTATCTATAACATCGGCTAACAAGACACTTATTTCTTTATATTCTGATGCGGAATGTAAAATTCCTTTGTTGGAGAATGCTCTTGTAGAAGGTGAAACAACTGTGGATTTGAATATTCCGATGCATTCTCAGACTGTATATGCTAAATATGCTGCTATGTCAGGTCCCCAAGTACGGACAATTAATTTGAAAGGGTGCACAATTGTATATATTCTTTGTACATTTCTCCATTTCATACATTCAAAAAAGGAGTAATTTTGCGAGTGAATTATAATAAGGTACAAACCGATAAAACAAATATGAGAAGAATTGCAATTTATCTATTGTGCATATTCATGTTACTGCCTGTTGTAACAATGACAGCACAACCTGGTTATAACTATTCAAAGTTACAACGGGAGAAACTAAACCGCGGCGTAGTTGCCATTCGCGAAAACCCTTCAGAAGTAATCGTTTCGTGGAGGTATCTTTCTTCCGATCCGATACAAACCGGTTTCAACGTATACAGAGACGGGAAGAAATTGACAGACACTCCCATCACTGTCAGCACCCTGTTCCGTGATAAGAATAACAGTCAGGAAACGGCTGTTTACGAAGTGCGTCCTGTTCTAAAAGGAAAGGAGACGCATCACATTGACGGTACATACACATTCCCGGAAAACGCGCCTCTCGGCTATCTGGAAATTCCCCTGCAAAAACCGGCAGACGGAATAACTCC
>OHLP01001177.1_pt1 | contig 10539 bp, 6 predicted proteins | sample 1569111 | NCBI WGS metagenome assembly OHLP01 (sample SAMEA3879504, study PRJEB24766) | human gut metagenome | biome: human-associated habitat; feature: feces | place: USA | collected 1985/1987 | reverse complement strand
AACGTTGGTCAGACTGTCTGCGTTGATTAGTGCGTTCATCACTAGTTTGGGGGGATTGTCCTTTACACTAAAAGGGAGTTCGTTTTCGCAAGAAACTGTTGTCAGCAATGCTATTAACAGGATAAATGGATAACATATACGAGTTCTCATAATGGGTTTAGAATTTATAAGTGTAAGTGAATGATGGAATTAATGGAAGTATAGTATACTTCTTGATAATCGGTTTGTTGGGATCGTTTTTGCTGGTGCTGCGATATACAAAGGTAGGATTCATCGCATTATATGCATTATACAGACTGATATTCCAGGTACGCATACCATGTTTGGTCTTTTTGTTGAAATTGACTCCCACATTCAACCGGTGACTGGCTGGTAACCGGTAATTATTACGATGCTCCACATATGAAGCTTCTCCGATGGTGGGTGAAGTTATGCTTGAATCAAAATAATCTCCATATCCATATCCTCCCCCAAATCCGTTGTTTGTGCCGTCACTAGGACGGATGACAGCGGTTTTCTCTTCAGGGATTGTACTTGTTCCACCTGTATAGAACACCCAGGAAGCACCGATGTCGATACGGTCGCTGAACTTATGGTTGATTGTCAGGTTGATATTGTGTCTTCGGTCATATTTATATGGGAACCGTTCACCGTTGTTGATACCGCCTTTGGCAAACTGACGATCACTTTTGGATAAAGTGTAGGACAACCATCCCGTTGTTCTTCCAAGGGTTTTCTGTGCCATAAACTCAATGCCGGCCGAACGTCCTTTGCCCATTTCCACTTTGTTTTCCCAACCGGAGGAAGAACCGAAGAAACTGACGCCTTCCTTATATTCCAGCACATTATACATATCCTTATAATACCCTTCTACCGAGAATTCCCATCCTTTGATTCCCGTATAGTATCCGCCCAATGAATATTGGTGGGAGCGCATTGGCTTGATCTTTTTAGTGACCGGAACCCATAAATCCGTAGGCATGGCAATGGGCATTGACGATAGTAAATGTACATATTGGCTCATTTGGGTATAAGATGCTTTCAGGGTTACATCTTTTCCCAATTGATAGCGTGCGGAAACACGTGGTTGCAAGGAAAAGTAACTTTGTTTTTGCACATGAAACAATGAGAAATGCAGTCCGAGATTCAGGCGCAGACGATCATTCATCTTGATGTTGTCTTCCAGGTAAGCGGATAACTCATGTCCGTAAATCCGGTTGTTGGCTATGCTGTGGTAGGTTGTGTCCAGGTCTATTTTATCTCCTGTCTTATTGGAGATTTTAGAGGTCATAACTTCCGGGCGGAAACGATGATAGATATATCCTGTTCCAAATTTGAGGTGGTGTTTGGGAGATGGATTATAATCGAAGTCGATCTGGTAATTCCAATCATTGATTCCCGAACGGTAATCGGCTGAATACCGGTTGGTAAATGATGTACCGCTACTGCCGAAATATTGATTGTTGGTATATGAGTTGATGTCGAATAAATAGTTGCTGTAGGAGACTGTCGTATTGCAGAATAAACGGTTGTTGAATACATAGTTCCATCTGGCAGAAAGAATCGTGTTTCCCCAATTCATTTTGCTTCCGTCTTTGAAATCTGTATTTCCATCATAATTGGCAGCAAAATGATCCTTTCCATTGTAGGCAGATAGATAGACGCGGCTCCGGTCGGAGAATTTATGATTGATTTTGGCATTGATGTCATAAAAATAATAACTGTATTCCTCGTCATCCGGCATGAATGGTTTAGCGATGAGGTCGACATACGAACGTCTGGCGGAAATATTGAAAGACGTTTTCCCTTTCACAATCGGACCTTCCAGGTTGATTTTGCTAGTTAGTAGTCCGATACTAAGTGTGCCGTGGTATTTCTGCATATCTCCGTCATTGGTACGGACGTCGATGACAGAAGAAAGTCGTCCGCCGAAACGTGCCGGAAAAGAACCTTTGAATAGTGTTACTTTTTTGACGGCTTCCGGAGTAAAAACCGAAAAGAATCCGAACATATGGTCTACGTTATATACAGGAATCCCGTCAAGTAAGATTAGATTTTGATCCGGGCTTCCACCACGTATATACAGTCCGGCAGATCCATCTACTCCTGCCTGTACGCCGGGCATCAGTTGGATGGCTTTCATTACATCTGCCTCTCCCAGTATGCTCGGAGTATTTTTTATTTGCGTCATTGGAATCTCGATAGATCCCATCTGGGTGGCTATAGTTCCTGTCTCGGTTTTGTCGGAAACGATGACTACTTCCTGCAATTGCGTGTTACCCTGCATGCGGATATTTAGTAATGTGTCTTGTGAGAGCGTAAAATGATGCGCTTCTGTGGCATAGCCCAGATAGGAGAAACGCAGTTCGGTTTCTCCTTCGGGCAGGGTGATGCTGTAAAAGCCGTAAGGATTGGTAGTAGTGCCTTGTTTGTGACGACTCTCAAGGATGTTAGCGCCAATCAACGTCTCGGCGGACGTCCCGTCTGTCACATATCCGCTGATTGTGAACTTGCGGCTTACCGGCTTTTGTTTTTTCTTTTGCAGAAGAATGTGCCGTCCGGCAATCTGATAACCTATCGGTTCATTCTTAAAAGCTTGGTCGAGAATTTCCCGTATCGTCTTTTGTTTTACTTCGAGTGTGATGCGGCGGCTGATTTTCACCTCTTCACCGTAGATGAATGAGAAGCCGGTAGAATTTTCCAAGTATTTGATAAATTCTTCAAGGCTGGCATTACGAATGCTGAATGATAATTGGGTATCGTTTTTTTGCGCTTGCATTTGTAATGAGAAAAAAAGTATTCCGCATGTCAGAATCAGATTCTCGACATACAGGGGTATATGAGATTTGTTCATATTTTCTTGTGAGTGGCTTGTTTTATAAGTCCGTGCATTCATGTGCCGGTCGGGATGTCTGGTGTGATATTACCATGATCCGGTGGCACATCAATTGATTGTTATTCCTTTATCGGTTTGTTTATATTTGAAATCCCTTCCTTGTTGCAACAGATACAGAATGTCTTCCAGGCTTTCTCCATCGGTAAATTTGGCAGTAAGCCGGTAGTTGCGCAGCTTCTCATTTTCTATCTTTATTTTTACTCCGAATGAGTTGCTCAACTCCCGTACGATTTCCTGCAGAGGGAGATGATTGAAAATGAATATACCGTTTTGCCATGCGATTTCTTCAGAAACATTCTTCTCTGCTTCACGGGTCAGACTTTCTTTCTTCTTATTATATATGGCGCTCTCGTTGGGACGTAGTACGATGCCTTCCGGATGACTGGCGGTGCTTACGGCAACGGATCCTTCGAAAAGAGTTGTCTTTACTTCCGGATCACCGGGGTAGGCTTCAATATTGAAGTGTGTGCCCAATACCCGTACTTTGACAGCTTCGGCCTGCACAATGAACGGGTGCTCTTTGCTTTTGCTCACTTCGAAATAGCCTTCACCTTTTAGCGTCACTTTACGATGTTTGCCGCGAAAACGTTCCGGATAAGTGAGTGAAGAAAAATGGTTTAAAGTCACTTCTGTTCCATCCGGCAGTTTTACGTTTTTGCATTCGGTCAGAGTGGAGATCGTATACAGGCCGACCGGGAGCATGTATTCATAGACGACCCATCCCATTGTACAGAATAATGCCACGGTGGCAGCTATTGCGAAAACGCGCACTTTACGCATGCTCAACATGCGTTGTTCTTTTTGCGGAAGCCGTTTTTTTAGCAATGCGTAACTTTTTTCTGCCGAAAAGCGTCCTCTGGGCGAACGGGTGGAGGCGATGAGCTTTTCCAGTATTTTTTCTGCTTCTGTTGCTGTATATTTCATTGTTTTCTATTTGGGTATCAGCTCGATAGACATTTTTGATGTTTGTCCGCCTTCCCATAAAGGCGTACAGACTATCTGGATGATTTCCCCTTTAATGGCCTTTCCCGGAAAAAGTGTGATAGTGGCTTTGGCTTCTTTCTTTCCGGCTTTTATTATTAACCGGTCATTATTTAGCTTGCACACCACGCCTATTCCCGGTATAGCAGACCGGTTGATACTTAATTTAACTTCTCTATCCTCTTTCTTTTTATCAACGGCAATCACTTTTACTTCTATTGTTTCTTCTTTGTCACTTTTGCTGTAGAAGTGAGATTGCATAGAATGCTCGAAGCCTACATAGTCGGTAGGGTAGTTCTTGTTTTTGTCATCACATGCCAATAATAAGAGGCTTACTAACAACGCTACGGTTGTTTGAAAATAGAATCGTTTCATACGTTAGTCTAATAAATAATAAACATTGTTCATTGATAAAGACAGTGGGACGATGATAATTCCCTATCCTTTATCTCTAAATAAATGTTAATCTATTTCGACAGACATAATCATCTCTTTCAATCGCCCGGTGGCTTTCTGCAATTGGGCATCTACTGTTTTAGTACTGATACCTAATTCTTCGGCCACTTGTGCATAGCTCTGTTTTTCTTCCCGTATGCGGATAAATACCTCCCGGCAACGCTCAGGCAGACGGTCCAATGCTTTTACATAGCGGGCGAACAACTCTTCGCTGATAAGTTCGTCTTCGGGGCTATAGTCGCTTTCCGGCGATTCGGGAAGTTCGTTGTCGGTATAAGCACTTCGGCGCATTTCCTTCTCCAGATAGTTGAGGGAAGCATTCTTGGTGATAACAAAGCAATAGTCTTCAATATTTCTGACTTCGGGCAATGTGTTGCGTTGCTCCCAAAGTTTTAGGAAAATATCGAGTACGATTTCCTGTGACCATTCCTCCCGTTTTACGTAATAGTAGGCAATACGAAACAGGCGGTCGTAGGTTAAATCGTAGAATTTGCGGAATGCGGTCTGAGAGTCCCATTCCTTCATTTGTCGCAATAGCTTTCGTACTTCGGATTCGGTCATGGCTCTTTCTACTCCTCTATTTTGAGCAGGTCGCTCATGATACTGTCGGATATGAATATCCCTTCCCGCGTAAGGCGCAAGGCATTGTCTTTCTCGATTAACTTCCCGTTTTTAAGGGATAAGGCAGCCGAGTCGAGGCAATATTGCCACAATCCGGTACCGAATTCTTCTTTTAGTTTCGCGAGAGGAATGCCCCAACAAGTGCGTAATGAGGTAATGATAAACTCATTGTATCGTGTCACTGTGTTCAGATCTTCCGTCTCGTAAATTCGTTTCCCGTTTTCTATGCCGTTTATATAATCATTCAGTGAAGCTATGTTCCATTCTCGTTCCTGGCGGTTGAAAGAGTGCGCTGACGGTCCGCAGCCTAAATAAGGAATGTTTTTCCAATATGCCGTATTATGCTGCGAGTGATATCCGGGGCGGCTGAAATTGGATATTTCGTAATGCTCATATCCGGCGGTCGTTAATTGGTCAATAAGTTCGGAAAAGAACCCGACACTGCTTTCCTCGTCTACTTCGCTGATACGATGCTGCTGTAACATATTATACATGGGGGTACCTTCCTCATATATCAGATGATAGGCCGATATATGTTCCACATTCAAGGCGATAGCCTGCTTCAGATCGTATTTCCAACTTTCTGCTGTTTCTCCGGGGAGTCCGTAGATGAGGTCGATACTTATATTTTGGAACCCTGCTTTCCTGCAATGCTCTACGGCTGCGATGGCTTGCGGGGCGGTGTGACGTCGCTTAAGCAATTGCAAAGTTTTCTCATTGAAAGTCTGTATCCCCATGCTGATACGGTTGAAAGGCAGGGTGGCAAGCATCCGTGTATACTCCGGAGTAAGGTCGTCGGGATTGGCTTCAAGGGTAATCTCGCGTACCTGCTTCATACCATAAACTCTTTCGATTGTTTCGAAAATCTGTAAGAAGTCTTCTTGTGTTAGTTGCGATGGAGTACCTCCTCCTAAATAAATTGTCTCGATGGGGGCACCTTGCAGATAGTCCCGGCGTATTTCCAATTCCCGGCAAAGGGTTTGGATATATCGTCCTTTGAATTCACTGAGGGTAGTGGAATAGAAATCACAATAAATACAACGGGTTTTACAAAAAGGGATATGAATGTAGATACCTGCCATAATCCGGTTATGTTGTTTACTTTTGCAAATGTAAGACTTTAGGTTCAGAAACCGGTTATCGCTTCTGCTTATTTATGTGAACGCTGTATTGGAAGAAAAATCTCTTATCATTCGGTATAAACTTCCTGTTGGTAGGTAGAAAGCTTTTATTCTTTCCTACTTGCTTACTACTTAACTACTTAACTACTTAACTACTTGCTACTTAACTACTTAATAACCATTTATTTACTGTTGGTTATGAATTGTTCAGGCTCTAAACTGTTTCTTCTCCTTTCAATCCTTTTAAGTATTCCGATGGCGATATTCCGAATTCCTCTTTAAAACATTGCCTGAAATAGACCGGACTGTTTACTCCCACCTTGAAAGCTATTTCAGAAATGGTATATCTACCTTCCAGTATCAATTTTTCTGCATTCTTCATTTTTATTTTCCGTACATATTCATTTGTTGAAATTCCGGTCAAGGCTTTCACTTTTCGGTAGAGAGTAGATTTGCTCATGCATAGTTTGTCTGATAGATAGGCTACGTCTATTTTTTCCGATTGCAGATTATCTTCAATGATTTGCGTTATCTTTTGTATGAACTCGTCATCCAGTCGGTTCAGAGACTCATGGAGCATTATACATTTATCAGAATTTATATTTAAGTTGGAGTTAAACTGATTGGCTAATTTTCTGCGGGATTCCAATAAGTTGTAGATACGGCTTCTCAATAAACTTGCACTAAATGGTTTTGTCAGATAAGAGTCGGCACCTGCCTGATAACCTTCCTCTTTATTCTGCAAAGAGTCTTTTGCGGTAAGCATTATGACTGGGATATGACTTGTACGTACATCTTCTTTTATGATTTTACAGAAAGTGATACCGTTCATTCCGGTCATCATGATATCCGTTACTATAATGTCGGGGATATGTGCGATGGCGGCACGGCAACCGGCTTCTCCTTCGCTTGCGGTTACTACATCAAATGAGTCGGAGAATGATTCTGATATATATTCGCATATATCAGAATTGTCTTCTACCACCAGCAAGATTGGTTTTTCGCAAGAAATATCATCAGTGGGCACTACCTCTGCCGATTCTATTTCCGTATTGCCTTTCGGGGCCTTTTCACCAGAATCTGTATGTAGGGCATTGGGGTATATGTTATGCATAATAAGAGAAAAGTAGAAGCTGCTCCCTTCGCCCGGAACGCTTTCCGCATATATTTCTCCTTGATGTAGTTTGGCAAGGTTTTTAACTAATGCTAAGCCGATACCGGTACCCGATGCCTGGCGGTCACTTCTGGCCTGATAATATCTTTCGAAAATATGTGGTAACTCATCTGCGGATATACCTTGTCCCGTATCAGAAACTTTGATTTCTACATAGTCCGTATCATTTTTTCGGGTAGTATAGAGTGAGATATTGATATAACCTTTTTCAGTATATTTGGCGGCATTGGAAATTAGGTTATCAAGTATCATAGTTACTATTTCTCTGTCGAAATAGAGCGAAAGCGGTTCAGGCTCAATTGTTATGTTAAATTCAACTTCTTTATTCAAGTTCAGTTCTTTATATCTCAGACTGACCTCTGTAACCAGTGCAGCAAGATTGTCTTTACTCACACAAAGTTTTTTATTTTGCGTCTCTGTTTTACGGAATTCAAGTATCTGATTAATCAGGTTTAAAAGCCGAATAGCACTGTTGTGAATGATAGATATTTTCTTACGTTGATGTGGAAGCAGTTCTTTGTCTTCCTGAAAATCTTCCAGTGGTCCCAGAATTAGGGTTAACGGGGTGCGTAATTCATGAGTGATATTGGTATAAAAGCGTAAACGTTCGTTGTTAAGTTCCTGTTCCTGTTCATGATTCTTCTTTTCCAGTTCATAAAAACTTTGCATATCTACTTTTTTCTTATAAAGATTAAGAAGATAGAAAATGATATATCCTGCGAGAATAAAATAAAGCACTTTTGCCCACCATGATAGCCAGATGGGGGGAGTAATGTGAATAGGAAGAATATTGATCTCGCCAGACCATTTCTGATTATGTATCCGTGTTTTCACTTGAAATTCATACTCTCCCGGTGGAATGTTGTGGAACATTACCGTATTTTCGTTGACGGTGTACCATGAGTCATCAAAACCTTTCAAACGGTATGCGTAATCTATCCAATTAGCTTGAGAATAATCAAGAACGCTATATGCCAGATTAAAAGTGTTTTGTTTGTAAGTTAGTTGTATGGTTTCATTGTTTTGGCCATAAAAGTTTATAGTGTTATTATCTTTATGTGCGGATTGTTCTTCGAATATTTTCATCTCGGTGATGATGACAGGAGATACCTCACGGTTACTTAATACGGTAACCGGATCAAAATAGCGGGCACCATTTATTGAGCCGAAATAAATGATACCATTTTCATCTTTTGTTACGGCTGCGCTGGAGAAATTGCCTATTGGCGTTTTGTCGAAATAGTTGTAGTTTATGAATTGTCCGGTTGCCGTGATATAGCAACTGATACCTGCATTGGTGCTAAACCAGATGTTACCCTCACCATCTTCGGTAATGGCGCGAATATAGGAGTTGTAAATGCCGTCTTGCCGGTTATAAACTTTGTATTCGTGAATTTTATTGGCTGGGAAACAGACTAATCCATCGCCTGTCGCTATCCAGATTCTACTCTCAGAGTCTCTGAAAATATAATTTATGCTATTGGAACAGAAGCCGTTGTATTCATTGAAATGACAGATGGATTTCATTTCGTTGGTGAGGATGGATAATCCTTGTCCGAAGGTACCTATCCAGATTCTTCCTTTTGTATCTTGAATGAGGCTGCGTATGGTATTTTCTGGAAGAGAAGAATTCTCAGTGGTATAATGCATTATGTTTTCATAAGTTTGAGTGTTAACAATAAATATTCCCGAACTGGTTCCTATCCACATATTGTTTTTGTTGTCTTCATAAAAACAACGGGCGTCACAGGAAGAAATCTCTTTAAGGCTGGCATGGGAAAAGTTTTTTTTATTATAATCGTAGATATCTACACCACCCATGAAGGTTCCTATCCATATATTGTTTTGAGAATCGCAATATTCGCTTATAATAGAATTATGGCTCAGTTTCCCATTTTCTTCGTTATAGATGACCGTGCGATTGTCTTTTTCAAAGACATTGATTCCCCCTCCGTCAGTACCGATCCATAACTTATTGTCTTTGTCTGTACATAAACTCAATACGACCCGATTACTAAGACTGTTTTTATAATCTTTAATTGGAGAATAGCTGTGGCTTTTGAAAAAAGGCGGAGTGTGGCCTATAAAATTAATACCGCCCCCATAGGTGCCTATCCAGATGTTTTTGAAAGAATCTTGAAATAAACACCTCGCTGTCGGATTGGATAAACTATAATTATTGCTTCCCACTGTGAGATGTTCCAGATTAAACTGATTTTGCGGGAGGAATAATTGTTGCTTGATATCTACGATAAAGATACCGTTTAGTTCGGTGGCCATCCAGATTTTTTTATTATCCATTTGCCGGATATCGAAAACTGTAGACGTTGAGGGAATATTGGCTATTTGATTTATGGAGAAAAATTGTTCTGTTTGGGTGTCGAATAAAGCAGCTCCCCTTTCAGTTCCTATCCATATATTGTCGGTACTATCTTTGTATATGCAGTGAACATGATTTCCAGGTATACCGTTTTTATTGTCGGGATTATACTTGAAATTCTTTACACGTTTGGTTTTCAATGAAACAATACTCATTCCATGTTCTACGTGGCCAATGTATATTTTTCCATTGCCGTCTTCTACTACCGTCCAAACATTGTTGGATGGTAAATTGGGCAAAGTCGTGGTATTGTAATGAGTAAATTCTCCGGTGTTCTTATTGAAGTATTCTATTCCCCTATGATAAGTACTGAGCCATAAATTGCCGTCACTTGCTGGTGAGATATGTGTAACGTCGTTTGTGATGAGGCTATTAGGATTGGAGTCGTCATGTGTAAATACGGTTAATTCATCTTTTTCATAATTGTATGCATTCATGCCCGCCCGTTGAGTTGCTATCCAGATAATCGGTTCTGTAGGATCGGCATAGATACTGTTAAGTTCATTACCACTAATATGGTTCGTGTGTTTGTAATAGTTAATGAAACGGTTTCCGTCAAATTTATTGAGCCCTTCCTCGGTGGCAAACCACAGAAAACCGTCTTTATCCTGAGTGATGTTTACAACACTGTTATTCGATAAGCCTTGTTCTATTCCCAATTGTTTGACATAATAATTTTGAGAATATAGAAAAGAGGAGAAAATAAGGACGAGACTTGTCAACAGGCTTTTCATCATTTGCATATGTGTTTGGAAATAAGTACTTAACTTCTTTAATTATTGACCGTCAAATATACTATTTAATTTCTATTTCGCTGATGATAAAAACTTCTTTGCACGATTCACTGTCTATATTTGAATGATTTGGTATGTTTCAGGGGCGCGATGGGGATGAATCTGATTTCTGAAAG
>OHLP01001173.1_pt1 | contig 10554 bp, 10 predicted proteins | sample 1569111 | NCBI WGS metagenome assembly OHLP01 (sample SAMEA3879504, study PRJEB24766) | human gut metagenome | biome: human-associated habitat; feature: feces | place: USA | collected 1985/1987 | reverse complement strand
GTCTCCTCGCAGAGCCCTCCTTCCGTCTGTCCCGTCACGGGAATCGCAGGGCGCAAGGGCTATTGCTCCATACAGGTGGAGAAGGAAAATATGAACAGCGCCGTGGGCTACTGCCGCCGGATCCTCTCGGTGCTCGAAACGCACGAAGTCCCTTTTGACCACATCGCGACGGGGCTTGGCAGCATCTCGTTCATCGCCCCGGCCGCGGCGGTCTCCGCCTGCCGCGAGGCGCTTTTGTCGGACATTTCCGCCGCCGTCCGCCCGGACAGCATCTGCGTTGCAGACGGGCTTGCCATGGTGTCCATCGTCGGACGGGACATGGCGGGAAGGCCGGGCGTCTCCGGCCGTCTGCTCTGTGCGCTCGGACGCGCCGGCATCAACGTGCGGATGATCGTGCAGGGCACGCGCGAGATCAACATCACCGTTGGCATCAGCGAGCCGGAATATGAAAAAGCCGTGCACGCGGTGCACGGTGAATTCTTCCCGGAAGCGCCCCAGTGAGCCTTTGCTCGCGCTCCTTCTTCGGTTCTGTTGACCTTGTTCCTTCCCCGGCGCGCCTCAGCCCGCCTTTTCTGATATCCTGCTGCGGAGCGCAGAAGCGCTCCGCTTTGTCCGATGCATAAAAAGCGGTCGGCAGCGTTCAACTGCCAACCACCAAAAAAGCGGGGCAGTTCATCGCGCCCAAGGCCGCTTTTTGTGTCCTGTTTTATGAAAAAGACGCTTCTTCCGCGCCTCGCGTCAGGCGGGACAACGCACAGACCGCGTACATATAGCCTGCAAGGATCAGCGGTGCCGGCAGCCCGTAAAGCAGCGGCACCGGGATGATACGCCAAAACAGCTTGAGCACACCAATCTCCGCGCCATAAGTGAAGAAGTAGTTTGCCTCCGGGCAGAGCGTGAGGCGCAACAAGAGATTGATAAGGTGCGCGCCAACGGCAAGCAAACCAAAGGTCTTGAGGATCCGTGGGATATCCTTTGGGTCGGGGCGGTAAAACCCCAGCGTCGCCAGACTCAGGCCGCAGACAACAAGGAGCGCGTGGGTCACATAGTAGCCAAAGATCCGCGGCAGGAACAGTGAAAAGCCGGAGAACAGAGGCTCCGGGAAGAGCAGCGCCATCAGTGCGCCAAGGGGCGCTACAAAGAAGGAAAAGCCCATGATCGAGCGGTTTCTCTTCCACACGCCCAGCGGGATCAGAAACAGATTGATGTTGCACAGGTGCAGCGGCAGCTCATTAAAAATGTTGAAGCCGTTGGGATAGTACGCACGGATATACGCTGCGTCCATGGACAGTGAGAGCTTGTAGACGGTAAACAGCGCAAGATTAAAAAGGCACATGCCGATCAGAAGCCGGGAGCGACGTGCTTCCGGTTTTTTGCGCAGCAGCAAGAATATGAGCAGCGCCGCCGCTGCTGTCAGCAAAAGCAGGAGCAGATGCAGCCCGCGAAAAGGCGTTATAGATAATCCGTTCATTTCACTCTCCGGAATGTCTTTCCGGTCTTCTCCTCAAGAAATCGTTTGAATTCCTCCGCCGTCCCGCCGGTGAGGGTGCGCTTGTCCAGAGGCTGCGCATAGCGTTTTTTCATCAGAAAGATGATGTAGTCCTGCGACTCCGCCATGGCGTCGATCAGCTCATAGCGGAAGGTGGAGGTGGTGGCCGCCGTAACGACGGTATAGGAATCCTCGCCGAATGCGACATGATAGTCCTTTGTGCCCGCCAGCGCGTTTTTGCGGGCGATCATGCCATTGAACCGATCCTGAAACAGCAGAACGGACAGCAGTATCACCTCTACCAGCAAGGAAATCACCGTTCTGGCATCAAGCGTAAAAGACTCTCCATCGAATGGAATCAGCAGCAATGCGCTGAATAAAAAGACGCTCCAGCCGAAAATGGCCCAAAGGATGCTGCGTTTTCGCCGCAGCACCTTGCGCATCGCGCGGGCGGCTATGGTCATGGAATGATTCGTGATATCACTGTGAATTTCAAAAGTCATTCATATTCTCCGTTGTAAGTAATTCTGCATCCGCAGGGCTTTGGGGTCTTGCAGTTGCCGCCGGGCAGCGCGGCTGGCACTTGTTCATCGCGTCAGCCGCATCTCATTCTCAAACTGTTCCATCGCCTCCTGCCGGCTGGGGACTTGTGCAAGCGTACAGGAAAACTGCTGGCCGAACAGAGGCTGGGACAGTGTCTCCGCCCAATGCGTCAGCACCTCCGGAGTGAGGGGGCGCTCCTCCCGGAGAAAGATCACCCCGTAATAGGGCGGTACAGACGGGGAAAGCAGCTGTGTCAGCGGGACGCCGCTCCGGACGGAGGCGTTGCAGAAATGCATCTCCGGCGAAAAAAGCGGATAGTACAGCGCACCGACGAACCAGTCCTGTTCGCCGTTTCTGAGCCGCCTTGCCTGATCCAGAAAGTGCGGATGATCCGGGTTATCCGGCTCCACAAACTCACCGTCCAGAATGGTCTGGTGAAGGGCAGGGAGGTTATGGAAATCAAAGTGGAAAAAGGGCGCCTTTCCCGCCTCGTCCTCGGAAAGAGAAAACTCCGCCGCATGGAAAGGCTCCCAGTCCTTGCCGCAGCGGTAATAGCCCCACCAGTAGTTCCAGTCATAAATATGCAGATATTTTTTTACTTTGCAGTCCATAGATGTACTCCATTCTGACAATGCGGGCACAAGAGGAAATCACAGGGAACTCGCCGCCCGGCACCAACAAAATCTTTTCTAAGTCCGTCTTTTTTTCAAGAAGGGCGCTCAAAGACAGCGCGATGATCTTCTTATCTGCTCACCGGAATGGAGATCTCAAACACGGCGCCGGTGTCCCCGTTGTAGGCGCGGATCGTTCCCTTATGCAGGTGGATGATCTCCTTCGTCAGGGCAAGGCCGATGCCGGATTTTCCGCTCCGCCCCATGTAGAAGCGGTCAAAGATGTGCGGAAGGTCCGCTTCGGCGATGCCGTCCCCGTCGTCCTGTATCCGTATCGTCACATACCGCTTGTCCGCGCGGCAGGTCAGGCACAGCTCGCTGCGGGCATAGCGCACACCGTTGGATAGGATATTGGTGACGGCTCTGCGCAGCCGGGTATCGTCGCAGCTGACCATAACGGGCTCCTCGGGGAAGTCCGGCACGATGGTGATGCCGCCGGCGGCTATCGGCTCCACGGCGCGTATGCCGTCGTAAAGCAGTTCCCGAATATCCGTTTCGGAAAGGGTAAGCCGCTGCCGCCCCATATCGATTTTCGAAATGTCCAAGAGTTCTTCCACCAGCTCCGTCATGCGGTCGCTCTCCGCCAAAATCACCTCCGCCGCGCCGCCCGCGTCCATCACGCCCGCCTGTATGCCCTCCGCATAGCCCTGTATCGCCATAAGCGGCGTTTTCAGCTCATGAGATGCATTCTGGAAGAAGGTCTGCTGCCGCTCCGCCTCCTTTTCAATGTCCCGGCCGAAGCGGAAGCCCAGCAGACACATGACGGAGGAGATCGCCAGCAGCACCGCAAAGAACGCCCAGTTCAGCGTCACGATATAGCGGGTGATGGGCCCGATGTCTATGTACATGATATAGGCGTACGGTTTTTCCCAATCGTCCTGCTCCTCCTGCACGGACATGAATATCAGGTGATGTTTGTCCGTTTTGAAGGTATAGCATTGATTGAGTGCAATATCCCGCCCGGCGCAGTATTCCAGCAATTTTTTCTCCAGGCGATAGGTATCCCGGTTCCATGTGTTAGGTCGGTATCCGTCATCCAGTTCCAAAAATACGATGCTGGGCGTAAAGAAATTCCCCTCCTCCTCGCCCTCGTCATAGATCGGCTCATCGTCGGTATAGGGGATGGTGCGGTTCTGGTACTGTGCCTCGCTGATGAGCGCCTTTTTTGCCTCACTCACAAAGTGGGCAGGTATGATGAGGTTTACCGCCACCATGAAAAGGGCAAAGAGCAGCAGTGCCGCACCGAGAATCAGATACACGATTCGCAGCTTGATGTTTTTCATACGCTTCCTGCTCCCTTCAGCTTGTAGCCAAAGCCCCATATGGTGCTTACGCTGACGGTGCTGCCCGCTTGCAGCAGCTTTTTCCGGATACGGCGCAGGGTTTCGTCGGTCACGCGGGTCTCCACCTCCGAGTCGAAGCCCCACACCGCGCTGAGCAGCTCCTCACGGGAATAGGCCTTTTCCGGCTGCTTCATCATATAGCTGAGCAGCCGCAGCTCGGTCTGGGTCAGCGCCACGATCGTGCTTCCGCAAAAGACGGCGTTTTCCGTAGCGGAATAGCGGATATCCCCGTAATGCAGCTCGTCCTCCGCCGCCGCCGTTTTTCCCCTGTCCATCTCCACACGGCGCAGCAGCGCTTTGACCTTCATCAGAAGAATGGTCGGGCGAAAGGGCTTGGTGAGATAATCATCGCTGCCCTGGCTGATGCCCATGACGTAGTCCAGCTCGCTGTCCTTGGCTGTAAGCAGGATGATGGGAATATCGGAAACAGCGCGAAGCTCCCGGCACACGGTAAGTCCGTCCGTGCCGGGCATCATAATGTCCAGTATTACAAGCTCCGCAGGCTCCTGACGAAACGCCTCCAGTAGCGCGTCACCGCTTTCAAAGGAGCGCACGGTATATCCGTCGCTTGCCAGGAAGCTATGGAGCAGCTCCCGTATGCTCTTTTCATCGTCCGCCAAATAGATGGAATGTCCCATGGTGACCTCCTTGAAAGCAGCGCCAAATGCTGCGCGTGGGCGCAGCATCGGCATGATGTTGATTTTATACTATCAGAATCTCACCTTTCCGTCAAATGGGGCAGATACCGCTTTCGCAGCCGGTGTTGCCCCAAATGGTATCGTACAGCTTGCACAGCTGGTTATCAAGCTCTACCAGACGGTTATAGTCGGCGATCAGCTCGTCCTTTTCCGCGTCGGACAGGAAGCTCAGGCTGCGGATAAAGGCGGCCTCATCGTAGTTGTCGAAGTCGTAGTCGTCCGGAAGATTGAAGTACGCTTCATCTACCTTGTCCCACAGATCGGCGTTCTTCTCGCAGAGGCGGTCATACTCCTGCTCCAGGGTGTCGATCTCATCCAGCACCTTGGGGTCGGCCTTTTCCAGCGCCTTCTCGTAAAGCGGCATATTGTCGCAGTCGGGCAGCTGAGCGTACAGTGCCTCCATCTCAGCGTCAAGGCCGTTCAGCTCCTTGATGTCCGCCAGAAGCGTTTCCTTCTCCGCTTCGGTCAGGGCGTTGGTACTGCGGATAAACGCCGCCTCATCAAAGTTTGTGAAGTCATAGTCATCAGGCAGGGCGTTGCAGATTTCGTCCAGCTTTTCCCACAGCGCCGCGTTTCTCTGGAAGATGGCGTCGCTCTTCTCTTCCACCGCCTCGATCTGCTCCCAGATGGCGTCCTCATTCTCGGTGGCAATGGCAGTTGTCTGCCCTGCCGTGTCAGGCGCAGCCGCCAAAGCTGCGGTCGATGCGCCGATGGCCGATACCATCAATGCCAGTGCCAGTGCAAAGCTCAAAACTGTTTTCTTTTTCATGGTATGTTACGCTCCTTTTTGAAGTATTCAGGTCGTGTATCAACCTTGTCTGTATCATATCAGAAGAAGCCTTTGACTTCCCCCGCAAAAGTGCAGGGAAAGTGTCACAAAAGTGCAACGAGACCAACCCGTAAAATGAACGAAAGCCCGCTCCACGCCTCAAGGGCAGAAACAGGCGGACGTTCTTATTCCGATTTCACTTTGCGCATCAGGATGGACCTCATTCATATATTCCCCGGTCCATTTGCAAAGGCAAGCCATTTTGCGCCGTAAAAATCAAAGTAGAAGCGCTGCCCTACCTCGTTTTCCACAAAGCGTCTTTTAATATGATACCAGCCGCGAAGCTCATCCCGCAGGGCGTCCCGATTTCGATGGGGTACATCATAGCTGTCGCTTGCCAGCAGCAACAGATAATTGCTCTCGCCCATGTCCAACGATTGAATGACTTTTTGATAAAATGCCTGCCGCATCCGCGCATCCTTCGCGCCGGATGCGCGCAGCTCCATCAACATTCTGTGTTCTTCTCCCGTCATGACCTGCTGGGTGGAAAACACAATATATCAGGTTTTTTCCGAGTGCTCCTGACAGTGCCTTTTTCAGCAGGCTGAGGTATTTTTCAGCTTCCTCCTGCGTCACCATGCCAAGCGACTCGTCCAAATCGGTTATAATCTCCTTATTGCCATTAACAAAACATCCGCAAACACGGCTGATGGTATTTTTATCCGGCTTCCAGCGGCGTCGCAGCTCGTTGAGTTCTTTTTGGTTCATTGGTTTTATCAGACCTTGACTGCGTATCCTTCCATATTGCAAGACTGCCGCTCGGCAGTTTTCGCTGTCGGGCGGCTATCTCATGCTTAAAGCAATATATTCAGGGTCTGCAGAGCAATGCTGATTACGGAAATAAGCACCTTGCATCCATTCTCGCCTTTGAAAGATTGAACTTTAGAGAAACATACGCCCCAGACGAAGGAGGAAACGAAGTTATTACAAATAGTGGCGATCATCAAGCCGCAGCTAAGCCTGCAAGTAGTATTGATTACAGGAAAGGCAATCAGACACAGGACAACATTCTGCCGCCCCTACATCTTGCTTATAATTCATCCTCCGTCCGCTTTTGCAGGAGGGACAAGCCCAAAAAGCAGAGTGCAGAGAAGGCGATGCCGCAAAGAATGTATGTCCAGTTAAAAAACAGCAGGTTGACTGCGTACCGCATGGGCATCCGTGTAAAGAGTACCGCATACGGTTCGACCCTTCCGATCGCCTCCATGACCGCTGTGACAAGGAAGGGACTGATCCCGCACAGGTACGCACCGAGGAAATACAATGTCAGCTTCTCGGCAACGGCAGGAAGCAGGAGTCCGAGTAAATAAAACCACGGTTTTTGCTTCTTGCAACACTTCCACAGATACAGCGCCCCAAAGCAGTACGGCAGCAGCGCAAGGCAGATGCCCTGAGCGGTCAGGTGCAGCTGCAGCCCGAATACAAGAAAGACCATACGGAGCAAAAGGTATCCGCCGAGAATGATCAGCCAGCAGATCAGCAGGGATCTCAAGATGAGTTTCCCATGTGCTGTTGCTTCATTGTTGTGCATATTCTTTTCCTCCTTACAGATTCTCATTTTTCAAGGCGTCGATGGGATTGTCCTTTTTTACCTTGCTCATTGAATACATCATGGTGGCGAATACGACCAGAAACACGCTCAGTACGGCGATGCCGATGGCTGCCCACGGTAGATGGAAGGAGGTTTCATAGGCCGTTGTGACTGCGCGGTAGATGAGATATGTAATGCCGCAGGACACCGGCAAACCGAGAAGCAGTGCCTTGGAGCCGTACAGCAGGCACTCGTAATTCATCATCCTGCGAAAGCCCTTCTGCGTCATGCCCACCGATTTCAGCATGGCAAACTCCCGGCGGCGCAGGCTGATATTCGTGGAGATCGTGTTGAACACATTCGCCGCGGCAATCAGGGAGATCAGCACGATAAAGCCGTAGGCAAATACCCGGATGATGGTCACAACATTCCGGTTTGTCTCGGCGTTTGCGGCGTAGTCGAAGAGCTGCCGGCTGCTGAGACCGTTTTCCGTCAGCATGGTCGCCAGATTTTCAAAGCTCGCGGCGTGATCGCTCGATGTGAGGAAATACTCTGTATTACGGAATTGATTCAGCGCCGCCTCGGGAACCACGCTCTCCAGCATGCTGTACGGATAGATCATATTGATGGCTACCGGCGTGCTGCGGCTGACAAAGAACGGAGCCTCCTCAATGGTTTTTTCGGACCGCAGCGTGTACTTTGCAAAGGATTCCTCATAGGGCAGCTCAATGATGTCGTTCTCGTTGTCTCTGTTTTGATAGAGGACGACCTTATTGCCGTTCTCATCGATTCGGCTGTCTTTTCTGTAATATCCGTCGATCTCTACATAGTAAAGACCCTCGATCACGCACCCATCGCCCTTGAGCGTGTCCAGCGTGACATACTTCTCAAGCCGGCGGTCAAGTTCAATGTTGCGATCCAGGGCAATGCCCAAGGGTTTGTCCCGGTCATAGTAATCCGCTTCCTTCAGGTTGTACTTTTCCAGTAACCTGTTGAACTCGGTGTCCGCAACGAAGTACAGATAACCGGAGATGCCAAGATCCTTCGGCGTAGCGTCCTCACGCTCCATGCCGAAGTCGGCAAAACGGTCGGCAAACATTGCCGTGACATATTCGCGGGAGATATCGCCCTGCAAAAACTGCTTCTTGGTATATGTTCCGCCGGTGACATTCTGCTCGGAGAAAAGCAGCTCCAGAAGCGCATCTGGCCTCATGGCGGCGGAAGCGTCCGACTCTGCCGCATAGATCAGGTCGAATTGATCGGAGGCCAACCCTCCCTCAGCGGATTCCATCATGTAGTCGGTGAAGGCCGCCGCCGAAACAAAGAGGACGATGCTCATAAAGAGGCTGACGACGGTGGTTCTGTATTTTTTCCGGTTGCGCTTATAGTGCTTGCCGGCAAGGACGCCGGGGAGTCCGAACAGCTTATAGGCGAGCTTTGAGGTTCGGACGGGTCTGCCGCTTACCTTGATGTCCATGCTCTGGCGGATCGCCTCCACGGCGGAAACTCCGGTTGCCCTCTTGGACGGTATCCATGCCGAGATCAGAACCGTGATAAGTGCAATGACCGCAGCAATGAGGATAGCCTGCCACGAAACGCAGATCCGCATGGGAATGTCCGCACGGACGATGGAGGAGAATTTGTCTCCGATCAGAAGCAGCGTTATGCCGATACCGCCGATGCCCACCAGGATTCCCAGCGGGATGCCGACAATGCTGACCGCCAGCGCCTCAAACAGCACCATTCTTCGAAGCTGCTTTTTTGTGGCGCCCACCGAGGACAGCAGGCCGAATTGCCTTGTCCGCTCCGAAACAGAAATGGAGAATGCGTTATAGATGAGCGATACGGAACCGAACACGATCAGAGCGATGATGATGGCGGCGAGGCTGTAAAACGCGGTAAGGAAGGAATCGAACGGAGCTGCGCCGGAATACAGCAGGACCTTCGTATTGTAGGCATAGCCATACTCTTGCGTATAGCCCGTTTCCTTCATGAAGTCATACACCCCGGCGGGCTTGTGCAGCTTGAAATAACAATGAATCGGAGACTGATCGGCGGATTTGGTGTCCGCTGCCGTAAGCGCGGTGTACCCGGGTGCGGAGTAGTCCTCAAAGGCAGGTCTTTCATAGATACCGACCACTGTGTAGGTTCTCGGTTCTGTGTTTTCGAGCCTTTCGCCGCTCATAACCTCTGTATGCGTTTCGCTGTCATAGGTGTATACGGGCGTGTCCTGTCCCAGCCTCCGGCCGTCAAGCGTCCTGTCACCCACATCAAGCGTGACGGTGTCGCCGAGCGTATAATTCACCTTGCCGTTTGATGTCAGGTGCTCCGGCAGGATGATCTCCGTGGGATCCTTCGGCAGCGTACCTAAAATGAGATGCACCGGCATTGTCTCAAAATATCCGGACGCCGCGTCGCCGCCGAGCACATACAGGTAGGGCTTGTGCTCGTTGGCACTGTCGATCTTCGCGTAACCCAGAACCTGCGCATAGGCGGCGGAGGAAACTTTGCCGGAATCGCGGAGGTCTTCATAGTCCTTGTACGCGGCGTCATAGACCGCTCCGTGCCAGTCTCCGCTGCTGTAGATCTCGCAACGCAGCACGAAGTTCTGCATACTGGAGACAAAGGTCGTGGACGCGCAGATCATCGCCGCCGAGAGCATAATGCCGATGATCGTGACGATGGTTCTCGTCCTGTTTTTCTTCAGGCTCTCTAATGTTACCTTGTTGAAAACATTCATCTGCGGATCACCTCGTCTCTGGTGATTTTCCCGTCCTCAATGGAAAGGATGCGATCCGCCTGCAGTGCGATGCTCTCGTCGTGGGTGATGACAATAAGGGTTTGCCCGTATTTTTCGTTGGAAACCTTCAGCAGTTCCACGATCTCCCGGCTGCTTTTGGAGTCAAGATTTCCGGTGGGCTCATCGGCAAGCACCACAGCGGGCGCGTTCATCAGCGCCCGACCGATGGATACCCGCTGCTGCTGACCGCCGGAGAGCTGGTTCGGCAGGTGGTTCTCCCGACCGGTAAGCTTCAGGGTGGTCATCAGCTCAGCCAGTCGATTTTGATTGACCTTCTGCCCATCCATAAGTACGGGGAGTGTGATGTTTTCCGTTACATTGAGTACGGGAATGAGATTGTAAAACTGATAGATCAGTCCCACCTGACGGCGGCGGAAGATGGCAAGCTGTTCCTCGTTCTGCGCGTACACATCTTTGCCGTCCATAAATACCTTGCCGCCTGTAGGCCGGTCTACGCCGCCGAGGATGTGAAGCAGTGTGGATTTGCCCGAGCCGGAGGGGCCGATCACGGCGACAAACTCTCCCTTCTCCACCGAAAAGGAAACGCCGTCCAGCGCCCGCACCTCGTTCTCGCCCTTGCCATATACCTTTGTCAGGTTTTCCACTCTCAAAATCTCCATATCGGGATACTCCTTTCGCTTTTTACACCC
>OHLP01001163.1_pt1 | contig 10639 bp, 7 predicted proteins | sample 1569111 | NCBI WGS metagenome assembly OHLP01 (sample SAMEA3879504, study PRJEB24766) | human gut metagenome | biome: human-associated habitat; feature: feces | place: USA | collected 1985/1987 | reverse complement strand
CGTATCAAAAGCGTAAACAATCCGGTCGAGAAAGCTGCGCCGCTGTTGGGTACCGCCAAGAAAGAGGCGATCCATTTGCGGTGTAACCCAAATGATGGATAAATAATTTCCCAGTTCATTTTGCGAAGACAATTTTTGGTTATTGATTTGGACGATTCGCCTTTCTACTTCTTTGGCTTCATTGAAATCAGTTTCTTTCATAACGCTTTCTACGGCAGTGCCCAAATTGAATTCCTCGCCGGCTTTTTCAATTTGAGCCGAAACAGCCCAGCCGCTGTTGTTGATAAAAACAGGAGTCTTCTGCTTATCTGCCAAAAAATCAAAAGTCTTAATTTCGGAAAGTTTTGCGTTGCGCAAACCGCGCCCCTGCGATAAAAAAGAAACAGCTTCCAAGACATTGGTCTTGCCGCTTCCGTTTTCTCCGCTTAGAATAACAAACGGCTGCGCCAAGTTTAAGCGCAGATATTTATAGTTCCGAAAATTAACTAAGGTCAGGCGCCTGACGGCAGACCCAACCTTAGTTTCTTCTTTGTTTGTATTAGAATAAACCGCCGCGCTCACTTAGATTCTCATTGGCATCAGAACATAAATGGCACTGTTGTCAGAAGTGTCGTTAATAACGGTAGCAGCAGCACTTCCAGACAAACTGAAACGAACTTCCTCGCCTTTAATTTGCGCTAAAATATCCAACAGATAACGGAAGTTATAACCGGTATCAATCGATTCCTTGTCATATTTTGCTTCTAATTCTTCAGTAGCGTTACCCAACTCGGCATTCGATGCTGCAATAGTTACATGATTCGTATCTGTTATCATGCGGATTCCCCTGCTTCTTTCGGTAACAACGGAAACACGGTCAACCGCAGCAGCCAGTTCCTTTACGTTAACTTCAAGAATTTTATCGTTGTCGGTCGGGATAACGCGCTCATAGTCAGGGAATGTTCCATCAATAAGCTTAGAAGTCAATGTTATGTCTTCAAAAGAAATGCGCACTTTGTTTTCAGACAGAGCCATCGTAACGTTATCAGTCGATGCGTCATCAAGCAGTTTCCTGATTTCCAAAACAGATTTTCTCGGAATAATAACTCCTTCAAGCTTTTCAGCACCATCAGGTAACGGAGATTCGGCACAGGCAAGCCGATGGCCGTCTGTCGCTACAACACGGAGAACTTTGGCATCACCTTCGTTTTTAGCATGAACATACAAGCCGTTCAAATAGTAGCGTGCTTCTTCCACCGAGGCAGAAAACTGCGTGCGGTCAATCAAAGTCTTCAGTTCATCACGGCTGATGTCAAAATTAATCGGCAAATCATCGCCGGATATAATCGGAAAATCTTCGACGCCGATGGTTGATAATGAAAATTTAGAACGCCCGGACGCAATACTTAAAGCATTTTTGTCGTCAGGGTAAGTTATTTCAACGTCCGAACCGTCAGAAAGTTTCCTGACAATGTCATAAAGCATATGAGCCGGAGCTGTCGTAGCTCCTTCTTCAATAACTTTCGCTTCAACGATTTCGGTAATCTCAATATCCATATCCGTTGCTTTAAAGTTAATGCTTCCGCCCTTGGCCTCGATTCGGACATTCGATAAAACCGGAATCGTATTCCTTTTCTCAACAATGCTCTGTACATGGCTGAGAGTCTTTAACAGATGTGCACGTTCAATTGTAAATTTCATTATTTTTATCCTAAAAAAAGACTTATCTTTATCTTCTTGCACTCTACCACAAATCAGCAAAAGCAGAAGTCAAAAAATAAGTCTTCAACAATTTTTTTGTTTAAGCTCGAAATCCGGAAAACCAAATCAGTTTTCAAGAGTCCGTCTTAAAATTTCAATGTTTTCAGCCAAAGACTGATCCTCAATAATCAGTTCCTCAACTTTCCGAACCGCGTGCATAACCGTTGTGTGGTCGCGGTCAAACTTGCGCCCGATTTCCGGCAGCGAACGCGATGTGAGCTGTTTTGCCAGATACATGGCGACCTGTCTCGGTCTGGCGACAGTTCTTGCTCTGCGCGAAGACTGGAGTTCTTTTACTGAAATGTTAAAGTGCTCGGCGACTTTCTTTTGAATTTCATCAATAGTTGTCTTCCGGTCAATGGAACGCAACATATCTTTAAGGACATCCTGCGTCATATCAAGCGTAATTTCTTTTCCGGAAAGCAGCTGTGAATGTGCGGCGACTCTTTTCAGAGAACCTTCCAGCTCGCGAACGTTTGAGGTAATCTTCTGTGCCAAAAACTCGGCAACCTTTTGCGGAAGATCGATTCCCATTAACTCGGCCTTTTTCTGCAGTATGCCCATTCTCAACTCAAAATTCGTTGGCATAATATCTACCACCAATCCGCCGACCAAACGTGATTTCAGGCGCTCTTCGATTCCGTCCAAATCTGTAGGCGACTTGTCTGCCGAAATGATAACCTGCTTGCCTTCTTCAACCAATGAGCTGAATGTATGGAAAAATTCTTCTTGGGTAGTTCCTTTGTTTCCCATAAATTGAAAGTCGTCAACCATCAGGACATCTACGGAACGAAATTGTTCCTTAAAGGCTGCGGTATCTTTGTAACGCAGGGCTTTTACAAATTTGTAAACGAACTGCTCGGCCGTCAGATAAATAACATTGCGATTCGGATCATTCTTTTTTATGTGCCAGATAATTGAGTGCATCAAATGCGTTTTGCCCAAGCCGACGCTAGAATACAGAAACAAAGGGTTAAAAGAAACATTTTTAGATTCGGCGACCTTGCGGGCGGCAGCATAAGCAAACTCATTGGTCTTTCCGACAACAAAATTTTCAAAAGTATAATTGGGGTTTAACGGTGCACCGTTAGTCGTGTTGCTGCTTTTTACGCTGTCATTGGCAAGATTGGCTCCGGCAACAAGCCCAAACGAACTGCTGTTGATATTGCAGCCGTAAATATTTTGCGGTGTCGGTGTCGATGATATCTTTTTTAACAAAGATGTATCAACGCTGCGCCGGTCGCTGAAACCTGTCTGTACGATAAAGTTTATTTTTTTGATGTTCGGATTCTGCTGTTCCCATATTTTATTGATTCGATCCGAATAATGAGTTACAACCCAGTTTTTCATGAAAGCCGTCGGAGCGCAAATATTCATTACCCCGTTACTGAAGTCTCCGACTGTAAGCGGTTTCAGCCAACTGTCAAACGCAGTTTCCCCGAACTCCATTTTTAACTGGCTGCAAATTTGGTTCCATTGGGTATCAATGGGTCTTCCCTCACTTACATATGCTTCTTCTGCCATATCCATCTCCCACAGTTAGATATTGTTACATAAATTCATAGTTGTTTCTTGTTATCCTGAAAATTCCACCGCAATCATGTTACATGCCAAATGTAAATACTTTATTTTCAATGTATTTGTACGTGATACAGGCTGTTACACCGGTGTGCGTAATTTATGAAAAGCTGACATGTGTTACTGAAAGCTGTTTTCGGAATTTTCCGTTAACATATTTAATATCAAAATAATTTAATAAACTTATACCGCTCTATCGCGAAATTCCGATACAACAATATGACGCTATAAAACCAAAATCCGATTCTCCGTTTCGGAAACGCCGGCATTATAGCGAAAGCTCAAGCAAAATCTGAATAAAATCATACCATCTCACATCCGGGATATTATTTAAAAATACCCTTAGTAAATTTATTCAAAATTTACTTGAGGCGACGGAATTCGCCGCTTCACCAAATTATTATACGGTTTCTTTTCATCATACCGGCAATGCAAATTCCATATTTTTAAGAATCTCCGGTTGCCGGTAAAAGCTGCCGTAAAATAATAAAAGTGCTATCATCAGAGAAAATATCGAATTTTTTTTATTACAAAGCCTGTCAGATTTTTTTTGATATGCCAAGCTTCAATTATAAAGTTCAACTCTCTTTGCTCTCATCTCATAACATGGTGAAACCATACGAAATAAAAATATAAAAGACAATAGCATATTTTAAGAAAATTTAAATAAAACTGCTTGACACAGATTCTAAAAAAGATTCGTAATAACTCTTTGAAAAATAAACAAAAAAGCGCAAACACCCTCTAACCGAAACGGTGCTTGCGCAACTGAAAAATCAAGAAAAGAAAAACTACAGAGCTTTTACTTTTTGGCTTAAACGCGAAATCGTACGGGAAGCCTTGTTTTTGTGAAATACGCCTTTCTGGGCAGCTCTCATCATTTCGCTCTCAGCAACCTTTAAAGCCGTTGATGCGGCTTCTTTATCACCGGACAGAACCGCCGCAATGACTTTTTTTACAAAAGTTCTGACTCTGCTTCTGCGTGCGCCGTTGATAATGCTTCTTTTGTTGTTTCTGTTTATTCTTGTTTTTGCCGATTTATGGTTGGCCATATTTTTTATCCTGTCTTAAAATTTAAGTTAAACACAAATAAAATTCTGACACACTTATACTCTATAATCCGGGATAGTCAACAGATTTTTTCAAAAATCGTTAAATTTAGCTTTTATTTTTCAAACTGATGCTGATTTTTAAAGGTGTTGTTTCAACTTGGTTTATTTCCAGAATGTCATTTTCTCTGCTGAATTGCAGAAATGTCGCGCTTCCGGCTTGTTCCGTCCAGCCGAGCTGTGGCAGAGTCTCTCGGTAAAATTTTTGTATATCGGCGAAATTTTTTTTGCGGACAGCAACCAGTTGCGCTTCAAGATATCGGGTTTCTTCGTTGCCGAATGCAATATCATCACTTTCAATCTGCTTTAAGCCTTCCATTAGGGGGATATCCTCAAAGCCGGAAACGAAATTTTTGGCAAAAGCTTCGGCTGATGTAAAACATAATCCGCAGATAAGTGTGAAAAAGAAAAATATTTTGCTCATATTTGTTACCTCTGTGTTGTATTGTTTTCGTCAAAGTTTCATTTTATTGCGCAGACAGATTACTTTTGCAAATGGCTGCAGTAAAAAGTCGAACGTCCTCCCTGTATGATTTTTTTTATGCCTTCGGTGCAACCGTTGCAACTACAGTCCGGACATTTCTGTCCGGCTTTTCCGTAAACGCAGTGCATATGCTGGAAATATCCCATGCTGCCGTCGGGCTTACGGTAATCGCGCAGAGTCGAACCGCCGGCATCTATGGCTTTTTGCAGAGTTTTCCGTACAGCGTTAATAAGGTTGGAAATTTCTTGTTTTGACAGGCTGCAACATTCTCTTAGCGGGGAGATTCTTGCGGCATATAGTGCTTCTGAAGCATAAATGTTGCCGATTCCGTTGACAATGCTTTGATCTAGAAGGGCAATTTTAATGGCGGTTTTTTTATGGCAGAGTTTGGCTGAGAAATAATCCGCGTTAAACTGCTCGTCAAAAGGATCCGGCCCGGTGTGCGAAAATAAGCTGCAGGTTCTTAGATTGGATGTCTTTAAGCAGGTCATCAATCCAAAACGGCGGGCATCATTAAACGTCAAGATTCCCCTTGTCGTAACGATAATAATATGGTCGTGTTTTTCCAAATCGGCAGGATATGTATCGGTAATTTTGACTTTTCCGCTCATTCCGAAATGCCAGACCACGCTGAATCCGTTGTCCAAATCCAAAACGGCATATTTGGCAATTCGATATATCTTTAATATCGCAGCTCCCTCAAGCGTATCTTCAAAATCAGCGGGAACGGGGATGCGAAATTTTCTGTTGCGCACGATTACCTTTTGGATAACGGCGCCTTCTACCGCTTTTCTCAGAGCCTCTTTGATTGTTTCTACTTCTGGCAGTTCGGGCATTGCTAATCCTTTTATTTGCATATATTTCAAAAATAACCGCTAATTTGACGGGAAGCGACTACAAACTTTTGTTTATGCACCAGCATTTTTTGCATTATTGTTTGACTAGAGCCGCGATTTATATTAATATCAAAAAGATTTTAACTTAAAAAAAGAGAGGATTGTCGTGATAAAAGCTGCTTCGGCAAGAAAAAGGGCTCGTAAATATTTTGCGCCGCAAAATGAAGGGGTGCATCGCAAGTGCGACCACCCGGGGTGCAATAAGGATGGAGAATTTAAAGCCCCGAAAGACCGGAGTCTGAAAGATTATTACTGGTTCTGTCTGGAACACGTGCAGGAATATAACTCCCGCTGGAATTACTATACGGATGATGACGGCGAAGCGGAACACGAAGCTTTTCGCAAAAAGACGCGTTTCAGCGGGTTTCATTCCAAGATTAAATATAAATTCGGTTGTGATTTAGATGAAGAGCTGGAATTTCTTCATGGATTTTCCGGATATGAAAAAGTATCCGACAATGTTTATTTCAGTCGGGAAGACCGCCGCGAAATGGAACATTTGGAGTTGTCTGCCGAAGAATTTAATCTTGACAATTTAAAAAAGCAGTACAAAAAACTGGCCAAAGCCTGCCATCCTGATTTGAATCCGGACGATAAGGAAGCCGAAGAAAAGTTCAAACGTTTGACTGCCGCTTATAAAAAACTGCTGGAAAAACTCTCCTGACCGCGGCAGAAAAGCTGATTCGATAAAAAGCAGACTTTTCATTTAAAAAGACTGTCGGTTCAAAGCGAAAGCTCATAAAGTTTTGCCGCGTATTTTCTTATCGTATCTAATCGTGTCTTATATACGGACAAATCTCTTTCAATAAAGAGTCTTTGATCCGGGCGGACTTTTATGGCACCGCCCTGCCTGTTAATAAAGTTCATAAGCTTGTCGACGTTTTTAAACGTATTGTTATGAAAAGCTATCAAGATGCCGCGTGCGCCGGCTTCAATGCGTTCAATGCCGCTCATCGCGCAGATTTGTTTTATTTCAACTGTCTTAAGCAGGTTTTCGACCTCTTCGGGAACCGGACCGAAGCGGTCAATCAACTCTTCGCGCATATCATTGATTTCTTCAACTGTTTTAAGGCCGCCAATGCGCTTATAAAGCCCGAGTCTCACGCCTAAGTCCGCCACATATTTTTCCGGAATGATAATCGGAACGCCGGTAAGAATTTGTACAGTCCAGTCTGTATCAGCTGCGGCAGTTTGAGAATTTTTATCGGATTCTCCTGCTTTCAAACGGTTGATTTCCTCTTCCAGCAAATGATGGTAAAGAGCTATACCGACGTCTTTTATGTGCCCGGATTGCTCAATGCCGAGTATGTTTCCTGCACCGCGGATGTCCAAATCATGGTTGGCCAGAGAAAAACCGGCGCCGAGTTGGTTGAGTGCCTGCAGGATATTCAGCCTTTTTTCGGCAATCGGCGTCAGTGTTTTTTGGTTGGGAATGGTAAAATAACAATAGCCGCGGAGTTTTGAACGGCCGATTCTTCCGCGCAGTTGATACAGCTGAGCCAGTCCGAACATATCCGCCCGGTAAATAATCATCGTATTGACGTTAGGCATGTCAATTCCCGATTCGATGATTGTCGTTGCCAAAAGAATGTCCGCCTTGCCATCGGCAAAGTCACACATAACGTCTTCCAGATGGGACGGGGACATTTGGCCGTGAGCCACAGCAATTTTAATGTCCGGAACCAGTTCCCTGAGTTTCGGCTCAATTTGCAGAATATCCGATACACGGGGGCATACGAAAAATATCTGTCCGCCACGATATTTCTCACGGTATATGGCCTCCCGTATCATAACTTTGTCAAAAGGCATGACAAACGTTCTTGCTGCCAGACGGTCGACCGGCGGAGTCGCAATAATACTGAGCTGTTTGACTCCGGTCAGCGAAAGCTGCAATGTCCGGGGAATTGGCGTGGCGCTGAGCGTCAGAATATGAACGTCCGATTTCAGCTGTTTCAGGCGTTCTTTGTGTGCAACGCCGAAGTGTTGCTCCTCGTCAACAATTAAAAGTCCCAAATTGCAGAATTCAATGTCCTTAGCCAACAACGCATGGGTGCCGATAACAATTTCCAAACTGCCGTCTTTCAGTTCCTGCTTAATCTCTCTGGCTTCTTTGGGCGTAACCAGCCGTGACAGCATCTTGACCTTAACCGGAAAGCCGCTCAGACGCTTCTTGAAATTCAGGTAATGCTGGCGCGCCAGCAGAGTCGTCGGGACTATTAAGGCAACCTGAGCACCGCCGGTGGCTACCGTAAAGGCGGCTCGCAGCGCAACTTCCGTTTTGCCGAAACCGACATCGCCGCAGATAAGCCTGTCCATCGGCATACCAAGCGACAAATCGTGAATAACATCTTTTACGGCGTTCAGCTGGTCATCGGTTTCGGTATAAAGAAACCGGCTGCAAAACTCGTCATAAAGACCTCGTTCGGGAACAAATATCTCCGCTTTTTTCATCCGCCGCTGTGCTGCGATTTTAATCAGTTTTTCCGCAATGTCTTTAATCTTTTCTTTGACGCGAGACTTCTTGGCTTCCCAGGCTGAACCGCCGAGCGTGTCCAGCGCCACATTGCTGTCTTCGGCGCCGTAACGGCTGATGACGTCAATGTTTTCCACCGGAACATAAAGTTTGTCGTTGTTGGCGTATATGAGCTTCAGACAGTCGTGCGCTACGCCGTCTGTTACAATGTTCTCCAACCCTTCAAACCTGCCGATGCCGTGTTCGATGTGAACGACATATTCGCCGATATTGAGGGAAGATATGTCGGCAATAAGGTTTTCGGCAGAAACCTTTTTGTGCGCACGGATATTTTTGCGTTCGCCCCAGATGTCCTGTTCCGTAACAATAAAATAGTTGTGGCTGGTAAAGCCGTGTTGCAGTTCAAGCCTGATTAGGGCAATTTTCCCTTTGGCGGTTTCTTTTTCCGCCTGAGCCCAAGTTTCGGCAATAGCAAGGTTTTTAATTTTGTTTTCGGTTAGGATATTTTTCATCCGGTCAAGAGAACCGTCGCTGTAGCAGCAAATAATCCTTTTTTTATCTTTGTTGCGGCCGAATTCTTGCGCCAAATCTTCATAAACCGTCAGGTTATTGATGTTTTTTAATGAGGCAAATATTTTTTGCGGAGTTGCTCCATAATCTGCAACATCGTTGCTTTCCGGCATAGAACGTTTTGAAAATAGGACATACCGCCGGCTGTGAATTTGCGCGGCAAAATTTTGTGCGTCAAGGAACAAAAGTTCCGGCGGTACGGGACGGTACTTGTCAATATCGGAAACTTCACGAATTTTCAAAGCTTCAAGCCGTGCTTCATAGTGGTCGGCAATCGTCTCTTCTTTTGCCTTCAGGGCATTGTCGGCATCAACGCCCAGAAAAATGTCGGCACCTGGCAGATAGTCAAACAGCGTTGGCAGGCTGTCGTCATAAAAAAACGGCAGCCAGTTTTCCATGCCGAGATATTTCTTTCCTTCCGAAATGCTTTCATATAATTCGTCTTTAAGCCCCTCAGCGCCAAAAGCCTCACGATATTTGGAGCGGAATGTCTTAATGGTGTTTTTATCAAGCACAACCTCGTTGGCGCTGTCAAAACTGTAAAACTTCAAATCCTCCGTACTGCGCTGCGTTTCCACTTCAAACAATCTCAGCCGTTCGATTTCGTCATCAAACAAATCAATACGCAGCGGCTGTTCGGCTCCGCTGGGAAAAATGTCGATGATATCTCCCCGTACGGCATATTCGCCCGATTCCATAACCTGCTCAACGCGGGTATAGCCGTTGACTGCTGCATAGTGCAAAAATTCGTCAAAATTAAGTTTCCCGCCGACTTGGATGTTTTTGCGCGTGTTTAAAAATATTTTTTTCGGCGGCAGTTTTTGAATTGCTGCGCCGATGCTGGTCAACACGATGCGCTGTTTTTTTGCCCCTGCATCCAAAACGAGTTTAGCCAGCGTTTCAATGCGTTTGGATAAAATTGCGGCGTTAGGGGATACTCGGTCATAGGGGACGGTATCCCATGCCGGCAAAGTAAGAATGTCTGCTTCCGGCTGAAGAAAAGAGAGCGTTTCATAGACTTGGTTAAGGCTGATGCCGTCGCTCAAAATACAGAGGATGTTCCGATTCGTTTCTGCAAGCAAATCCCGTATGGCAAAAGCCTCGGCGTCTTTGGCTACGCCGGCAAGGGTTTTTTTGTTGTATTTTTCAAAATCATTAGACATTTGCGCACATATTGATTATTAATATACCTATAAATAACCTAAACCCGAAATTTGTAAAGAACATAAATTATGCGTCCGAGTATTTTATATCCGCTGTTTGCTCCGATTGAGGTGCTGAAAGGAATTGGCAACAAATATGCCAAGTTGGTAAAAAATCTTTGCGGAGAAAAAGTTATTGACATTTTGTTTCATCTGCCGGTTTCAGTGGTTGACCGGACATGGATGCCGCCGCTCGTTTCGGCACAAAATGGCAGAATATGGACCGGAATTGTAACTGTTACCGAACACCAGCCGCCGCAGACGCGCAAACATCCGTATCGGATTTACTGTACGGACGGCACGGCGGAGCTTGTATTGGTATTTTTTAAGGTGTATGCCGATTCGCTGGTGAAAAACTACCCCGTTGGCGGCCAGCGTGCCATTAGCGGAAAATTGGAGTATTTTAACGGCCTCTGGCAAATGAGCCATCCTGATTACTCCGTACCGGCGGCAATGCTGCCGCAGATAGCCCGGCCGGAACCGGTTTACCCGTTGACGGCCGGAGTTACCAATAAAATGGTCTGCCGGCTGGAAGAAGAGGCTTTGCAAAAGGTTCCGGAATTGCCGGAATGGCAGCTTCCGGAGTC
>OHLP01001159.1_pt1 | contig 10660 bp, 7 predicted proteins | sample 1569111 | NCBI WGS metagenome assembly OHLP01 (sample SAMEA3879504, study PRJEB24766) | human gut metagenome | biome: human-associated habitat; feature: feces | place: USA | collected 1985/1987 | reverse complement strand
CCGCCATCTGGCTGCAACACCCTTGTTCAAAGGCATTCCAAATTTCCGGGAAACCCGCATTGCCATGCTAAGAACAGAATCGGTAGAAGAACTTTTCCAAATTTTCGACAAAATAAAGCCGGAAGGTGAATAAAAAAGAGATAGACTTTAATCGCATAATTATAAAAAAGTTATTACTTTTGCAAGAAAATGAACCTCTTATAACGTAACAAACAATATGAGAAAACTGCTATTTCTTGTTATGCTGACATTCAGTCTCCCACTGCTTCGTGCACAATCTGTAGAAGAAATACAGAACAGCAAAGAATATATTTGGGGAACAGGAAACGCTTCCACGCTCAAGAAAGCCGACAATGAAGCTCTGGCTGCATTAATCAGCCAGATTTCCACCAATGTATCCAGCCAATTCAGCCAGCTCACCGAAGGAGGGACAGACGGAGACAAGGCTACGGTGGACGAGACCTTCAAATCGGTCATCAACACCTATTCACGGGCTACCCTGAACAACACCCGTCGCATCGTCATACAAAACGAACCGGAAGCAGCTGTCATGCGCTACATCAAAGTGAGCGAGATACAACGTATTTTCGAAGGCCGCAAAACCAAACTGCTCGACTTTACCCAAGAAGCGATAAAAGCCGAGAAAAAGGCACAAGTAGCCGATGCCCTACGTTATTATTACTGGGCTCTTATCTTGCTGCAAAGTTATCCGGACGGCAATTTCCTCACCATGAAAGACGAAGAAGGCAAAGAGCAATTACTATGCAATTGGATTCCCAAACAAATGAATGAGATCTTTTCGCATCTGGAAGTCTCTATCAACGAGGTGCATATCGACGGGGATCTGAAAACCATCGATCTGAAAGTACTCTACAAAGGCAAACCCGCCCGCAATTACGACTACACTTATTTTGACGGGCGCGATTGGTCGAACATCTTTTCGGCAAAAGACGGACTGGGCATCATCGAAATGCCGGCCGTAGCCAATGCCAAAGGAATGCAGATCAAAACAGAATACATGTTCGAAGGCGAATCGAACATCGACAATGAACTGGCAGAAGTGATGCAATCGGTAAACCCGATCCCTATGCGCAATTGCTATTTAAAACTGGAAGGTGACGAACCCAAACCGGGAGAATCCGCCTCTGAAGAGCCCCTGCAAGCTGTCTCCGGTGATAGTGCCAAACAGACAGAATCCGCCATGCATTACCTCGCCGACGAAGCCACCACCATTTACCAAAACACCATAGACGAAGTAGAAAAGGCAATCCGCTCTAAGAACTATACGAACATACAATCCATATGCACGCCGGAAGGTTTTTCCATGTTCAATCAACTTATCAAATATGGCAATGCCAAAATAATAAAAGAGCCTGAACTCAAATACCTGGAATGCAATGGTGAAATCACCTGCCGCAGCCTTCCTATGAGTTTCAGTTTTAACGGCAACCGGCGCACATTCGTCGAGGACGTTGTATTCACCCTGACTAAAGAGGGGAAAATAGACGCGATCTCATTCGGACTCAACAAAGCGGCCGTTGACGACATCATGAATCAAACCTCTTGGGGAGACGACGTGCGTAAGGTACTGATAAACTTCCTCGAGAGCTACAAAACAGCCTATGCGTTGAAACGTTACGATTACATCAACAGCATCTTCTCGGATGATGCTCTGATTATCACCGGTTCCGTCTTGAAACACAAAGTGGCGAATGAAAACCAGCCAATGAGCAAAGATGCCGTCAAATATACCCGTCAGACGAAAAGCGAATTCATGAAAAGACTGAAACACATCTTCGCAGGCAACGAGTATATCAACATCCGTTTTGCTGATAATCAAGTGCGTAAATCCGGAGTAGGAGGAGAAATCTATGGCATCCAAATCAAACAGGACTACTTTTCATCCAGTTACGGCGACACAGGGTATCTTTTCCTGATGGTAGATCTCAATAATCCCAAAGAACCGATTATCCATGTACGTACATGGCAACCGGAAAAAGACCCGAACTTCGGACTGATCGATTTAAGTCATTTTTAAATAACAGGCGGCCCGCACGGAAATTCCATGCGGGCCGCACTCTTTATCATACCCTTTCACATCGTACCTCAACTTTTACATCTCCCTTAAAAAGTTTTGTCACTGAAAACCGTGACACGTATTGATTTTATAAGTTAAAATTTAATCATTTCCCATCATTTTATTTGCCAAATTAAACCGGAAATACAAACATTCATTATATTTGCGAAGAATAATCCAACGATCTTTGCCATTACATTATCCTCCGTACTCTTAACAATAAAACCCTATAATCTTCTCTACATAAGGCGAGGCTCCTCCGGCATTCTAACAACAAATGCCGGGGGAGCTTTAAATAAAATAAAGCATCGATTACTATTTATTTTTTATGGACGGCATTCTCTTCCCTGTTCACCTTACTTGAACATCGGCACCGCAAACCATTTCTTGAACATCTTCGTCACAAGGACATACATCACGAATGCAGAAACAAACCCGACAACCGCATCAATCAGATAATGGGCCTGTATGTAGACAGTAGCACAACAAAGCAGCACATAAAACGGCATCAAAATAGCGAACAACCACTTGCTGCCACGCCATGCCATAATCATCAGGATAGTAGAAATCCCCACATGCGAACTGGGAAAAGCAGCCGTAGGCCGTTCGCCGACCTGCTGCGACCCCTCTACCAAATTATAAAAGAAGCCATGCTCATATCCCGGACCGGGAAGTAACTCCTGATGATAATTGAAATAATCACCGATGGCAAAAAACGTCCCGTGTTCTGCATTTTCCAACCCGATGGCCGGAAAATAATACTGAGGACCTGCAACCGGAACAAATATATAAATCAGATAATAAATAAAAAACGAAGTAACCAATACAAAAGAAAGCTTTTCGAACAACTCGAACCGGTAAATGAAATAAAACAGTGTAACTACCAGAATCATCGGATAATAAGAAAAATAGCCTAAATTAAAAGCCTCGCTCATCCATTTCTGCGGAAGAAGATAACAAAAATGAAGGGCAGGCTGAGTTCCAAACATCCATTGTTCGGCCGAAGCAAAAATATGATCTAAATTGGGAAAGAAACGGTTAAATTCATAAGTATCCGGATACCAATAAGAAAGCAGGCTCATCTGAATGACGATACGCACAAACGCCGAGAACTTACAAGGGGCAAGCCGATAAAGATACATCAACAGGAAAGTCATTGCAGCAATCATGGCTCTATCCAATAACATATGCCATGGATGGTCCATCCTCTGAAACAGGAATAGAATCAATATGGAAGTCAGCAGATTATAAATCAATGTAATCTTCTCCACAGCAAACAACCCTTTCCGGGTCTCTACACGCTTAAATAAGTCTAAAGCCATCCTTCGTTTTTATACCAGGCAATGGTTTCACGTACCCCCCTCTCCAAATCGTATCCGGGGGTATATCCCAATTCGTTAATTGTCGGGGTTATATCACACTGCCAGTTGCGTTGTTTCATTATCTTATATTTATCAGAATTCAATGTACTGCACTTCTTGGAACGCGTAGCAACAAATTCAGCGAGCAAAGATATAACTTTTAGCACAATTAACGGACATTTCAGATGAAGAACAAACGGATTCCCTAATTCTTTTTGTATCAAGTCCGAAAACGCACGGCTTTTATAGACTTTCCCATCTGTCAGAAAATACGCCTTTCGGGTGACTCTTTTCTCTATACCCAAGAAAATAGCCTGCACAATGTCTTTCACATAGACAAAAGTCAGATCTTGCCGCTTGAAACCAACCGAAAAATCAAAATGCTTCTGAATGGACTTAGCCATTAGGAAATAATCTGATTCACGAGGTCCATACACTCCCGTAGGGCGATAAATGACATAAGGAAAACCGGGGATACTTTGAATATATAATTCAGCCTTCAACTTACTGAAACCATAAGCCGTGTTGGGCATGGGAGAATCGTCCTCTTTTATCGGAGTGTAATCTGTCTCGCGCACAGGACCGAACACACTAAGCGTACTTATATATATAAATTGCTTCGGGACCATATTCAACTCCCTCAACGTATCAATAAAATACTTTGTCTGAAGATAGTTCACGTAGTCGAAAGATTTTTTGTCGAAACATTTCGTAACACCGGCACAATGAACGATATAATCAAACTTATTATATGTCCCTTTATGACCGGAGAGTTGGGCACGAAGTTCATTAGGATGTGCAAAGTCCAGTTCCAAAAAGTGTATTTTCCGATTCTTCAAATATTGTCTGCTACTGGTAGGACGAACTCCCGCCCACACACTAAACTTTCGTTTCAACGCTTCTTCTACAATGAAGCTCCCGATAAAACCGCTTGCACCCGTAATTAAAATACTCTCCATTCCTACTTTTCGGCTCTATATAAATACAATTAAAATTTCGGTTACAAAGATACGATAAATATAATAGTATTATTACCGTTTTTTTTATTTACTTTGTAGCCATATCAATAGATGATGACCAATAAAAATACATATTATGGCGAAAAAGAAAGAAAAGAAAGAGAAAAAGGCCGGTAAGAGAATGAGTAAAAAAGAGCTGGCAGCGTTGTTAATAGACTTTTTCCACGCCAAATCCAGTGAAATTCTAAGTATGAAATACATTTTCTCGGAATTGCGTCTTACCACCCATCCGCAGAAAATGCTATGCGTCGATATATTACATGACCTTTTGGATGACGATTATATCTCCGAAATTGAGAAGGGCAAGTTCCGTCTGAATAATCACGGCACAGAAATGATAGGTACCTTCCAACGCAAAAGCAATGGAAAGAATTCCTTTATTCCCGAAGAAGGAGGTGAACCGGTATTCGTAGCAGAGCGCAATTCCGCCCATGCCATGAACAATGACAAGGTAAAAATTACATTTTATGCCAAACGAAAGAACAGGGAGGCAGAAGGGGAAGTAATCGAAATACTGGAACGTGCCAACGACACTTTTGTCGGTACATTGGAAGTAGCCAAGTCATACGCATTTCTGGTAACGGAAAACCGTACACTTGCCAATGACATATTTATTCCGAAAGATAAACTGAAAGGCGGAAAAACCGGAGATAAAGCGATCGTGAAAATAACAGAGTGGCCTGACAAGGCAAAGAATCCCATCGGACAAGTGATAGACATATTGGGCAAAGCAGGTGACAATACCACTGAGATGCACGCCATTCTCGCAGAATTCGGCTTACCATACGTATACCCGAAAGCAGTAGAGACAGCAGCCGATAAGATTCCGGCAGAAATCACTCCCGAAGAGATAGCCAAGCGTGAAGACTTCCGCAAGGTGACAACTTTCACTATCGACCCGAAAGATGCTAAGGACTTCGACGATGCGCTTTCCATCCGCTCCATCAAAAACGGATTGTGGGAAGTAGGCGTACACATCGCCGATGTGACACACTATGTAAAAGAAGGAGGAATCATCGACAAAGAAGCTGAAAAGCGTGCCACTTCCGTTTATCTGGTAGACCGCACCATCCCAATGCTCCCCGAACGGTTGTGTAATTTCATCTGTTCACTCCGCCCCGACGAAGAGAAGCTTGCCTACTCCGTCATCTTTGAAATGACGGAAAAAGGCGAAGTGAAGAACTCACGCGTGGTACATACCGTCATCAAGAGCGACCGCCGCTTCACTTATGAAGAGGCTCAGGCTGTCATCGAAACCGGGGAGGGTGAATATAAAGAAGAAATCCTGGCACTTAACGGCCTGGCACAAAAATTGCGCGACCGCCGCTTCAAGGACGGAGCAATCGCTTTCGACCGTTATGAAGTCAAATTCGATATAGATGAGAACGGTAGGCCGTTGGGAACTTACATTAAAGAATCGAAGGAAGCCAATAAACTGATCGAAGAATTCATGTTATTGGCAAACCGTACGGTAGCCGAGTTTATTGGAAAGAGTAAGAATAAGACAAAGAAAACGTTTGTCTATCGTATCCATGAACAGCCGGACCCTGAGAAACTAAGAGATTTTTCCGCATTCATTAGCCGTTTCGGTTACAAAATGCGTACAGAAGGGACGAAAACGGATATATCCAAAGGGATCAATAAATTGTTGGATAGTGTACAGGGTAAACCGGAAGAAAATCTGGTGGAGACTTTGGCTATCCGTTCCATGCAGAAAGCCCACTATACGACGGATAATATCGGTCACTACGGGTTGGCAATGGATTATTATACACACTTCACTTCTCCTATCCGCCGTTATCCTGATATGATGGTGCACCGTTTGCTGGAACGCTATCTGGCAGGTGGCCGTAGTGTGATAAAGAACAAATATGAAGAGTATTGTAAACATTGCTCCGAGATGGAAATGGTGGCTTCAAATGCCGAACGTTCGTCCATCAAGTACAAGCAGGTCGAGTTTATGAAAGATAAATTGGGACAGGTGTTCGATGGTGTCGTATCCGGTGTCACCGAATGGGGATTGTACGTGGAGCTGAATGATAACAAATGTGAAGGGCTTGTCCCGATCCGTGACCTCGATGACGACTATTACGAGTTTGACGACAAGAACTATTGTCTGCTCGGTCGTAGAACAAAGCGCATTTACCGGTTAGGAGATGCCATCACTGTAAAAGTAGCACAAGCTAACCTGGAAAGGAAACAGCTGGACTTTGCACTGGTCTGAACAATTGACCATTGACAATTTTGTTCGACCTTTGGCCGGTTCGTTACATTTCGAATTGTCACTGGTCAATTGCCTGTTATCAATTCCAGAAGATAAGTCCTGCCACTCCACAAGCAATCAATCCTAATCCCAAAAGAGCATAGAAAATACGGGCGCCTTTGCGTCCTAGCCACCTGACGAATGTCATGGCTCCGCTGGTCTGGAAATACCAGTCGAGATTCAGGATCGCAGCGATAACCGAGAATATCCCTAATGCGATAAAGAGTATCAGGATAAAATATTCGGTAGGTTCCATCTTATTTCACTTCTACGGTGCGGGAACCGTCAGGGCTTTCTGTGATGGCAACTTCCACGACGTCACCCGGCAATAAATCTTCGATCTTTTCCGGCCATTCGATAAAGCAGAGGGCACCGCTATAGAAATAATCTTCCGTGCCTATATCTTCCGCTTCGCTAGGTTTGTTGATGCGGTAGAAGTCAAAATGATAGATCAGCTCACCGGTTTCGCTACTGCGATATTCGTTGATAATGGCGAACGTCGGGCTGTTGATGACATCCTCCACGCCTAACTCTTCACAGATAGCCTTGATGAAAGTCGTTTTCCCTGCTCCCATATTCCCTCGGAATGCGAAAACAGTACGGTCATCCATCCCGGCAATAAACTCTTTGGCTGCTTGGCGGATCGTATCTAAACTTTCGATTTTAATTGTACGCATAGCTTTGATAATTGATAATTGGCAATTGACAATTGCCAATTCAGAGAGAAAGAGAATTGGCAATCGGCAATTGGTGTTTATGGTTGCAAAGTTAAAACAATTGGCAATTAACAATTGCCAATTGCCAATTATTTTGCAGTTGTCAATCATTTTACCGTCATCGTGATGAAAGGAATCAGCATTTCCTCCATTGAAATACCACCGTGCTGGAATGTATTCTTATAATAAGAAACGTAATAGTTATAGTTGTTCGGATAAGCGAAAAAATCGTTGTTCATCGCAAAGATATATTTGCTGCTCAGGTTTGGGGAAGGTAACCCCGCTTTGTCGGGAAAGCGGATGTCAAACACGTCCTTCGGATTATAATTCAAGTTCTTGCCCACCTTATAGCGCAGGTTGGTATTTGTATTCTTATCACCTATCACTTTCTCCGGATTATCGACGCGGATAGTACCGTGGTCGGTCGTAACGATCACTTTATACCCTTTTCCGGCGATACGCTTGAAAAGTTCCAGCGTGCCCGAATGCTGGAACCAGGAGCGTGTCAGGCTGCGATAGGCCGCTTCGCTCTGGGCCAGTTCGCGGATCATCTTGTTTTCGGTACGGGCGTGGGACAGCATATCGACAAAGTTCAGTACCACCACATTCAGCTGGTTATGAAGGAGGGAAGGAACGATATTCAGCAATTTGTCGTTATACTGCGAATCATGTACCTTATGGTAGGAGAACGTATATTTCTTACGGAACCGCTCGATCTGCGTTTGGATAAGCGGTGCTTCATTCAGGTTTTTCCCTTCCTCGCTGTCCTCGTCCACCCAAAGTTCCGGAAACATCTTTTCGATCTGCAAGGGCATCAGCCCGGAGAAGATCGAGTTGCGGGCATATTGTGTGGCGGTCGGAAGGATGCTGTAGTACAGGCTTTCGTCGAACGTATAGTATTCGGCAAGCAGATCTTTTACTTCGCGCCACTGGTCGAGACGGAAATTATCGATCAGGATGAAGAATACCTTATCCCCGTTGTCGAGCATCGGGAATACTTTCTTTTTAAACAAATCCGGGCTCATCAGCGGACGGATTTCAGGATGCTGAATCCAGTCCACGTAATTCTTTTTGACAAATTTACCGAATGCGTTGTTTGCTTCCTGTTTCTGCATGCGCAGCATGTCGGTCATCGGAACTTGGCTGTTTTCCAATTCGATTTCCCAATAGACGAGCTTCTTGTATACCTCCATCCAGTCATCGGTTGTCAGTGAGTCGTTGATCTGCATGCCGATACGCCCGAACTCCTGCTGATAGCCGACAGTCGTTGTTTCGGATATGATTACGTTCTTGTGGACATTCTTCTTGATAGACAAGAGCAGCTGGTTCGGATTGACCGGTTTGATCAGGTAATCGGCGATCTTGTTACCGATAGCCTGGTTCATGATGCTTTCTTCCTCGCTCTTGGTCACCATGACGACAGGGACATCGGGATTGATCGCCTTGATCTGCGCCAATGTTTCCAATCCGGTAAGCCCCGGCATATTCTCGTCCAGAAAAATAATGTCGAACGATTCTTCCTTACAGCATTCGATGGCGTCCTGCCCGCTGATTACCGGAATCACTTCATATCCCTTGTCCTGCAGGAAAAGGATGTGGGGCTTTAACAAATCTATCTCATCGTCTGCCCAAAGCACTCTGTCTTTCTTTGCTACCATAGTTTTATCTTTCTTTTTTGAAGATGAACAAACCGGGTTCATCCCTACAAATGTATGATATTATAACGATATACCCCTTTATTTTGTATGTTCTTCCCTCATTTTTTAGTCTCTTTTGTATTACCTTTGTATAATATAAACGAGTTAACTGTACACGTATGAGACTATCCGTATTTGCCTTGGTCTGTCTGTTCCTTACTGCATGTGCCACACGGGAAAAAGGGCGTGAAAGAATCTCTTTCAACCAAGAATGGCGCTTTGCCCTGACTGAAAAACAAGCCAATGCGTCCGCTCCCGATACGGATGACAGCAATTGGCGAGTCCTGAACTTGCCTCACGACTGGAGCATCGAGGCGGATTTTTCTCTCGATAACCCGGCAACTCCCGGAGGCGGTGCGCTGCCCGGTGGAATGGGGTGGTACCGGAAACACTTCAAACTGCCTGAAAGCGACAAGGGAAAAGTGATCTATATTGATTTCGACGGCGTTTACCAGAACAGTAGAGTCTGGCTGAACGGACATTTGCTAGGTTTTCGTCCCAACGGATATGTTTCGTTCCGTTATGATCTGACACCGTATCTGAATTATGGAAAGGAGGAGAATGTCTTGGTTGTCCAGGCCGATAACAGCGACCAGCCTAATTCCCGTTGGTATTCAGGGTCCGGCATTTACCGGAATGTATGGTTGGTGAAAACCGGACAAGTCCATGTGGACAATTGGGGGACAAACATCACTACTCCGGTCATGAATGCGGACAAGAGTACGGTCGAGATTGAAACGACTTTGAAAAACGAGGCATCCGATGTGACCGTGGAAGTTTCTACCCTGATACAAGACAAGGAAGGAAAGACCCTCTACCGGATATCCTCCCCGGTCGAGATAGCCGCAGGAGGAAAGAAAACCGTTACACACACGATAGAAATGTTCTATCCTGAACTATGGAGCGTCCGGAATCCTTATCTGTACACCGCCATAACCGAGGTGAGAGTCGGCAATAAACTGACGGATCGCTATCGAACTACATTCGGCATACGCAAGTTCGATTGGGACGAGCATACGGGATTCTCCTTGAACGGAGAACCGACCAAAATATTGGGCGTCTGCCTGCATCATGACCTGGGGTGTCTCGGTAGCGCGATCAATCCGAGGGCGCTCGAACGTCAGCTGCAAATAATGAAAGACATGGGTGCCAATGCCGTCCGCACCAGCCATAACCCGCCGGCACCCGAACTGCTCGATATCTGTGACCGGATCGGATTGCTGGTGCAGGACGAGGCTTTCGATATGTGGCGGAAACGGAAATCACCGTACGACTATGCCCGATATTTTGACGAATGGCATGAAAAAGACTTGACAGACCAGGTCCTGCGCGACCGTAACCATCCGTCCGTCTTTATGTGGAGCATTGGAAACGAAGTACTGGAGCAATGGCAACATGCCGATGCCGACACGCTCAGTCTCGAAGCCGCCAACTTGATCCTCAATGCAGGCCATCCGGTGGATGACAAGATCTTGTCCGATACCGCCATGAGCGTACAGGGATTGATCGCCCATTCGCTGGCGGCGA
>OHLP01001158.1_pt1 | contig 10677 bp, 9 predicted proteins | sample 1569111 | NCBI WGS metagenome assembly OHLP01 (sample SAMEA3879504, study PRJEB24766) | human gut metagenome | biome: human-associated habitat; feature: feces | place: USA | collected 1985/1987 | reverse complement strand
ATGGTACCCAATAAATTTCGTCCCGCGGTACTAGACGCATATTCGTTCAAGATCCATTTTTCATCACCACGTTCATAACGCAAACGCCCCGTAACAGAAAGACCTTCCATGATATCATATTTAACACTACCACCAAATTCATAACGGTTACGGTCCGTGATAGGAGTCTGACGATTCAACATCCAGTAAGGATTGGAGAATTGCTCTTGTTTCGTATTCGTCCAGTTATGAACATTCACGTTACGAACCCCGTCATATACTTCATAGTTACTCTTGTAGTAATCCCAATCCTCACCTCTCGGGAACAGGTAGGCACCTGTAATCGGGTTATTCAAATAACCGGCAGAAGGCTGATTCTCGATATGCTGCTTGTTGTAGCGGGCACTTACATCCACATGTACTTTCTTCCACAAGTTAAAGCCAACCTTAGCCATTAAATTATGACTTAAATAATCATTCTCCGGCATAATACCATTCGATGAGACATTCGCGTAAGAGAAATAAGAAGAAATATTCTCCGTTCCACCAGATAAAGAGATAGAGTTATTCGTTGTATAACCCGGTTGATAGAATTTACGTGCGTAATTCGGAGATGTAGCTCCTAATTTACTTCCCCAGCTAAATGTGCCCTCGTCACTCATACCATAATTATTTTGGAATTTCGGCAAAGACATGGCTGATTCGACCGTCGTATTACTAGATACATTAATAGCGACCTTACCGGCTTGTGCGGATTTTGTCGTAATCATGATAGCACCATTGGCCGCTACCGCACCATACAAAGCAGCGGCGGAAGCACCTTTCAACAATGTAATCTGCGCGATATCATCCGGATTGATAGTAGACATAGCGTCACCACCATCACGTTCGCCGCCATAGGCCATCTTCACCTGCGAATCAGATACGCTCATCATCATAGGGACACCATCCACAACAATCAACGGTTGGTTACTACCGCTAATAGACTTATTACCACGGAATAGAAGAACCACCCGCACCCGTAGAGTTCGGGGTAATCTGCAAACCAGCGCTCTTTCCTTGTAAAGAGTTGATCATATTCACATTCTTAATCTCGTTCAAGTCCTTACCGCCTACCGTTTGTGCGGAATAAGTCAAAGTCTTTGATTCACGTTTGATACCCATCGCTGTTACGACAACCTCATCCAAAGCCTCTGCGTCTGAAACCATCGTAACATCGATTTTCGTACGGCCATTCACTGGCTCCTCAATCGTTTTCATACTCAAATAAGAGAATACCAAAATAGAGTTTGCGTCAGCCTCTAAGGTATATTTTCCATCAAAATCAGTAATGGTACCGGTTGTAGTACCTTTTACTAACACGTTCACTCCTGTTAGTGGTTCATTTAGATCCTTGTCAATGACGACACCACTAATCGTTAGTTTCTGTGCATATCCTGTAACACACAGAAAAAACGCCAATAATAAGATAAATGACTTTCTCATGAAAAATCGTTTTTGATTTAAGTGATTCTACATTTGTGCTTTTTTAATTTTCATACTCTTTTTAGAGAGATCGGGCTCTCTTTTCTTTCTTTTTTAGTGCATAGGCATTTACTCTTTTTTGTTTAAAGTTATTATTATATTCATACAAAAATCTCTTTCTATTTAAAATCAAACGGTTATATTTTAAATAATAATAACAACGTAGTATCATTAGAACTAAGTCGTTTTCATGTTTTGACAGACAAATATATATATAATAACTATACATACAAGTTAAAACGTAACAAAAATCAGTATGTTCCTCACTTTTTCAGATGTTTGCGATAACACATAGTCAAATTTTCATCATGCCTCAATAAATTAAATATGTTAATTTGATTTAGTTCTAATGAAACTAACAACAAATTTCAATTAACATAATTTTCCTTCATTATCTTCTTCCTCCTATAACATCCAATCGCTATCTGACTATCATCTTGGAATAAAATTACAGCTTTATTTACAAGCTTCGAAAACAACTCAGTCAGGAAATTAACCATTAACTCTAATTTCTTCCACAAATATTCAATGATTTGCACAGATTATCTCTACATTTGCGATATATATATATTAATGTATTGACTATGAACTGGACCCAGCTATTATCCGGCAAGCGTTTCGGAATGGAAGAGTATCACGAGCGGAAACATGAGAGAACTGATTTCCAACGTGACTATGACCGTTTGATTTTCTCATCCCCTTTTCGAAGACTACAAAACAAGACACAGGTGTTCCCCCTTCCGGGAAGTATCTTTGTACATAACCGACTTACACATAGTCTGGAAGTATCATGCGTAGGACGTTCATTGGGTAATAACGTAGCGAAAGGACTTATGCAAAAATATCCGGACGGCAGTATCAACTTCCCAGAGATAGGTTCCATCGTATCAGCCGCTTGCCTTGCCCATGATATGGGAAACCCTCCATTCGGGCATTCCGGAGAGAGAGCGATCTCCGCTTACTTCTCCGAAGGGAATGGGCGAAAACTAGAAGAGAAAGTACGGAAGGAACGGGGACGCTGGGAAGACTTCGTCCATTTTGAAGGTAACGCAAACGCCATGCGGTTGTTGACCCATCAGTTCATTGGACGCAGAAAAGGGGGATTTGCCTTAACATATAGCACATTAGCCTCTATCATCAAATATCCTTACGCATCCATCTATTCAGGAAAGAAAGGGAAATTCGGCTTTTTCCAATCGGAGGAGGGAAGTTATCTGCAAATCGCCCAAGAGCTAGGGATCGGACATAGCCCGGAAGCCCCAGACAAATTTCTTCGTTACCCGTTAGTTTATTTAGTAGAGGCGGCAGACGATATCTGCTATCAAATAATGGATATAGAAGATGCTTGCAAACTGCATATCCTGACCACCGAAGAGGCCATACAGCTATTATTGGGATTTTTCGAAGGAGAGCGGTTGGAGCATATCCGCAAGGTCATGCATATGGTAGACGATACCAATGAGCAAATCGCCTATCTGCGTTCTTGTATTATCGGGCTATTAGTGGATGAATGTTCCCGTGTCTTTTTAGAGAACGAGGAAAGCATCCTCAATGGTACCTACAGCACTCCGTTAATCAGTAACATATGCGATCAAGCCAAACAGGCTTACGCTAATTGCTCGGCTACAGCATACAAGAAAATATATAAGGCAAAAGAAGTGCTCGACATTGAATTAGCCGGTTATCATATTTTCAGCCATCTGATCGACAGCTTGACCGAGGCCGTGATGAACCAAGAGCATGCTTACAGCAAACTGCTCTTACAACGGATACCGGAGCAATACGACACAAACGCTCCTACTACATATGGCAAGATACAATGCGTACTCGATTATATCTCCGGCATGACAGATGTATATGCATTGGATTTATACCGCAAGATCACAGGGATGAGCTTGCCGGCAGTCTAATATTCTTCCCTATACTTGCTCTCCTGTTTATCATCAAGAATACTCAGGTAGCTTTTATATCGCGATTCGCTGATATAATGTTCTTCTACGGCACGCAAGACGGCACAGCCCGGCTCATGGCGGTGAGAGCAGTTATTGAATTTGCAATCAGCGGAGAATTTGAATATTTCAGGGAAGTAATGAGCGATTTCCGCACCTTCCATTTCGATCGTACCAAAACCTTTGATACCCGGAGTGTCAATCAGGTAACCACCATCCAACAAAGGAATCATCTCAGAAAAGGTGGTAGTATGCATTCCCTTGTTATGGTATTCGGAGATATCGCCGGTACGGAGATTGACACCTGGGATCAGTTTATTGATAATAGTTGATTTCCCCACACCTGAATGACCCGACAATAAAGTGATTCTCCCTTTAAGGTCTTCTCTCAACACATCCAAGCCCTCTTCGGTACGGGCACAAAGCATAGAGCAAGGATAGCCGATCGTCGTATACAGAGTGACCAAATCGTCCAATAATTCCCGGTCACCGCCATGATAGCGATCTATTTTGTTGAAGACTAACTTCACCGGCACACGATAGGCCTCGGCTGTAGCAAGAAAACGGTCGATAAAAACGGTAGTGGTAATCGGATAGTTGACTGTCACGATCAACATCGCCTGGTCTACATTCGCGGCGATAATATGCGACTGCTTGGAAAGATTGGAAGCGCGGCGGATGATGTAATTCTTCCGGTCTTCGATCTTGGTGATGAAGGCGGTCCCTTCGGCATTGATATCGATATCGACCCGGTCTCCGACCGCAACAGGATTGGTGGTACGGATATCTTTCAGGCGGAAATTTCCTTTGATCTTACTTTCTATATCGCGACCATCATCGGTGCGTACGGTATACCAGCTACCCGTATTCTTAATAACCAATCCCCTCATGTTAATTGAAAGTTGAAAGTTGAAAGTTGAAAATTGAAAGAAAGGATCTATTCCGTCACTTTCAACTCTCAACTTTCAACTCGTTATACTGTCATTATTTCTTTTTCTTTTGCGGCGTAGAGTTCATCTACTTTCTTGATATACTTGTCATGGACCTTCTGAACTTCTGCTTCCGCATCTTTCTCGACATCCTCAGGAGTTCCGTCAGTCTTAATGCTCTTCTTCAATTGCTCGATCGCATCACGGCGAGCGTTACGAATACTGATTTTAGCAGTTTCCGCTTCCTGCTTAGACTGTTTAGCCAACAGACGACGACGTTCTTCCGTCAGAGGAGGAATACCCAAACGAATCACTTCACCATTGTTTTCAGGAGTGATACCGACTTCGGAATCCATAATTCCTTTTTCAATATCCTTTATAATCTTCTTCTCCCAAGGAGTGATCATGATCGTTCTTGCATCCGGAACAGTTACGGTAGCCACATTTGTCAAAGGGACAGGAGCACCGTAATACATGACTCTCACACAATCCAAAATTTTCGGATTCGCCTTTCCGGCACGGATATGAGACAACTGTTCGTCCAAATATTCAATTGCGAAAGTCATCTTCTCTTCTGCCGCCTTTACATACTGCTTTATATCTGCCATAAGTGATTGTATATTTTTGTTTTCTTTGTTATTAGGCAAACAAAAATAGTAAAGTTTTTCTTTTTGGCAAACTGTTTATAGAAATATGTTATTCCCGAACTGCCGGGACTACCTCAACTTCGTAAAAAGGAAGAGCAGATAAAACACTCCAACTACCAAGACCAACAAGGTACCTGTCTGCGAATGAAGGGCATCAGAAGCAAAGCCCATCAAGAGCGGAAAAACCGTTCCACCGAAAAGTCCCATAATCATCAAGCCGGATACTTCGTTTTGCCGTTGAGGCATCGACAACAAAGCCTGGGAGAAAAGGATAGAGAAGACGTTTGAATTGCCATATCCGACCAAAGCAATGCTGACGTATAGCAGGACCTTACTGTCAAACAAAAGGAAACCTGCCATCGAAGCAACCATCAGTACGACACTGACGACAAAAAACTTCTTCGCCGCCCAATGAGCTAAGACCAACGAACCGGTCAGGCAACCGATCGTACGAAAAATGAAATAGAGGCTCGTTGCAAATGCCGCCACATGTATATCCACCCCCAACCTTTCCATCAGGATCTTTGGGACGGTAGTATTCGTACCAACATCTATGCCGACATGGCACATGATACCTACAAACATCAACAAGATAAACGGGTTACCCAACAAGGCTATGCATTCGGCAAATGTGGACGGTCTACCTTCCGGCGCCTCTTCCTTAATAGAAGCCGCCCCCAACAGTAAAATTGCCACAATCGCTATTGCCATATAGACCGGGAACAGTACACGCCAGCCCAATCCCAGCGAAGGGATCGCCGCCGTCGCCCCCCACATGGCGATATAAGGTGCCAGAAAAGAAGCGATCGCCTTGACAAACTGCCCGAAAGTCAAACTACTCGCCAACTTATCTTCAGTAATAATATTAGAGAGAAGCGGGTTCAGAGAGGTCTGCATCAAAGCATTCCCGATCCCTAATAAAGAAAAAGAGACCAACATCACCATATAGCCATCGCCGAAACATGGGATCAGCAACGACACGAAGGTAACGACTAGGCTCAGCATGACCGTCTTTTTCCGCCCGATCTTATTCATCAACATTCCCGTCGGGACGGAAAAGATCAGAAACCAGAAGAACACTAAAGAAGGAAAGATATTCGCTTCGGAATCCGTCAATCCTAAATCCAACTTCACATAGTTGGAGGCAATTCCTACCAAATCCACAAATCCCATCGTGAAGAAAACTAACATCACTGGGATCAGCCTTATATACAAGCTTTTCTCTTTCATAATCAGTCTTTATATAGGATAAGCAGGCCATGCACCCTCTTTCGTACAAACAAAAGCTGCTGTCCCGACAGCTGTTTGATGGGCTTCGCGCAAGGATTTACCGGCTAATATAGAATAAACGAATGCTCCAGAGAAAGAATCTCCCGCCCCGACCGTATCAGCCACCTCGACTTTGGGAGTAAGAATCGTCGACTTGTCGGCAACCGTATAGACAGAACTGTAGCGACTGCCGGCAGTCAAAATCATATAGCGCAGGCTGTAACGCTCAACCAATTGGCGGCAAGCTGTATCTTCATCCTCCGAAAGGGAGAACATTTCACGTATCAGGTCGAGTTCCTCGTCATTGATCTTAAATACATTCGCCTCTTCCAGCAGACTGGCGATCAACTCCTTCGAGTAGTAAGACTGGCGGATATTGACATCGAAAAACCGAAGCGCCTCTTTACGGGCATAGGAAAGTAACGCATGAATCGTCGCACACGATTCGGGCGAACGCTGCGCCAACGTACCGAAGCAGATGGCATCCGCTTCTTTCACCAGATCGATGGCTTCCTGAGTCAAAGGTATATGATCCCAGGCAACACCTTCTATAATCGTATAGGTCGGGATACCGTCTTTCAACTCCACCATCACGCTTCCGGTAGGATATTCGACTGTCCCCAGCAAATGGCAGATACCGTTCTTATCCAACTCCTGGACGATCTCCGTCCCAAACACGTCATTCCCGACCGCGCTAATCGCATACCCTTCGGCCCCCAATTGGGTAGCATGGTATACAAAATTGATCGGAGCGCCTCCGGCACGTTTCCCCGTTGGCAACACATCCCAAAGGAGTTCGCCTATACCGACAACAACAGGTTTACTATCTTTCATTAATTTACTTATTTTATATTTTCTAAATTACTCCCAGATGGATCGGAACGTGTATATTTCCATTTCTTTTACTTCGATATTATTTCCAAAAAAATGGAATCCTTCCCTGTTTTTCAAGTCCGGCCGACGCTCCATCGAATAAGAATAAGCCCCATCATCAATATAAACTTCAATAGAAGTTTTATCCAAGATAATATCGGCCGCGATTTCCATGCTTGTCATGTCCTCGGGCGAATAAAACACACCATTGATCCGATTGTAATTCATATCGTAATCCAGTAATGACTGCCCGAACAGGTTCAGGCCGGCATTCGTGGCATGAGACAATTTGAGGGTTGTACGGATACGCAATGTACTTGCATCCTTATACTGCCGAAGCAGTTCATCAGCTTTATCTGCCGTCAGCGCTCTCCACTTTCCGACTGAGGTCTGCAAGCGGTCAAGTTCGTCGATCGGTTTACTAAACAGGCGAATGCCGTCTTTCGTCGTTCTCAAAGACAACTCCGTCGGGAATAACATCATCCCATTAAAAGGCATTCCCGGATGAGAGATACGCCCCCAACCGATCTGAATACGACGGCCATCCGACTCAGGTATATTCGTAAACGTCTGGGCAGCATAGATAGAACCAGTCGAATAGTAATATTTGCCGGATTCAGGTGTAAATTTCTTTCCGTCAAACACACCCAACATATAAGTCCCGGAAGCACCATACATCACCCATTTAGTATTGTCCTTATTCCCATCGACAGGGAGTTCGAACAATTCAGGACACTCCCAAAAACCGGTAATATGGCTTTCGAATGTCCAGTCTTTCAAGTTGTCAGAGTTGTATATGGAATGTCCATCGCGCTCATTCAGCACCATGACCCATTTACCTGATGGTTTATGCCAAAAGACTTTCGGATCGCGAGTATCCTTACTGTTCCATTTGGCCTTAGAATCGATCACCGGATTGCCCTTATATTTTGTCCAAGTGCGTCCTTTATCCAGGCTATAGGCTATACATTGCACCTGCTTTTCCGGGTTGTCAGCTGTATAAATAGCCACCATCGCCGGAATACCATTCTTTCCGAAGCCAGAAGTATTATCATAGTCGATCACTGCCGAACCGGAAAACATCGTACCGTGTTCGTCGGGATACAGGGCGATCGGTAGCTCTTCCCAATGTATCAAATCATTGCTTACTGCATGCCCCCAATGCATATTCCCCCAGTCGCGTTCATACGGATTATGTTGGTAGAACAAGTGATATTCACCGTCATAATACAGCAATCCATTAGGATCATTGTTCCATCCTCTACGTTGAGTATAGTGGATTTGCGGACGGTTGGTTTCTTTATACAAGCTATCTTGCCCGGTTATTTCATCTGCTTGATAAATCTTGTTTATACCTGTTTTATTCCCAGTATAAGATATTTTTATCTCTTTGTTCTTCAAGGCAGACATATCGCAAAACACCCAATAGTCCGGTTTTCCCGAGGCCAAACGAATCTCAAACACCCGCTCTTGCCGCCCTCCCACATCAAATGTCATCAGAGCCCGGTCTACCTGATGCGAAACCGGCAGATTGAGGTATCTCTTCGTTATTTTCATTGTCAGGTCTTGCGCACTCAAGGTGAAGATACAACCCACCAGGGCACTCGCAAGCACCCCTATACGTTTGTTATTCATTTCAGCATTAATTATGCACCAGCGTTCCGATGTTTTCACCGCTCATCACCTTTTTCAGATTACCGTTGGTGTCCATGTCGAAGACGATGATCGGAAGATTGTTTTCCTTACACATCGTGGTGGCTGTCAGGTCCATCACCTTGAGGCCGCGCGTATAGATTTCGTCGTAGGTGATGTCCGAGAACTTGGTAGCAGTCGGATCCTTTTCCGGATCGGCAGTATAGATACCATCTACACGGGTTCCTTTCAGCATCACATCCGCTTCGATCTCGATACCACGCAGGGAAGAACCTGTGTCAGTCGTAAAAAACGGATTGCCAGTACCGCCCGACATAATCACAACATGGCCCTGTTCAAGCAATTCGATCGCACGCCATTTGTTATAAAACTCGCCGATCGGTTCCATACGGATAGCGGTCAAAACCTTCGCATTCACGCCTTGAGCGACCAATGCGGAGCTAAGCGCCAAGCTATTGATTACCGTCGCCAGCATACCCATTTGGTCTCCTTTTACCCGATCGAAACCTTTGGAAGCGCCACTCAATCCACGGAAAATATTACCGCCACCAATCACGATACCGATCTGTACGCCCATCTCGGCGATCTCCTTGATCTGTGCCGCATATTCATTCAAGCGGACCTCATCGATCCCATATTGTTTACCACCCATCAGCGACTCCCCGCTTAATTTTAATAAGATACGTTTGTATTGAGCCATGTTTTGTATATATTTAATATGTAATTCCGCAAAAGTAACGAATAATCCGATATTCGCATAAAAAAGATCGCCCCAACCGGTGTCGGGGCGATCTAAACACTAACCCCGTGTTTTGTAAGCTGCGAGGATTAGCTAAAATTATATGAAACGTTACTGGTTATTTTTTATCTAAGATCTCCAAGGTATCGGCAGCGATCATGAATTCCTCATCCGTAGGAACGACGATGATAGTCACCTTACTGTCCGGAGTGCTGATTACCATCTCCTCGCCACGCATGCCCTCGTTCTTCTCTACATCGATCTTCATGCCCATGTATTCCATGTTCTCACAAACCGCACGACGGGTCGCCCATTGGTTCTCGCCGACACCACCGGTCCAAACCAAGATATCACAACCACCCATAGCGGCGGCATAAGCGCCTATATATTTCTTGATGCGGTAGTTATATACGTTCAAGGTCATGATCGCACGCGGATTTCCGGCAGCTACGGCAGCCTCGATCTCACGCATATCGGAAGAGATTCCGGAAAGACCGGCAACACCACTTCTCTTATTGATCAAGTCGGAAAGGCCGGCACCATCCATGCCTTCCTTATCCATGATGAAAGACAAAGCACCCGCATCCACGTCGCCGCAACGAGTACCCATCAACAGACCCTCAACCGGAGTCAAGCCCATGGAAGTATCCACGCTCTTACCATTCTTGATAGCGGTGATAGAACCACCGTTACCTACGTGAGCCGTGATAATCTTCTGATCCTCATAAGGAACACCTAAGATCTCGCAAGCACGACGGGATACATATCGATGACTGGTTCCGTGGAAGCCATAACGACGTACGCCATATTTCTTGTACATCTCGTAAGGCAAACCATACATATACGCATAATCCGGCATGGTCTGATGGAAAGCCGTATCAAACACCGCTACTTGAGGAATACCCGGGATCAAAGCCTCCATCGCCCGAACACCCTTCAAGTTAGCCGGGTTATGAAGCGGAGCCAAATCAGAGCACTCGATTACCTTATTGATTACATCCTGATTGATCAATACACTGGAAGCGAACTCCTCGCCACCATGTACCACGCGATGGCCCACGGCATCAATCTCCTTATAGTCCTTGATGCAGCCATAAGTAGCGTCGGTCAACACG
>OHLP01001155.1_pt1 | contig 10716 bp, 9 predicted proteins | sample 1569111 | NCBI WGS metagenome assembly OHLP01 (sample SAMEA3879504, study PRJEB24766) | human gut metagenome | biome: human-associated habitat; feature: feces | place: USA | collected 1985/1987 | reverse complement strand
ACTATTTTAGATTTTAATGGGACAGCAATGATACAAAATAGAAAATAAAAGCAGGCATACTAAAACTGATTTTTCATTTTCATCTCTCATATCTCTCATAAAAGGAAGGCAAACAACCTATGATCAGACGATTATATAATGAGAGATGATTTTAAAGTTCCGCATCTCTCATACTTTTCACGAGATCTCTCATATCTTTTACAGAATCTCTCATACTCTTTCCTCTCATGACAAACACAAGCTTCTTTTTTTCTTTATCCAACAGTACTTCAGCCCACAACCAACAGACATTTATATGCAAGGAAGCATTCAAAAGCGCTTTATCAAGCCATATTCCCCGCATTATCTATCGCGCATCCAAACCGTTGCACTCCAGTGAACAGATCATTGTACTCTAGTGAACAGTTCCGTCTACTCTAGTGAACGGTTCTATCCACTAGAGTGGAACGAATGGAATGTCGCTTTTATAATCTGAAAAGAGCGCCAATCCAGGATAAGACTACAGAGTATTCATCTATGAAATAGTACTGCTAATGACACAAACGGGCATAAAAAAAGAGCGAATCATTCCGCTCCACCTTAAAGAATCCCCATTAATGGGATTCTTCTTTTCTTCATCTTTCATTTACTTGTTACCTAAAAACTACTCTTTTACCAATACCTAATCAAAACAACCTTTTTCCTAAAAACAATCTAAAAAATCTAATACCTTAAATTTATAAACTAATACCTTCTAATTTTTACCTTTTAATTTTTCTTTTTCTAATACCTAAAAATCTTAGTAGTTTCACAACTACACTGCAAAGGTATAGCTGTTTGCGAAAACAGCAAAAGCCATCATACAAAAAATTACATTCAGACTTATTTTTTTGACTTATGTCAAGACGTAGGGTAGATTTTGAGTGTAAACCTCACGTTTATTTTCACAACAATCCGCATTTTCAACAAATCTTTCCTTTTACTCTCTAGTTGCACTCATAATTGAGCAAGCACACAACTAACAAAAAGAAAGCAAAACAAGGGATTGAAAAGACAAACTATTGCCATTCCATCCCAAAATATACAATCACAAAAGCCAATAAGCGGTCTATTTTCGAACAATCTGCATATTTCTAACCCGAAATTACGGCGTTTTTTTCAGTTAAGCCGGATTCCTCCTCGGATTTTCAGAAGCAAAAACAGCTTGAAGATACAAGTCTCACAACTTTTCTGTAACTTTGCAGCGTTTGATAATAAATAAGATAAGAATGGATTTTAAGTACGACGTAATTGTAATTGGTGCCGGACATGCTGGTTGTGAAGCAGCGGCAGCCGCTGCTAATTTAGGTTCCAAAACTTGTCTGATCACAATGGACATGAACAAGATTGGACAAATGAGTTGCAATCCGGCCGTGGGGGGCATTGCCAAAGGACAAATCGTCCGGGAAATAGACGCTTTGGGCGGCTACATGGGTATCGTGACCGACCGCACCGCCATACAATTCCGTATGCTCAACCGTTCGAAAGGCCCGGCCATGTGGAGCCCCCGCGCCCAGTGCGACCGTGGAAAATTCATCTGGGCATGGCGGGAAATCCTGGAAAATACACCCAATTTGCATATCTGGCAAGACCAAGTGAAGGAACTCCTCGTAGAGCATGGAGAAGTGGCTGGCGTGAAGACATATTTCGACGTGGTGATCCGGGCACGCTGCGTCATCCTGACGGCCGGCACGTTCCTGAACGGCCTGATGCACATCGGACACACGCAGTTGCCCGGAGGCCGTGTGGCCGAACCGGCATCAAATCGCCCGCCACGGCATAAACTACGGACGAATGAAAACCGGGACACCGGTACGCATCGACGGAAGAAGCGTACATTTCGAGGAAATGGAAATACAGGAGGGAGAACATGACTACCATAAATTCTCATTCATGGGGCGCGACCGGCAACTGAAACAACTTCCGTGCTGGACCTGTTTTACCAATCCGGAAGTTCATGAAGTATTGAAAAGCGGTTTGCCGGATTCTCCCCTTTACAACGGACAAATCCAAAGCATAGGGCCGCGCTACTGCCCGAGCATCGAGACCAAACTGGTCACCTTTCCAGAACGCGGCCAACATCAGCTTTTCTTGGAGCCGGAGGGCGAAAGCACGCAAGAATATTATTTAAACGGCTTTTCATCGAGCCTGCCGCTCCACATCCAAATCGAAGCCTTGAAAAAAATCCCGGCTTTCCGCGATCTGGCCATATACCGGCCGGGCTATGCCATAGAATACGATTACTTCGACCCCACCCAACTGTATCACACGTTGGAATCGAAAATATTGCCGGGCTTATTCATGGCCGGACAAGTCAACGGAACCACAGGTTACGAAGAAGCAGGCGGACAAGGCATCGTAGCCGGAATCAATGCTGCCTTGAAATGTTCCGGAGGCGAACCGTTCGTCATGCACCGCGACGAATCCTATATCGGCGTACTCATCGACGATTTAGTCACTAAAGGAGTGGACGAACCTTATCGCATGTTCACGTCGCGGGCAGAATATCGTATCTTGCTTCGTCAGGATGATGCAGACGCACGCCTCACGGAACGTTCTTATCAAATAGGATTGGCTACACGCGAACGCTATGACCATTGGCTTTCCAAAAAGGAAGCTGTCGAGCATATCGTAAGTTTCTGCAAAGAATTCTCGTTGAAACCAGCCCTGATCAATCCCGAATTGGAAGCTTTAGGCACGACACCGCTCAAATACGGATGCAAACTTTTCGAATTAATCAACCGTCCGCAAATCACGATAAAAAACATTGCCGAACATATCACACCATTAAAGGCTCTGCTCGACACATTGACCGACCGACGGGATGAAATCATCGAAGCAGCCGAAGTATTGATAAAGTATCACGGGTATATTGCCCGCGAAAGAATCATCGCCGACAAGATGCAGCGCTTGGAAAGTATCAAGATAAAAGGCCGCTTCGATTACAAAAACATGAACTCCCTGTCGACCGAAGCCCGTCAGAAGTTAGAGAAAATCAACCCGGAAACATTGGCACAGGCCGGACGCATCCCAGGTGTCTCTCCCAGCGACATCAACGTGCTGCTCGTGCTTCTGGGACGGTAGCCGGAAGCTCTACGTTTCACGTGAAACAAAACTTAAATTACCAACAGATAAAATACTGGTTATGAACAATCCAACATTACTGAAGAATCTGCGAAACATTCCGGACTTCCCTATACCCGGAGTTCAGTTCAAAGACGTAACGACCCTCTTCAAAAACGCGAAGTGCATGAAGATTATGCTAAACGAATTGTATGAAATCTATAAGGACAAAGGCATCACAAAGGTGGTCGGCATAGAGTCGCGCGGTTTCGTCCTCGGTGCTGCCCTTGCCGTGAAACTGGGCGCCGGTTTCGTTATGTGCCGGAAACCCGGAAAACTTCCGGCCGAGACCTTACAGGAAAGTTATATGAAAGAATACGGTAAGGATACGATAGAAATACATAAAGATGCCATTGACGAAAAAGACGTGGTCCTCATTCATGACGACCTGCTTGCCACAGGCGGTTCCATGAAAGCGGCCTACAACTTGGTGAAGAAGTTTAATCCGGCACACGTCTACATCAATTTCATTATCGAACTGACGGGCGAAGGATTGAACGGACGCGAGGTTTTCGACGAAGGCATTGAAATCAGCACACTCTTACGTGTCTAAAAATAGCTTTTTTAACGGGGACATGCAGCACGCTGTATTGTCCCCTTTTCATATCCAATTCCAAACGCCATGACGACCGAAGAAAAAGAAAAGCTGGACGCTTATTTGAAAGGCATCGTCCTGAATCTGCCGGACAGTCCGGGATGCTACCAATATTTGAACGACGAGGGGGAAATCATCTATGTGGGTAAGGCCAAAAACCTGAAACGGCGCGTCTATTCCTATTTCAGCAAAGACCACCAAAGCCGGAAAACAGCCATGCTGGTCAGTAAAATCAGGGATATCAAGTATATTGTGGTAAACAGCGAAGAAGACGCGCTTTTATTGGAAAACAACCTTATCAAACGCTATAAACCGCATTACAACGTGTTGCTGAAGGACGACAAGACCTATCCGTCCATTTGTGTGACCAATGAATACTTTCCCCGCATTTTCAAAACACGGCACATCGTACGCAACGGTTCCGTGTACTTCGGCCCTTACAGCCATATTCCCACGCTGAATGCCTTACTCGAGCTCATCAAGAACCTCTATCCGTTGCGTACGTGCCACCTCGCGCTCACACCTGAAAACATCCGTAGCGGAAAGTTCAACGTCTGTTTGGAATACCACATCAAGAACTGCAAAGGCCCCTGCATCGGAGCGCAAAGCCGCGAAGAATACCTCCAATCCATCCAAGAAGCCAAGGAAATCCTGAAAGGAAACACAGCCGAAATCAGCCGGAACATGCTCGCCGAAATGCAAGCGTTGGCGGCGGAAATGCGTTTCGAAGAGGCACAAGCCATCAAAAGGAAGTACGACCTTTTGGAAAGCTACCGTAGCAAGAGCGAAGTGGTGAGCAACGTCCTCCACAACATCGACGTTTTCTCCATTGAGGACGATGGAAACGCGGCTTACATCAACTACTTGCACGTGACGAACGGAAGTATCAACCAGGCCTTCACCTTTGAATATAAAAAACGGATGAACGAGTCGCCAGAAGAACTGTTGACGCTGGGCATCGCTGAAATGCGGGAACGCTACAAGAGCCGTTCCAAGGAAATCATCACCCCCTTTCCCATCGACGTGGAAATGGAAGGCGTCACCTTCACCGTCCCGCAAAGGGGAGACAAGAAGAAACTGCTGGAACTCTCTATCCTCAACGTAAAACAATACAAACTGGACCGGCTCAAACAGGCCGAGAAACTCAATCCGGAACAGAAAAGCGTACGGCTGATGAAAGAAATACAGCAAGCCATGCACCTTGAAAAGCTCCCCATGCGCATCGAATGTTTCGACAATTCAAACATCTCGGGGACGGATGCCGTGGCGGCCTGCGTAGTCTTCAAAAAGTGCAAACCCAGCAAACAGGACTACCGCAAATACAACATCAAAACCGTGGTCGGACCGGACGATTATGCCTCGATGAAAGAGGTGGTGCGCCGCCGGTATTCACGCGCCGTGGCGGAACAAGGCGACCTGCCCGACCTCATCATCACGGACGGCGGACGGGGACAGATGGAGGTGGTACGCGAAGTGGTGGAAGACGAACTCGGACTGCGCATCCCCATCGCCGGACTGGCTAAAGACGACCGCCATCGCACCAACGAACTGTTGTTCGGATTCCCGCCGATCGTCATCGGCATGAAGACAGACAGCCCTGTGTTCCGGCTCATGACCCAGATACAGGATGAAGTGCACCGTTTTGCCATCACTTTCCATCGCGACAAACGCAGCAAACACCAGACCGTTTCGGCACTGGACACCATCAAAGGCATCGGCGAGAAAACCAAAACCCAGTTGCTCAAACGGTTTAAAAGCGTAAAACGTATCCGGGAAGCTTCGTTCGACGAACTGGCCGCAGAAATCGGACCGGCCAAAGCGAAAATAATACAAGAAAACCTGCCTGCTGAAGCATGACATGCAGGCTTTTTTCGTATATTTGCAAGAAACCAAACACACGCTAAACACATGAGAACCGTAATACAACGCGTCAGCCATGCGTCGGTAAGCATCGGCTGCCACTGCAAATCGGCCATACAAGGCGGACTTTTGATTTTGCTGGGCATAGAAGAGGCTGACAATGAAGAGGATATAGATTGGTTGTGCCGTAAGATTACAGGACTTCGCATCTTCGACGACGAAAACGGCGTAATGAACCGGAGCATCCTCGAAACCGGAGGTGACATATTGGTTATCAGTCAATTCACCCTGATGGCTTCGTACAAGAAAGGCAACCGTCCCTCGTATATCCGTGCGGCCGGGCATACCACAGCCATCCCCCTTTACGAAAGCTTCTGCCGGAAATTGGGCGAAGCGCTCGGCAAACCCGTGCAGACGGGAGAATTCGGAGCAGAAATGAAAGTGGACCTGTTGAACCACGGCCCCGTCACCATCTGCATGGACACTAAAAACAAAGAATAAAAAAGGAAAATATGACTATAGACGAAGCACAGAAACAGGTAGACGAATGGATTAAAACGGTCGGTGTACGTTACTTCAGCGAACTGACCAACATGGCTTGCCTGACCGAAGAAGTGGGCGAACTGGCCCGTGTCATGGCCCGCCGCTACGGTGACCAGTCTTTCAAGGAAGGCGAAAACTGCAATCTGGAAGAAGAGATGGCCGACGTACTTTGGGTACTGATCTGCCTGGCCAACCAGACGGGCGTGAACCTGACAGAGGCACTCCAGAAAAGTATCGAGAAGAAAACCCGAAGAGACAAAGAACGACATATTAACAATCCTAAATTACATTGAATCATGAGCGAGCACACACATCATCACGAGCCTGAAACCAGCAAGTACGAACAGGCATTGAAGAAGTACGACCTCAATCTCAGCGACGAGGCCGTGAAAGAAGCCGTGGCGAAAATCATCGCCGAAAAAGTGCCGGAAAACGACACGACGGAAGTCAAAAGATTCCTGATGGGCAGTGTGGAACTGACCTCATTGAGCACCACGGACAGCGAAGAAAGCATCCTCCGTTTCACGGAACGCGTGAACGCATTCGAGGACACCTACCCCGACCTGCCGCACGTGGCCACCATCTGCGTCTATCCCTGCTTCGCACAAATCGTCAGCCAATCGCTCGAAGTGGAGGGCGTGGAAGTAGCCTGCGTGTCGGGCAGTTTCCCCTCCTCGCAAGCCCTGATTGAAGTCAAAGTGGCCGAAACAGCCCTGGCTATCAAGGACGGCGCCACGGAGATAGACATCGTCATGTCCGTCGGCAAGTTCCTGAGCGGCGACTATGAGACGCTCTGCGACGAAATCAGCGAACTGAAAGCGGCCTGCGGCGACCATAAAATGAAAGTCATCCTCGAAACGGGCTGCCTGAAGACTGCCGCGAACATCAAGAAAGCCTCCCTGTTAGCCATGTATGCCGGAGCCGACTATATCAAAACGTCCACCGGGAAACTCGAACCGGCCGCTACGCCGGAAGCCGCCTATGTCATGTGCCAAGCCATCAAGGAATACTATGATGAAACAGGCATACAGATAGGTTTTAAGCCCGCAGGAGGCATGCATACGGTACATGACGCCCTTGTGTACTACACCATCGTCAAAGAGGTCTTAGGCGAAAAATGGCTTACCAACCAGTGGCTGCGTCTTGGCACAAGCCGGTTGGCCAACCTGCTGCTGAGCGAAGTGACGGGAGAAGAGGTGAAATTCTTCTAATCCCCCTTCTGACAGTTTGACAAAACGACAGACACGTCCCCACGAGAACGGCGTATTTGCATACCGGTGAAACACACGTCGCTTCTACGCGATTCTCGCGTATCGTGAAAATGACATTCTGACATCCATGCGGATGGTTTGCTGACACCAGAAAGGCAGCACAATGCTAATGTCCGTATGAAAACCAATGCCTGCCACGGAAAAGCCGGAAACGGTGACAAATGTGGCAGGTATTTTTGTATGCCTTTTCGTCCCAAATAGAAGAAAAATCTTTCATATCCGGAGTCTTCATCCCCCACTCCATCCCGTTCTCACGCCCATTTTCGGAGATTCCCGTCCCAATCTGCTGAGAAACATTTTCCACTTTCAGCCAAACGATTTTTCGTTCGGCTGAAAGAAATCCGGATTTGGGCAGAGAAATGCGCGATAAGAGCAATAATCTTATCTTAAATATTAAAACAAGAACATCTTTTTCCTCTATTTTATCTATCCTCTACCATAGCCCAACATGGAAAAAATAGCAAAATGTCATTGTTATCAATAAATGGATGTATTTCATAATTCTATTTGATATTATGACTACAAACAAAGTCAAAAAAGTATAATTAATAAAGAACAGAGAAAAATCCATTTTTTTATTTTATTTGAACTAAGAAAGTAATTATATTTGTGTGTATTTAATCTTAAAACATTATATATATGAAAAAAATTATCATTCCATTATCTCTTATTCTATGTGCTGTGAGTGGAATATGGACCTACTTTTGTAATAGTTGTAGCGTAAGTCTTAATGCCTTAGGAGATGAAGTGGAAGTAGAACATAAATGCTCATCCACTAAATGAAAAGGATTGCCGTTTTAGGGGGATATTTAGTGGCGTTGCTGATTCTATTTATTAGATGTACCCCGAAAGACAACAAGCCGATAACGTATAACGATGAAGTGTTTACGAGGTGTGACACCACTCCTGCGACGGTATTAGCCCAAGGCTTGCCCATCCATTATCCGGCTTCGATGTTCACCATGGACAGCATCATCGGCATCGTGGATTTCCAAGCGTCGGACTTCTTTATCCACCTCTATAACGAAAAAGGACAAGCTATCGACAATATGGTCCGGAAAGGCCGTGGTTTCGGAGAAATCACCGACTACAACGATTTTATCATCAAAAAAGAGGAAGGTATCGTGTCTTTCTACTCTCCGGGGAAAATCATAGAATATGACGTACTTGCCTATCTTTCGGATTCAACATCCTACATCAAAGAATATCCGCTCCCCGCAGAAGTTTATCAAAAAAGCAGTTTTTACCATAATGCCGTAAGGACAAAATCAGGAAAATACCTTCTCATTGAATCATTCGATGAGAACCGTCTTGTGACTGTGAACGGCAAAACGTGCAACGTTTACAAAACATATCCTAACATATCGGGTGAAGGAACAGAAAAGGATGCGGCCATCTTCCGCTATGCCTCTAAGATGGCGATAAAAGGAGACTACAGCCGTATTGCTTTCGGAACTTACATCGGCGGTGTATTGGACATTCTGCAAATAGATGATACGCTCGGCATTTCCCCTGTAAAGACACTCGGTATCTACAAACCGGTATACACCAAAGTAAAAAACAGTCCGGATGCCATTACGTGGGGGGATGAAACGCCTATCGGCTTTGAAGCCATGGATGCCTCGGACCGGTACCTGTATACCCTACTCAACGGAACATTGGGTAAAAACCTGAAAGCCAAAGATGCTATCAATAACCCGCCTTTTACGGAAAAGATATCCATATTCGATTGGAACGGGCATGCTGTCAAACAAACCTACACAGGCAAGAAACTAATGGGCCTGACGAACAAAGGGGACAGTATTTGCTATGCAGTGGCTTATGACGACAACTATTCGCTTCTGAAGATAGAACCGTTCAAATGATTCCACGTATATCAAGAAGGAGGTTTAAAGCCTCCTTTTTCTTTTAAAATGATTGCACGAAACCGAAGAAAACACTACCTTTGCTTCATCACCAAACAAGGAAAAACATGGAAAGAGACGAATATACAGACCGTTACGTAAACCCCTATACCGACTTTGGATTCAAAAAGCTTTTCGGCACAGAGATGAACAAGGAGCTGCTTATCAGCTTTATCAACAGTTTGCTGAGCGATAAGGAGCAAATACGCGACCTCACTTACCTCAACACCGAAAACCTCGGCATCAGCGAGGCAGACCGCAAGGCTGTGTTCGACGTCTACTGCGAGACCGACAGCGGGGAAAAGATATTAGTGGAAATGCAGCTCGGACAGCAACTGTTCTTCAAAGAAAGGAGCTTGTACTACGCTTCCTTCCCCATACAGCAGCAGGGAAAGCACGGCGATTGGAATTACCAACTCAAGGCCGTGTACGTCATCGCCATACTGAATTTCGTGTTCGACCACATCCACGACGGGTACTTCCACCACGAAGTGCAGTTGACCGACAGCAAGACCCGGGAGGTATTCTACGACAAACTGACGTTCATCTATCTGGAAATGCCCAAGTTCAACAAGAAAGAAGAAGAGCTTGACAGTATGTTCGACAAATGGCTCTTCGTGCTACGCAACCTCACGCGGCTGATGGAAAAGCCCGCTACGCTACAGGAACGCGTCTTTACCCGGTTCTTCGAGGCAGCAGAAATAGCGAAGTTCACCGTAGAGGAATACCACCACTACGAAACGAGCCTGAAAGTATACCGCGACTGGAGAAACACCATTGACTTCGCCGTTCAAAAAGCCACAAAGGAAGGAGAACAAAAAGGGATACAAATAGGGATGCAGGAAGGAATACAAAAAGGAATGCAAGAAGGAATAGAAAAGGGTATAGAAAAAGGGAAAGAAGAAGAAAAGCTAAACATAGCCAGACAGATGAAAGCCAATGGCATACCAACCCATACGATAGCAGCCTGTACAGGATTGGATACGGAAGAAATCAATCGTCTATAATCGGATTGGAGGAACAAATCATCCTCCCAACCCTATTAAGACACCCGTTTCAATACGAAATCCAAGTACAAACGTAAGGCTTCACCTACGGCTTCGTTTCCATCAGAACCTATCAAACCGACTGCTTGTTCATGAAATTCATCCATTTTACGACGGGCATACTCTATACCGCCCGACTGTTTGGTAAAGTTCACTAAAGCCGAGATTTCTTCTTCTGTGGCCCTACCCGCACGTACTTTCAACGCTGTCTCATGCCACGTCTCTGCGCCGGGCTGAAGTACGGCATGCACCACCGGAAGAGTAAGCTTACCTTCTTTCATGTCATTTCCCGTAGGTTTACCTACTTCAGCATCATAATAGTCGAATACATCGTCACGAATCTGAAAACAGATACC